>Ga0114931_10001168_pt1 | contig 33376 bp, 26 predicted proteins | sample 2SBtaG_FD_89579 | JGI IMG/M metagenome (GOLD analysis project Ga0114931, IMG submission 89579) | Deep subsurface microbial communities from Kolumbo volcano to uncover new lineages of life (NeLLi) - 2SBTROV14_V59a metaG | ecosystem: Environmental > Aquatic > Marine > Volcanic | place: Kolumbo...
CTGGGTCCAGCCGCCCGGCGCGGCGCCAAGATCGACAACCCGCGCGCCTTTTTTCAGAAACTTGAAGCGCTCGTTAAGTTCGATCAGCTTGTAGGCGGCGCGCGAGCGATAGCCTTCGCGCCGCGCCGCCGCCACATAGGGGTCGTTCAACTGGCGTTGCAGCCAGCGGGTGGACGACAGCTTGCGCCCGCGCGCGGTGCGAACCCGCACCTCAAGCGCCCGGTCGGCCCCACCACTGGCAGCCCCACCGCCTCTTTTGCCCTTGCCGCCGCCCCGGCGTGTCGGCCGCCGCACCGCCCTAGCTCCCTCGCCCTCGCCCGCGCCGGCGGCGCGGGTGTCGGCCATGCTGATCCGCCTCGTTCATCAGGCCAAGCAACACCCCCTCGCGCAAGCCCCGGTCGGCGACCCGCATCCGCTCGCACGGCCAGCTGCGCTTGATCGCCTCCAGAATGGCGCAGCCGGCGATCACCAGATCGGCCCGGCCTGCGCCAATGCAAGGCTGGGCGCGGCGCTCGGCATAGCTCATGCCCACCAGCCGGGCGATCACCTGGTCCATCGCTTTGCTGGAAACCCACAGGCCATCGACCCGCCGGCGATCATAGCGATCCAGACCGAGATGCAGACCGGCCAGGGTGGTCACCGTGCCCGAGGTGCCCAAAAGCTGGATAGCGTCCGGCGCCGCCACCTCGTCAAGCTCGAAAGCAGCCTCAAAGGCGGCCAGCTCGGCGCGCACAAAGTCGACCATATCGGCAAAGCGGGTATGCGATACCTCGGCGCCGCCAAAGCGTTCGGTCAGGGTGACGACGCCCAGAGACAGCGAGGTCCAGGCGAGAATCTCCGGCGCACAGCCGGGGGTGATGCGCACCCAGATCAATTCGGTGCTACCGCCGCCAATGTCGAACACCAAGGCGTAGCGGCAGCCCGGATCAAGCAGCGAAGAGCAGCCGGCAACCGCCAGCCGGGCTTCTTCGGCCGAAGAGATAATATCCAGCTCAAGGCCGGTTTCGGCCATTACCCGGGCGGTGAAATCGGGGCAATTGCTTGCCGTCCGGCAGGCCGCCGTCGCCACATGGCGCGCCCGGGTCACGCCGGAGCGCTCGATCTTCGCAGCGCAAATTTTGAGCGCTTCGATGGTGCGGTCCATGGCCTCATCCGACAACGCGCCACTGGAACTCAGCCCCTCGCCCAGCCGGACGATGCGTGAAAATGCGTCGATCACACGAAACCCCTGGCGCATAGGCCGGACGATCAGCAGGCGGCAATTATTGGTGCCCAGATCAACCGCCGCATAGACATGTCGCCACCGGCCGTCGCGCCGCCGGAGCGGGCGGATGCGAAACGGCTTGGAACCAGCCATACTCTGTCAACACCGGCCCGCTGCGGGGCCGTCTCCAAATTCATAAATATCCGTTGCCCTGATCCTAGAGCACTTTGTGTTCTTATGGAAACAGCAAACGGCCAAGAAACCGCAAACGGTCAGTTGACAATTCTTTTGGGGACGATATTTTGCACAGGACAGACGCCAGCGTCGCTCTGCTGGGGGATAGTTTAATGGTAGAACTGCGGACTCTGACTCCGTCAGTCCAGGTTCGAGTCCTGGTCCCCCAGCCAATTCTTCAGGCAACTTGATGGACATTTCCAGCGCCTTTGACGGCGGCAATATCGGCGTGATCGAGGCCCGCGCGCCAGACGCCATCCGGCTGGAAATCCGCAAGGACGCTCGCGCCGATTTTTACCAGTGGTTCTATTTCCGCCTCACCGGGGCTAGGGGACGCGATTGCGTGATGCGCATCACCAACGCCGGCGGCGCAGCCTATCCGGCGGGCTGGCAGGACTATCGCGCGCTGGCCAGCCATGACCGCAAGAACTGGTTCCGGGTCGACACCGCCTATGACGGCGCCGCGCTGACCATCCGCCACCGGCCGGCCTATGATGCGGTCTATTACGCCTATTTCGCGCCCTATTCGATGGCGCGCCATGGCGATCTGATCACCCGCTGTCTGGCCTCGCCGCACGCCACCCTTGATGTGCCCGGGGACTCTCTTGATGGTCAGGCGATCGACATCCTTTATATCGGCGAACCAAAACAGGGCCGGCCGCTGTGCTGGTTTCTCGCCCGCCAGCACCCCGGCGAGACCATGGCTGAATGGTGGATGGAGGGATTTTTGGAGCGGCTGCTCGATGCGGCCGACCCGCTGGCCAGCCGCCTGCGCGGCGCGCTGTGCTTTGCCGTGGTGCCCAATATGAACCCGGACGGTGCGCGGCGCGGCCATTTGCGCACCAATGCGGCCGGCGTCAATCTCAACCGCGCCTGGAGCCAGCCCAGCCTCGAGCACAGCCCGGAAGTGTTTCATGTCCGCCGGGAAATGGAGCGCCGCGGGGTCGATTTCTGCCTTGATGTTCATGGTGACGAGGCCCTGCCCTATGTCTTCATTGCCGGTCCCGATGGCATCCCCAGCCTGAGCGCCCGCCAGCGCGAGCTGCTGGCCGGCTATAAACAGGCGCTCCTCGCCGCCAGTCCCGATTTTCAGACCGCCCACGGCTATCCGCCCACAGCTCCCGGCAAGGCCAATCTGGCGATCGCCACCAATTTCATCGCTGAGCGCTTTGGCTGTCTGGCCATGACTTTGGAACAGCCGTTCAAGGACAATGCCGATGCGCCCGATGCCGCATTCGGCTGGTCGCCCGAACGCTGCCGGGCGCTGGGCCGCGCCGCTTTGGAAGCCCTGGCCGCCATCGCCGGCAAGCTGCGCTAGGCCTTGTTCTCCAGCTCAGCGATATCGCGCGCCACCGCACTGGGTGAGCGGGTGTGCCGGGCCAGCAGGTCGTAAAACACCGGCACCACGAAAAGCGTTAACAAGGTGGCGAACAGCACCCCGGAGAACACCACCACGCCGATTACCTCGCGGTCTTCCGCCCCGGCGCCGCTCGCCAAAATCAACGGCACCGCCCCCATCACTGTCGACATGCCGGTCATCAGGATCGGCCGCAGCCGCTTGGTCGAGGCCTCGACCAGGGCGACGCGGAATTCCAGACCGGCGTCGCGCATCTGGTTGGTGAATTCGACAATCAGAATGCCGTTTTTCGCCGCCAGGCCGATCAGCATGACAATGCCGATCTGGCTGAAGATGTTCAGCGTCAGCCCGGTGACATAAAGCCCGGCCAGCGCCGCGACCAGCGCCAGCGGCACGGTGATCATGATCACCAGCGGGTGGATGAAACTTTCAAACTGGGCGGCCAGCACCAGAAAGACGATCAGCAGTGCCATGGCGAAGGTGGCGACCATCGAGCGGCTGGCCTCGGTCAGCTCGCGCGCCTCGCCCTTGTAGCCGATGCGCGCGGTCTCCGGCAGGTCGTCATGCACCACCTGTTCAAAAAATTCGACCGCCTGGGCCAGGGTGTAGCCGGGCGCCAGATTGGCCGAAATGGTGACCGCCCGCAACCGGTCATAGCGATTGAGCCGCGCCGCCGTCGCGCCCTCCTCGATGCGGATCAGATTGGACAGCGGCACCAGCGCGCCCGAGCGCGCCGAGCGCACATGGATGTTGCTGACATCGCCCGGCGTTCGGCGATCACTGGCCCGGCCTTGCAGAATAACGTCGTATTCCTCGCCGCGTTCGATATAGGTGGTCACCCGGCGGGAGCCGAACATGGTCTCCAGGGTGCGCGCGATGCTCTCGACCGACACCCCCAGATCGGCCGCCCGGTCGCGATCGATCACGATGCGCATCTGGGGCTTGGTCTGCTTGAAATCGCTGTCGACCCCCAGCAGGCCGGGATAATCCTGCAAGCGGCGCACCACGATGTCGCGCCAGCGGGCCAGTTCCTCATAGGTGTTGCCGCCGATCACCAGTTGCACCCCCTGGCTGAAACCACGGGTTCCCAGCCCCTTGGGCTCCACCGGAAAGGCGTTGACCCCGGGCAACTCGCGCAATTTACTGAACATCTCGCCGACAATGGCATGGGAATCGCGCTCCCGCTTCTCCCAGCGGGTCAGCCCGATGATATTGATCCCGCTGTTGGCCGCCCCGCCGGTATCGCGCGGCGCCCACGACAACACAAAGCGCGCCTCACCGCTGTCGCGCAAACCCTCCAGAATCTTCTCGATCTGTTTCATATAGCGCACCATATAGTCGAAACCGGCGCCCTCGGGCCCGGTGACCAGCACCATGAAATCGCCCCGGTCCTCGGCCGGCGTGAACTCGGAAGGCACCTGTTTGAGCAGGCCGGCGATGGCGCCGAAGGTGGTGATCACCAGGACGATGATCATCGCCGAGTGGTTCAGGCTCCAGCGCAGCGCCCGTTCATAGCCATGGGCCAACCGGTCAAAGCCGCTGGTCACCCAGCGTGCCAACCGGCTCTGGCGGCGTTGGCGGGAAAACAGCTTGGAACACATCATCGGGGTCAGCGACAGGGCGACAATGCTGGAGAACAGCACCGCCGAAGCCAGCGCGATGGCGAATTCGGCAAACAGCCGGCCGGTATTGCCGGGAATGAACGAAATCGGCACGAACACCGCCACCAGCACCAGGGTGGTGGCAATCACCGCAAAGCCCACCTGGCGCGCCCCGCGATAGGCGGCAAGCAGCGCCGGTTCGCCCTCGTCGATCCGCCGGTGGATGTTCTCGAGCACCACAATGGCGTCATCAACCACCAGGCCAATGGCCAGCACCAGGGCGAGCAGGGTAAGGATATTCATGCTGAAACCCAGCGCATCGAGCACGATAAAGGTGGCGATGATCGACACCGGCACGGTGACCGCCGGCACCAGAGTGGCGCGCAAATCACCAAGAAAAATATAGATCACCAGCACCACCAGCCCGGCCGCGATGGCCAGGGTCTTGACCACCTCACGGATCGAGGCGTCGATGAAAATCGACGAATCATAAGCCACCTCGAGCACCACCCCCTCGGGCAGGCCGGGCTGCATCCGCGCCACCTCTTCGCGCACCGCCCGGGCCACCGCCAGGGTGTTGGCCTGGGACTGTTTGACAATGCCCAGGCCGGTGGCCGGCATGCTGTTGATGCGGAAATAGCGCCGGATATCCTGCGCATCCACCTTCACCTCGGCAACTTCGCCGAGGCGCACCAGATAGCCATCGGCACCGCGCGCCAGAACCAGCCGGCGAAAATCCTCCGCGGTGCGATAGCCGCGCGCGGTGCGCAGCGAAAAATCCCGTTCGCGCGATTCCAGCCGCCCGGCGGCGGCTTCCATGTTTTCACGCCGCAGGGCGCTTTCGATGTCATTGACCGTCAGATTGCGCGCCGCCAGCGCCTTGCGGTCGATCCACACCCGCATGGCGTAGCGCTGGTTACCGCCGCCGCGGATTTTCGACACCCCTTCAAGCGCGGCCAGCCGATCCTTCAGGTAGCGATCGGCATAATCGGCCAGCGCCAGACCGTCCATTACATTGCTGCGCAGGGTCAGCCACATGATCGGCCGGGCATCGGCGTCGGCCTTGGAGACAATCGGCGGATCGGCCTCCTTGGGCAGGGTGTCCGAGGCCCGGCTCACCCGGTCGCGCACGTCATTGGCGGCGGCGTCGACGTCACGGCTGATCTTGAATTCAATGGTGATGATCGAGCGGCCATCACGGCTTTGCGAGGTAATGGTGCGAATGCCCTCGATGCCCGAGACCTCGTCTTCAAGAATTTTGGTCACCTTGGTTTCGACGATCTGCGCCGAGGCGCCGGGATAGGCGGTCTCGACCGAGACCACCGGCGGGTCGATGTCCGGATATTGCCGCAGCGGCAGAGCTTCAAAGGCAACCAGGCCGAACACCACCAGCAGCAGGCTGAGGACAATGGCGAAAACCGGACGTTTGACCGACAGATCAGACAGAATCATGGTGCCTCCCCGATCATGTCGTCTTCCCGGCGATAATCTCGCGCACCGCCTTGATCCGCGCCCGGGCGCCCGGTCGCAGGCGCAAGGTGCCCTCGACCACCACCCGATCGCCCGGTGACAGGCCATCGGTTACCTCGACCACCCCCGCCGCCCGGCCGCCAATGGTCACCTCGATGCGCCGGGCGCGTTCCTCGGCGCTAACCACGTAAACGAACTGGCGCTCGCCAAAGGGCACCAGCGCCTCTTCGGGGATCAGCAGGGCCTGGCGCCGGTTTTCGATCAACTCGACGGTCATCAACTGGCCAGGGGCCAGCTCGCCGCGCGGATTGGGCAATTCGACCCGGACCATTACCGAGCGGGTCACCGGGTCGACCCGCGCCTGCACGGTGCGCACCCGCCCGGTGAACACCCGGCCGGGAAAAGCCGGGCTGCGGGTTTCGATCTCCAGCCCTGGAGACAACATCGCCAGTTCGGTCTCCGGCACCGCAAAATCAAGCTTGACGATGCTGGTATCGTCAAGCCGGGCGATCTCGGTGCCGGGAACAACCAGCGCGCCGGGGCTGATTTCACGATTGCCCAGGCGGCCGGTGAACGGTGCGGCGATGCGCCGGTCGTCAAGCCGGGCGCGGGCGATGGCGACATCGGCGCGGGCCTTTTTCAAGGTGGCGATCTGTTCATCCAGCCGGGCCTGCGAGGCGGCATTTTTTTTCACCAGTCCGGCGAGACGCTCATATTGTTTTTTCTGCTCTTCCAGCTTGGCCAGAGCCGATTGCAGCTCGGCGCGCTCCTGATCGTCATCGAGCTGGACCAACAGCCGGCCTTTTTTCACCGTCATGCCATCATCAAAATTGACCGAGCGCACGATGCCGGTAACGCTGGCGGTGATGACTACTGTCTCATTGGCCTTCAAGGTACCCAGCGCCTCGATCCGGTCGGCAAAGGAAGCCTTGCGCACCACCGCGATGATCACCGGCGTCGCCACCTCACCCTGGCGGACCGACGGCGGCACGCCCTCACCGGCCGGGCGCAGAAAATAAACCAGGCCGCCCGCCAGCGCTCCCAGAATGAGTATCACAAAAAACAGTCGCGTGGCGTTCACCAGGTTGTCCCCTCATCATGCTTCGCCGCATTGAACCGTGTTTAAGGGAGCGGCGCAAAAAAAATTTTCGTGATGTGCTGGCCGGCCAGAAGAAATTCTAGCCGTCTTCGGCGGCGGCCTGCTTGTAGAAACTGCGCACCGCGAACAGGATCGAGCCCAGATAGAGCAGCCCGGCGGCGGCTACCGTGATCCAGAAAAAACTGGCGATCATCGCCGCGAACAGACCCACGGCAATCAGCACCGGCAGCATATAGTCGCGGCGCACGCCAATCCGCTTGAAGGAATAGGTCGGCACCCGGCTGACCATGAGAAAGGCCGAGGCGATCATGAACGCGCCGGCAATTGCCGGGGTGCGGAAAAAATCGGTTTCCAGACCAAAATCCAGGATCAGGGGCAGCACCGCGATCCCCGCCCCGATCGGCGCCGGCGCGCCAATGAAATAATGCACTGTCCAGGCTGGCTTGTCGGGATCATCGGCCACTGCGTTGAAACGCGCCAGCCGCAGCGCGCAGCACACGCAAAAGGCCAGCGCCAGCACCCAGCCGATGCCGCGAACCTGATGCAGTGACCACAAATAACCCACCATCGCCGGGGCCACGCCAAAGGCGATGACATCGGACAGGGAATCGAGCTCGGCGCCAAATTTGCTGGTGCCCTTGAGCAGCCGGGCGATACGACCATCGAGGCCATCGAGCACGCCGGCCAGAATGATTGCGAAAACCGCATGTTCCCAGCGCTCGAGAAAGGCTAGGCGCACCGCGGTCAGCCCTGCGCTCATCGCCAGCAGGGTGAGAACATTGGGCACCAGGGAGCGCACCGGGATTGGCGGCAACCGGGGATAGCCCCTCCTCATCGTCGACCCCTGTCCACTTTAATCAGACTGAACATAACAAAAAACGCCTCCCACGGGCTCATACTAGCAGGCCGGCATCGAGAGTCTCAAGCTTGTGGCGCGCGTCTTCGGCCTCCTGCTGACGGCGCCACATGGCGGCATAGACTCCGGCGGTCCGGGCCACCAGATCGCCATGCCGGCCGCGCTCGACAATCCGCCCGCCCTCCATGACCAGAATTTCGTTGGCCTCAACCACCGTCGACAGACGATGGGCGATCATCAGGGTGGTGCGATTGGCCGACACCCAGTTCAGGGCGGCCTGGATTTCCTGTTCGGTGTGGCTGTCGAGCGCCGAGGTCGCCTCGTCGAGCAGCAGGATCGGCGGGTCCTTTAAAATGGTGCGGGCAATCGCCACCCGTTGTTTCTCGCCGCCCGACAGTTTGAGGCCGCGCTCGCCAACCATCGAGTCATAGCCGTCGGGCAGGCTGACGATAAAATCGTGAATCGCCGCCAGCCGGGCGGCCTCCTCGATCTCGGCGTCGCTGGCCTCGGGCCGGCCATAGCGGATGTTGTAGCGGATGGTGTCATTGAACAGCACCGTATCCTGGGGCACCACACCGATGGCGGCGCGCAGGCTTTTCTGGGTCACCTGGCGAATGTCCTGGCCATCGATCAGAATGCGCCCCTGGTTGACATCGTAAAAGCGGAACAGCAGCCGCGAGATCGTCGATTTCCCCGCCCCGCTCGCCCCCACGATCGCCACCGTTCCGCCGGGCGGAACCGCAAAGGAGACATCCTTGAGAATCTCCCGGTTGGCTTCATAGTGAAAACTGACATGCTCAAAAGCCAGCGCGCCGCCCTTCACCTGCAAATCGGCCGCATCCGGCGCATCGGCAACCTCGGCGCCAACCTCGAGCAGGCGGAACATGGTTTCCATATCGACCAGCGCCTGGCGAATTTCGCGGTAAACAAAGCCGAGAAAGCCAAGCGGCAGATAAAGCTGGATCAACAGCGCATTGGCCAGCACAAAATCGCCCACCGTCAGATGGCCGGCGACCACGCCGCGCGCGGTCAGCACCATGATCACCCCCAAGCCCAGCGAGATCATCGCGCTCTGGCCGATATTGAGCAGCGCCAGCAATACCTTGCTGTCCACCGCGGCGTGTTCGTAACGGGCCATCGCCCGGTCGAAGCGGGCCGCCTCATGGGCCTCATTGCCGAAATATTTCACGGTTTCGAAATTGAGCAGGCTGTCAACCGCCTTGGTGTTGGCGTCGGTATCCTGACGGTTCATTTCGCGGCGGAACTTGATGCGCCATTCGGTCACCAGCACGGTGAACACAACATAGCCGCCGACCACGCCCAGGGTGATTGCCGCATAAAGCAGATTGAACTTGACCAGCATGACGCCGCACACCAGGGCAATCTCCAGCAGCGTCGGCAGGATATTGAACAGGGTGAAATTGAGCAGAAAATCGATCCCCTTGGTGCCGCGCTCGATCACCCGGCTCAGGCCGCCGGTGCGGCGCTCGAGATGAAAGCGCAGCGACAGCGCATGCAGATGGCGAAAGGTTTTCAGCGCCACGGTGCGCAGCGCGCGCTGGCCAACCCGGACAAACAGGGCATCGCGCAGCTCGCCAAAGGCGGACACCATCACCCGGCCCACCACATAGGCGACAATCAGCCCCACCGGGGCAGCGATCAGCGCCTGCCCGGGGGTGTGACTCAGACGATCGACCGCATCCTTGTAGAAAAACGGCACATAGACATTGACAATCTTGGCCGCCGCCAGAAAAACCAGCGCGATCACCACCCGGACCCGCAGGGCCGGCTCGCCCTTGGGCCACAGATAGGGCAGCAGGGTGCGGATGGTGCGGACATGGGCCCGAATGTCGCGCGCGTCCTTGCCGCGCGTGGTCTGGTTCTGTCTGCCCGGAGTCCTCTGGCTGTCCGGGGTCATTGCGCCGGCTTTTGCGCCGCCGGCTTGGAGGGAGGCAGGGTGAACCGCTGGCCAGGATAGATCAGGTCGGGATCGCGGATCTGCGATTTATTGGCGCGAAAAATCAGGGTGTAGAGAATGCCCGCGCCGTAAAGCCGGCGCGAGATATGCCACAGATTATTGCCCGGCTGCACCTCGACCGCGCCCTTGGCCAGCGAGGTGTCGAGCGGCGAGGCGCGATCGAAGGGCTGCTCGATGCGCACTTTCACGTCATCGCCCGCCACCACCTGGTCGAGGCGCAGGACATGTTTGCCCGCCGTGATCGGCGTGGCCATGTGATAGACCCAGCGCCCGGTTGAATCGCTGGTCACCGAGCCGACATAATTATTGTCGAGATAAAGCCGGACCTCGCTTTCCGGCGCCGCCGCGCCGGCGACGATCGCTTCGCCGCGCTCATTATAGTCGATGGTCTCGACCGACAGAACGGCCAGGCCGCCAGCGCCCACCGCGCCCGGTTTTTGCAGCACCCGGCTCGGCCCGCCGCCATCTCGCGGCGACAGCACCGCCACCACGCCGTTGGATGCGTCCTCGACGAAGCCTTCCGCCGCCCGCTTCGGCACATCGACCACCACCACATCGTCGGACGGGACCGGCGGCTTGCCTGGGCGCGAGGCCAGCAGGCTCAGCTCCTGCGAGCCGACCGACAGCGGCTTGTCGAAAATCAGCACCCATTCGCCCCGGGCATTGGCCTCCACCGAGCCGATCTCGGTCCCGCCCGAGCGAATGCTCACCGTGGCGTTGGGCGGTGAGCGGCCGGCGATAACCCCGGTGCCTTCGCGGCTGACCCGCACCACGTCAAAGCTGGGGGGCAGCGCTTCGGGCGGCGGCGGCGCCAGCTTTTTCGGTTTGGCCACCGGGGTTTGCGCGGCGCTGTCCGTCGCGGGTGGTGGTGTCTGCTGACCACGGAACAACTGCCCGATCGCCAGACCGCCGACAATCACCAAAAGCGAAATAATGATAATCTGGGATGTGCGCACAACGTCTCACGGCTGACCAAAAATCGGTGCTACCCTATCCGCTGCGCCCCGGACAGGCAATAATTAAGCAGCATTGGCACAAGCAGAAGAAAAACACGATCATGACGACAATCAAATCCTTATGTGTTTATTGCGGGTCGCGCCCCTGCGCATCGCCGGCCTGGCGGCGGCTTGCCGCCGAACTTGGAAAGATGCTGGCCCAAAACGGCATCCGGCTGGTCTATGGCGGCGGCGGCATCGGCCTGATGGGGATCGTCGCCCGCGCCGCATTGCGCGCCGGCGGCGCGGTGACCGGCGTCATTCCCCATCATCTCGACAGCATCGAGGTGACTCTTGCCGGCCTGACCGAGCTGCATGTGGTCGCCAGCATGCATGAGCGCAAACACAAGATGTTCGCCCTGTCCGATGCCTTTCTCACCCTGCCGGGTGGTATCGGCACCCTCGATGAGACCGTCGAGATCATCACCTGGCGGCAATTGGGCCTGCATGACAAGCCGGTGGTCATCCTCGACCATGATGGCTATTGGGCGCCCTTTGGCGCGTTGATCGAACATATGATCGCCGCCGGTTTCGCCGGCAGCGAGACGACCGGGCTTTATTGCGTGGTTGACCGGCTGGAGCAAATTCTCCCCGCCCTGCGCGCCGCCCGGCCGCCCGGGCGGCCCGATAGCGCCGATTTATTGTAAGAGACTTTCACCCGCCGCAGGCTTGTTGTATGGTGCCGCCGATTTGGGACCGGCCGTTCCTCCCCCACCCCGCAAAAAGAATAAAAGGACCGTCATGAAAAAGATTAAAGTCGAAAACCCCGTCGTTGAGCTTGATGGCGACGAGATGACCCGGATCATCTGGGCTTTCATCAAGGAGCGCCTGATTCTGCCCTATCTCGACATCAAGCTGCTCTATTATGATCTGGGGATCGAAAAGCGTGACGAAACCGACGATCAGATCACCATCGATGCGGCCCACGCCATTCTGGAGCACGGCGTCGGCGTGAAATGCGCCACCATCACCCCGGACGAGGCCCGGGTCGAGGAGTTCGGCCTGAAGAAAATGTGGCGCTCGCCCAATGGCACGATCCGCAACATCCTCGGCGGCACGGTGTTTCGCGAGCCGATCATCTACAACAATGTGCCCCGCCTGGTGCCCGGCTGGACCCAGCCGATCGTCATCGGCCGTCACGCTTATGGCGACCAATACCGGGCGACCGACTTTGTGGTCCCCGGCCCCGGCACGCTGACCATGACCTTCACCCCCGCCGATGGCGGCGAGCCGGTCGAGTACGAGGTGTTCGACTATCCCGCCGGCGGGGTGGCGATGGGCATGTATAACCTCGACGAGTCGATCCGCGGTTTTGCCCGCGCCTGCATGAACTTCGCCCTGGGGCGCGGCTGGCCGCTCTATCTGTCGACCAAGAACACCATCCTGAAAGCCTATGACGGCCGCTTCAAGGATCTGTTCCAGGAGGTGTTCGAGGCTGAATTCGCCGAAAAATTCAAGGCCGCCGGCCTGACCTATGAACACCGGCTGATCGACGACATGGTGGCCTGTGTGATGAAATGGTCGGGCGCCTTCATCTGGGCGTGCAAGAATTATGACGGCGACGTGCAGTCCGACACCGTGGCCCAGGGCTTTGGCTCGCTCGGCCTGATGACTTCGGTGCTGATGACGCCGGACGGCAAGACGGTCGAGGCCGAGGCCGCCCATGGCACGGTGACCCGCCATTACCGCGAACATCAAAAGGGCAATGAGACCTCGACCAATCCCATCGCCTCGATTTTTGCCTGGACCCGCGGCCTGGCCCATCGCGCCAAGCTTGACGGCAACGAGGAACTGCGCAATTTCGCCCAGGCCCTCGAAGAAGTCTGCGTCAAGACCGTCGAAAGCGGCAAGATGACCAAGGATCTGGCCCTGCTCGCCGGCCCCGACCAGCCGTGGCTGACCACCAATCAGTTCCTCGATGCGCTGGACAACAACCTGCAAGCCAAACTCGGCTGACCCTTTTTGGCCTCCGGGGGAGCCCGCCTCCCCCGGCGCGCCGTCTCATCGCGACTGACACCAGGTCTTGCGCCCCGGGACGTTCAAAAGCCTCCTTGCTGATCGGACGGGAACCAACGTCGCAAGATATCCCGGAATCGCTGAAAAGCAGGATCCTGGCAACCATTCAGGCTGACTTGCCGGGCGAGTTGGCGGTAGAGCGCTGAAGAGCGCGGGACGCGCTGCCTAAAAAGGGCTTCCTCCATAGCCACCTTTGGGTCAGGGGGCTTGGGTACACCATTGGGCCAGAAGCCCTGCGCGGTGAGCCATTGGCGTAGCATCGGCTGGGCACCGTTCCATCCAAGCACCTCGTCTACATACGGAGAAGCACTCCACACCCAAGCCTCGATCTCCGGTCCAATCACCACCACATTTGCGCGTTGAGTGATCCCGATCTGGTCGAAGCGCTTCCGGACCGCTGTTTCGGTTTTCACTGCCGTGGCGTGCGTATTACCACTCCAGGTCTGATCGAAAACAAGCAGCCCCAAAGTTTCTCCCGCGCCAAGTAAATCTCTCAAGAACTCCGGCCCGTTGTGGTAACAGCCGGGATCGCGCCGGGGATGAACCACAATCTGGAATGAAAAGGACGAGAGCCCGAGCGCCGGCCTGCGGTGTTCGAGCAAAGCTGACAGCGCGGCCTCTATGTTCTTGTCCGCCGCTACGCAGACCAATTGGGTCATCCGAGCACCCCCGCTGCAAACAGACTCGAGAGGTCCAATGTCCCTTTCCAAACCTTGAGGCTTGGATGTTCCGTGCCGGATACCACATCCGTTGCTCCCTCGGTGTCGCGGGCAAAACACAACAGATCGTTGAGACTTGCCATGCCAAGAATTACCGGTGAGTGGGTCGCGAGTAGCACCTGAGCGCCATAGACTGAAGACAGCGCCTGGAATACCGTTTCCACGGCACGGGGGTGGATACCATTTTCGGGCTCTTCGATCAGATAGATGCCCCCATCGATATCTGACGTATACGCAAGCAGGGTTAGAGCTAACATACGCAGAGTTCCGTCAGAAACGAGCCATGAGGGTACCTCTAACCCATTGCGGTAGCGCAGCACCAAGTAGCGGTGGCGGTCCTCGGGCCGTTCTTGCGTGGTCACCGCTTCGATATCAGGCAAGCCTTCGCGCACGTGTTCGAGCCAACGAGCGAATTGAGTTTGGTTCTTATCTTTGAGCCGTTCCACAACATAGGGCAGGTTGGAGCCGTCGGGCAGATACCCCTCCTTCCGCGTCGGGGGCGCTGGCCGACGCATCGCCTCGCCGGAGAGGACGAGCCGCTGCACACCAGACTGAAGTACGTCGCGCAGCCAGAGGGCTACGGGAAAACGTTCGCGATCTTCCGGCAGGGTTGCCAATGCCGCCTTCTGCGGGGACAGCGCGAAAGGCGAGTTCCAACCGGAGGTTTCGGATCTAAAATAGGCTTTGCCTGCCTCACCACGAGAGACGACCTTTTTCCACCCTTTAAGCATATGCTTATTAGGTTGGCAAACAACATGGTCTGGAGCGGGTTCGGGAGAAGGAAAGATAGAGAGCTGACGATCCAATGAATTCTTTGTAGCTCTCGCGAGCAGCACATTTTCGACTTCAATGCAAGGAGTTTCACCAACATTGAATGTCATCTCATAGCGGATTCGGTCGTATCTCTCGTTTATATGCTGCTTGGGAATAGCAAGCTCGACCGCCAACTCGAAGCGCTCTCCAGTCCGCAACCACGTAAGGTGGCGAGGATCTGGAGCCCGCATGGGGATTTCGAGACGCACCTCACCACGGACGGCCGTATCAAGATCGGTTCGCAACAAATCCCCGAGAATCGCAATAACGTCTAAGAACGTAGACTTACCGCTTGCATTGGGACCTACGAGGATCTGGAATGGGCGCAGGTTCTGGTCGATGTAACGAAGACTCCGGTAATGGAGTGCCTGCACCCGTGTTACTCCACGCAGGCCGTCGGACCGACTAGTCAACGTCATGTCGCCACCTCCAAACAGTAGGCTGTCGCCTCAGCTGAACCGCGCCGGGTCTACCGGAGGCCGATTGCTTTGCTTCAGGCGATCATATCTACCTGTTGATTGTTTTCATAGCACCTCTCTTCTGCTTTGGCTAAAGAGATATTCCAATGACTTCTATCAGCCGCTCCATTCCACCGCTTCCATGTTGCGCCCCAAACAGCCCACGCTTATCGCCAATGCGGTCCGGGATTTCCTGTTGGCGCATCGCTAGATTTCATGCTTGGCGAAATATTGGTCGATGGCCCGTTTGACCGCCTCGGCGATGGCCCGGCGCCCCTTGCTCGAGGTCAGGAAGCGGGCGTCGTCGCGGTTTGACAGATAGCCCATCTCGATCAGCACCGAGGGCACGTCCGGCGCCTTGAGCACCCGAAAGCCGGCAAAGCGGTGGCTGTTGGTGCGCAGCCTGAGCCTGCGGCCAAGCTGGGGCACCAGAAAATTCGCCAACTGGGCGGAATAATTCATGGTTTCGCGTTGCGCCAGATCGATCAGAATGCTGGTGACCTCGTCGGATTCCCCATCCAGATCAATCCCGGCGATCACATCGGCCTTGTTTTCCTTGCGCGCCAGCGCCGCCGCCTCCTTGTCCGAGGCGGTCTCCGACAGGGTATAGACCGTGGCCCCGCGCACCCGGGCGTTGCCGATGGAATCGGCGTGCAGCGAGATGAACAGATCACCGCGCGCCCGCCGACCGATCGCCACCCGTTCACGCAGCGGAATGAAAATATCGCGCGACCGGGTCATCACCACCTTGTAGCGCTTGTCCTGCAACAACTGGCGGCGCAATTCGAGGCCCACCGCCAGGGTAATCTTTTTCTCGATCACCCGCCGGCCGCCGTTCGCCCCCGGGTCGATGCCGCCATGGCCGGGGTCGATCACCACCAGCCGCTTGCTGCCCCGGGTGGGCTTGATGGTGGCGCGCAGCGGCGGGCGCGGCGTGTTGGCACGCTTGAACCGCGGTGGCCGGTTGATCGCCGCCATGAAGGCCTTGCGGCTGCTTTTGGCCAGATCGATCACCAGCCGATAGCCATAGGGGCCGCGCGGGGCGAGCAGAAAGGCGCGCTGAATCGCCGCCGGGCCGGCCAGATCGAGCACAATTCGCGAGGTCCCCCGACGATAGAGCCCATAGCGGTAACGCTCGATCACCCCGGCGCTCTGGCGGCGCTGGCTCTCGGGGATGCGCCAGTTCATTTCCGGCAGATCGATCACCACACGGTAGGGGTCGGGCAGGGTGAAAAGGCGAAACTTGATTTTTTCGTTGATATCAAGCACGAAGCGGGTGCGCTGCACCTGCTCGCCGAGACGCACGCCGCTGACCACCGGCCGGGCCTGGCCGGGCAAGGCCGCCACAACAGCCAGCACCACCGCGATAAGCAAGCTCTTTATCACTGCCACACTCCGCAACCCGGTCCTCTCGGCGCTGTTGTTTCGGCCAGAGTCTAGAAGGAACCCTGGCGCCAGCGCAATGCCCATTTTAACCGGAATTGTCTGAGCCGGTACTCAAGAGAAGGAAATTTAACCCCTTGCCTGACAGAAGATATTGTAACATGGCCCCGCAAGCGACTATGCTAGGGCCGCGCGTTCAGTGCGGACGGATTGGATCGGGCTTTTTCAATGAGGCCGGCCGGTGGTGTTTTTGGACTCTGACGCCCTTGAATGCGTTTGACAGTTACGGAAGCGAGGAGCGCCTCGCTTCGCTATGGGAATTATCTTTTTTGACCCTCTGCCGGTTTTCATTTTCGTCTTTCCGCAACCCCACGGACCGCGATGCGGCCAGTGCGGCTGCGTGGACGCGCCGCTTTTCCCACGGGCGCAGACAGATGACCCCCGGCCTTTCAGCCCTTTGCGCCCCGGTTGGCGCGGCAACGCACGACCAGGGGGCGCCCGGAGATTATATTTATGACACTGCGTATGCTTATCGATGCGACCCACGAGGAAGAGACCCGGGTCGCCATTCTCAACGGCAAAAGAATTGAAGATTTCGATTTTGAATCAGCCGCCAAAAAACAGCTTAAAGGCAATATCTACCTCGCCAAGGTAACCCGCGTCGAGCCTTCCCTGCAGGCCGCCTTTGTCGATTATGGCGGCAACCGCCACGGTTTTCTCGCCTTTAGCGAAATCCATCCGGATTATTACCAGATCCCGGTTGCAGACCGCCGGGCGCTTTTGGAGCAGGAAGCCGCCGAGGCCGAGGCCGAAGCGGAAGCCGAGAGTGAAGACGCCTCTGCGTCATCGGGCGACGAGGAACTGGAAATTGAATCGGTCGGCGCCGACGACGAGGAGGAGATCGAACAGGTCCGCGCCAAGCCGCGGCCCAACCGGCGCTACAAAATTCAGGAAGTCATCAAGCGCCGGCAGATCCTGCTGATCCAGGTGGTCAAGGAAGAACGCGGCAACAAGGGCGCGGCGCTGACCACCTATATCTCGCTGGCCGGACGCTATTGTGTGCTGATGCCCAATACCAGCCGGCGCGGCGGCGGCATCAGCCGCAAGATTTCCAATGCGGCCGACCGCAAGAAACTGAAAAAGATCCAGGCCGATCTGAATGTGCCGCCGGGCGTTGCCTGTATCATCCGCACCGCCGGCTCCAAACGCACCAAGCCTGAAATCCGCCGAGATTATGAATATCTCATGCGCCTGTGGGAGAATATTCGCGAGCTGACCCTGCAATCCATGGCCCCGGCGCTGATCCACGAAGAAGGCAATCTGATCAAGCGGGCGATCCGCGACCTTTATTCCCGCGATATCGAGGAAGTGCTGGTCGAAGGCGAAGCCGGCTATAAAAACGCCAAATCCTTCATGCGCATGCTGATCCCGAGCCACGCCAAAAAGGTGCGCCACTATATCGACGATATTCCGCTGTTCCACCGCTATCAGGTCGAGGTTCAGCTCGACAGCATGTTCAACCCGGTGGTCGAGTTGCGCTCGGGCGGCTATATCGTGATCAATCCGACCGAGGCGCTGGTGTCGGTTGATGTCAACTCGGGCCGCGCCACCCGCGAGCACAATATCGAGGAAACCGCCCTCAAGACCAATGTCGAGGCTGCCGAGGAAGTCGCCCGGCAATTGCGCCTGCGCGACATGGCCGGATTGATCGTGATCGACTTCATCGATATGGAGGAGGGTAAGAATAACCGGGCCGTCGAGCGCAAGCTCAAGGATTACCTGAAATCGGACCGGGCGCGCATCCAGGTGGGCAAGATCAGCCCCTTCGGCCTGCTCGAGATGTCCCGCCAGCGGCTGCGCCCCGGGGTGCTGGAGGCCAGCACCCGGACCTGTCCGATGTGCGAGGGCGCGGGCATTGTGCGCTCGACCGAATCCGCTGCGCTCTACGCCCTGCGCACCATCGAGGAAGAGGCCATTCGCCGGCGCGCCCAGCGTTTGATTCTCCGTGCCGCGCCCGAGGTGGCGCTTTATGTCCTGAACCAGAAACGCGACAGCCTGCACAGCATTGAACAGCGTTTCGGGGTCGCCATTTTCGTGATGGCTGACGAAAACGCCTTTGTCTCGCAGATCCGGCTCGAGCGCGAAGGCGTCAAGCCCGACGAGGGCGACCAGCCGGCCGCCGCCGCCAATGGCGCGCCGGCCGAACAGGCCGCGCCGGCAAGCGGCAACGGCGAACCCTCGGAGGGCCGCAAAAAGAAACGCCGCCGCCGGCCACGGCGCAAGACCGCCGAGGAAGCCAGAGAGCCTCAGGACCAGAAAAACCACGAGGATCAGGACCAGGCGGCGGACAGCGCCCCCGGAGAGGAGGGCGAGGAAAAACCCAAAAAACGCCGGCGCGGCCGGCGCGGCGGCCGCGGCCGCAACAGATCACAAGAGAGCAAACCACAAGAGCTCGAGGGCCAGGACGTCCGGGAAGAGACCGGTGATAAAGAGACGCTCACGCCGGATGAGCAACCGGCAGCCCCTGACGAGCCGTCGACAGCAAGCGAAACACCCGCTCCCGATGCCTCGGGGCCCCGACGCCAGAGGTTTCCACAGAAGAAGATGCACCGGCCGCGGCGGCAAAACCCAAACGTGCCCGCCGCCCCCGGCGCAAGAAGGTCGCCGAAGCAGCGCCGCAAGAAGCAACTCCTGAGCCAGAAGCCGCTCCTGAGCCAGAAGCCGCTCCTGGGGCCAATGAGAACGCGCCAGCCGCCCCCCAACCGGCGGCAAAACGGCCACGCCGTCGGCCCAGAAAAACCGCCGCCACGTCGGCCGAAGAAACAGCGGCCGAGCCAGCCGCGGTTGAATCGGCCCCTGCTGAACCTGTCCCGGCCGAGCCGGCAGCGGCGGCCAACGCCGACGAGCCGGCCAGACCGCCGCGCAAGGGCTGGTGGCAGCGCACATTCCAGAACCCGTCCTGAACCGGGGCCTGAAACAGGAGGGTCTGGGGGCGAAAACACCCTAAAACCGGGCAAATCACAGGGTTTTTATCGCCTCGGGCGTGTTATTCATTGACGGTTCATGTGCTGCTTCTTACCTATGGAAAGGCAGTCAACGGTTTGTGGGAAAGCCCCAAGGAGTATTCCTTGCGACATCTCTTGCGGCGTGTGGCGGGCGTGGGTCGCCTGGTTGGCCTGGTCATGGCGGTGGTTCTGTCTTACACCCCAGGCTACGCCCAGGGGATTTCGCTCATCCGCGACGCCGAAATCGAGCGGGATATCCGCCTTTACGCCACGCCGGCGTGGCAGGCCGCCGGCCTCGACCCGGCGGCGGTGCGCATTTTTCTGGTCAATGACAAGACCCTCAACGCCTTTGTCGCCGGCGGGCAGAACATTTTCATCAATACCGGCCTGATTATTAAGGCCCGCAACCCGTCGGAGATTATCGGCGTGCTGGCCCATGAAACCGGCCATATCTCCGCCGGTCATCTGGCCCGCACCCAAGAGGCGCTCAAGGGCGCCACGGCGACCATGATCCTGAGCATGCTGGCCGGCCTCGGGGCCATGGTGGCCGGCGCCCCCGACGCCGGCGCCGCCCTGATCGCCAGTGGCCCCCAGTTTGGCCAGCGGGTGTTTTTGTCCTATAGCCGGACCCAGGAATCCGCGGCCGACCAGGCGGCGCTTAAATTTCTCAATGACACCGGCCAGTCCGCCCACGGGCTGGTGGATTTTCTCGAACTTCTGGGCGACCAGGAAGCCCTGCTGACCACCAACAAGGACCCCTATGTGCGCAGCCACCCGCTGACCAGCGACCGGGTGGCGCGGCTGCGCGAGCTGGCTCACTCGTCGCCCTACTGGAACGCGCCGGAGCGTCCCGGTTATGTGGTTATGCTCAAGCGCATGCAGGCCAAGCTCTACGGTTTTTTGCGCCCGGTGCATCAGACCCTGCTGCGCTATCCGCCCAGCGATCGCAGCATCTATGGCCGCTATGCGCGGGCCATCGCCTATCACCAGGACGCCCGGCTCGATGCGGCGCTGGCCGAGGTGAACAGCCTGGTCTCGGAATGGCCGGCCGACCCCTATTTCGAAGAGCTCAAAGGCCAGATTCTGTTTGAAAGCGGCAAGGTCAGCCGCGCTATCGAGCCCTATCGCCGCGCCGTCGCCCTGTTGCCCGACGAACCCCTGCTGCGGGTGTCCCTGGGCCAGGCGATTGTCGCTCTGGAAGACAAGGCGTTAATGCCGGAAGCCATCAAGAACCTGGAAGTCAGCCTGCGCAAGGACCCGCAAAACAGTTTCGCCTGGCATCAACTGGCCATTGCCTATAATGCCCTGGGTAAAGACGGTCTGGCCGCGCACGCCGCGGCGGAACGCTATGTGCTGGCCGGCCGGATGCGCGAAGCCCTGGCTCAGGCCCGCCAGGCCCTGCCCAAACTGAAAAAAGGCACCCCCAACTGGTGGCGCACCCAGGATATTCTGGTGCTGGCCGAAAGCCATATGGACAAATCCGGCAAGCAGGCCCGCAAGAAACCACCAGCCAAAAAACCGGATTCCGATGGCGACGACCACTAGGCGCAAGAACCAAAACAAACACAGCAAGAGCCAAAACAAACACAGCAAGAGCCAAAACAAACACAGCAAGAGCCAAAACAAACACAGCAAGAGTAAGACAGACATCATGCAAAAAAAGATCGTGAGTGCCGGCGCAGCGCTGGTCCTTTTTCTGGCGGCACTCATCGCCTTTCCCCTTGGCCTGCGCGCGCAAGACGGCTTTAGCGCTCGTGAAAAAGGCGATATCGAGGCCATTGTCAAAGACTATCTGATGAGAAACCCCGAGGTGCTGATTGATGCGCTGCGGCTCTACCAGAAGCGCGCCGAGGCCGCGCAAAAGGCGCAACAGACGCACAGCCTGAAAAACAGCCGTGATGAACTGCTGCGCGACCCGGGCAGCCCGATCGGCGGTAACGCCGACGGCGATGTCTCGGTGGTGGAATTTTTCGATTATCAGTGCGGCTATTGCAAACGCGCCTTTCCCGACACCAAACGCCTGGTCAAGGACGACAGCGGCGTGCGTTTTGTCTACAAGGAATTTCCCATTCTCGGCCCGGCTTCGGTGATCGCGGCGCGGGTGGCGCTGGCGGCGCGCAAACAGGGCAAATATATCGCCCTTCATGACGCCCTGATGGGCTCTCGCGGCCGGCTCGACGAGGCGCGCATCCTCGGCATCGCCCGCGGCGCCGGCCTGGATGTCGCGCAATTGAAAAAGGATATGGCCGATCCTGAAATCGACCGGATCATCGCGCGCAACAAGGCGCTGGCGCGCAAGCTGGGGATCACCGGCACCCCCGGCTTCGTGTTCGGCGATGCCGTGGTGCCCGGCGCGATCAGTCTTGAGCAGATGAAAAGCCTAGTCGCCGAGGCCCGCAGCGCCTGCAAGGACTGCTAGCAGCCTGCTAAATCAGCCCGGCCAGCGGTGAGGACGGGTCGGCGTACATCTTGCGCGGCATGCGGCCGGAAAGATAGGCCAGCCGCCCGGCCTCGATCGCCAGCTTCATCGCCCGGGCCATGCGCAGCGGGTCTTTGGCCTGGGCGATGGCGGTGTTCATCAGCACCCCGTCGCAACCCAGTTCCATGGCGATGGCGGCGTCCGAGGCGGTGCCCACCCCGGCGTCGACCAGCACCGGCACCTTCGCCTCCTCGACAATCAGGCGGATATTGACCGGGTTCTGCACCCCCAGTCCCGAGCCGATCGGGGCGGCCAGCGGCATGATCGCGCAACACCCCAGCTCTTCCAGCCGCTTGGCGGCGATCGGGTCGTCGGAACAATAGACCATCACCTCAAAGCCCTCCTTGACCAGAATCTCTGCCGCCTTGAGGGTTTCCGGCATATTGGGATAAAGGGTTTTCTGGTCGCCCAGCACCTCCAGCTTGACCAGCGACCAGCCGCCCGCCTCACGCGCCAGACGCAGGGTGCGCAGCGCGTCATCGGCGGTGAAACAACCGGCGGTATTGGGCAGATAGGTATATTTTTTCGGATCGATATAATCGATCAACATGGGCTGGCCGGGCTCGGCGATGTTGACCCGGCGCACCGCGACGGTGACGATCTCGGCCCCCGAGGCGGCGATGGCCTCGCGGGTTTCCTCGAAATCCTTGTATTTGCCGGTGCCGACAATCAGCCGCGAGGTAAAGGAGCGCCCGGCAATTTTGAAGCTGTCAGCCTCGGAATCCTCGGGCTTGCCGCCGCCGATAAAATGGACAATTTCCAGCCGGTCGCCATGTTTCACCACGGTCTGGTCATAGACCGAGCGGGGAACAATCTCCAGATTGCGCTCGACCGCCACCTTCCGGCCGTCCCAGCCCAACTCGCTCAACAGCGCCGCCATCGTCACCGGCTCATCGAGCCGTTTGTCCTCGCCATTAATCTTGATCTCGATCACTTGCCGCATCTTTCCCGTTGTTCCACGCAACACAATCGCTTCCCAGGGGAAGCAACAGGCATTATATAGGGTTGGCGAGGGAAATGGACACTGAAAAGCATGGCGCAATCAGACAAACCAACTATCATGACGCTCAACGGGCCCAATCTGAACCTGCTGGGTGTGCGCGAGCCGGAAATCTATGGCTCGCGCAGCCTCGATGATATCGCCGCCGAGCTGCGCGCGGCGGCCGAAAAGCGCGGGCTGGTGGTTGACTTTCGCCAGTCGAACAGCGAGGGCGAACTGGTCGACTGGGTTCAGGAAGCCGGCCGGAGCTGCGCCGGGCTGATTCTCAACGCCGCCGCCCTCACCCATACCTCGATCGCCCTGCTCGACGCGGTGAGCGCCATCGCCATTCCGGTGATCGAGGTGCATCTGTCGAATATCTACCGGCGCGAGGACTTCCGCCATATGTCCTATATATCGAAAGCCGCCACCGGCGTGATCTGCGGCCTGGGCGCGCGAGGCTATGTCCTCGCCCTCGACGCGCTGGCCAGCCTGATCGACACGCCGCCGGCAACCGAGAAACAGCCCATGAGTAAAAGCCATGAGTAAATTCAAGATCGACAAGGATGCAATCCGCGAGCTTGCCGCCCTGCTCGAGGAAACCGGATTGAGCGAAATTGAGATCGAGGACGATGACAAGCGCCTGCGGGTCTCACGCGCCACCACGCCCGCCCCAGCGCCAGCGGCCCCCGCCGCGCCGACGCCGGCGGCCAGCGAGGCCGGCCCCGAGCCGGAAAACTGGACCAGCCATACCGGCGCGGTGACCTCGCCGATGGTTGGCACCGCCTATGTCGCCCCCGAGCCCGATGCCGCGCCCTTCGTGCAGGTCGGCGATGAGGTCGCCGAAGGCCAGACCCTGCTGATCGTCGAGGCGATGAAAACCATGAACCCGATCCCCGCCCCATGGGCCGGCAAAATCACCCGCATTCTGGTCGAGAACGCTGCCCCGGTGGAATTCGGCGAAGTGTTGATGGTTATCGAATAACCATGTTTGAAAAGGTTCTGATCGCCAATCGCGAAGAAATCGCACTGCGCATCCATCGCGCCTGTCGCGAAATGGGCATTCATACCGTCGCCGTCCATTCCACCGCCGATTCCGAAGCCATGCATGTCCGCCTCGCCGATGAAAGCGTGTGCATCGGCCCACCCGCGCCGGACCAAAGCTATCTTAATATTCCCGCCATTCTGGCCGCCGCCGAAATTTCCGGGGCCGACGCCATTCACCCCGGATATGGCTTTCTTTCGGAAAACGCCAATTTCGCCGAGATCGTCACCGAACACGGCTTTGCCTTCATCGGCCCCACCGCCGACCATATCCGCCTGATGGGCGACAAGATCGCCGCCAAGGAAACCGTCAGGGCGCTGGGCATTCCGGTGGTGCCGGGCTCCGAGGGCGCGTTGAGCGATATCGACGAGGCCCGCCGGGTCGCCGAACAGATCGGCTATCCGGTGCTGATCAAGGCGGCGGCCGGCGGCGGCGGACGGGGCATGAAAATCGCCCAGACCCCCGACGATCTGGCCGAGGCCCTGACCACAGCGCGGTGCGAGACCAAGGCGGCCTTTGGCGACGATGCGATGTATCTGGAGAAATATCTGGCCCACCCGCGCCATATCGAGATCCAGATCATCGCCGATGGCCAGGGCGGCGTGGTGCATCTGGGCGAACGCGACTGTTCGCTGCAACGCCGCCATCAAAAAGTGCTGGAGGAGGCCCCCTCGCCTGCGCTGAACGTCACAGACCGAAACAATATTGGCAGGATAGCTTCCCAAGCTATTGAAAAACTTGGATATGTAGGTGTTGGAACTATTGAGTTCCTCTATGAGGACGGGGCGTTTTATTTTATCGAAATGAACACCCGGCTTCAGGTCGAGCACCCGGTGACTGAAATGGTCACCGACATCGACATCGTGCGCGAACAGATCCGCATCGCCGCCGGCGCGCCGCTGGCCCTCACCCAGCAGGACATCACCATTACCGGCCATGCCATCGAATGCCGGATCAACGCCGAGAACCCGCAAACCTTCATCCCCACCCCCGGCCGGATCAATGATTACCACCCCCCCGGCGGCCTTGATGTGCGAGTCGATTCGGCGCTTTACGCCGGCTACAGCATTCCGCCGTTTTACGACAGCCTGATCGCCAAGCTGATCGTCCATGGCCGCACCCGCAACGAATGTCTAATGCGCCTGCGCCGGGCGCTCGAGGAATTTGTCATTACCGGGGTGGACACCACCATCGCGCTGCATCAGGTGCTGACCAGCCAAAGCGATTTCGTCAACGGCAGCTATGATATTCACTGGCTGGAAAACTATCTCGATAACTCTGACGGGGAATGAAAGACCTTACTGCGGACATGCTGGTCAAGGCCTATATGTGCGGCGTGTTCCCCATGGCGCAGGACCGGCACGACAGCGCGCTCTACTGGCTCGACCCCGACATGCGCGGCGTCATTCCGCTGGACGGCCTGCATCTGTCCGCCAAACTGCGCCGCAAGATCCGCCGCCAGCCGTTCGAGGTGCGAATCGACCGCGCCTTTCGCGACGTTATGCTAGCCTGCGCCGAGCCCGGCGCGGGACGGCCGTCGACCTGGATTAACGATACGATTATAACGCTTTATAGCCAGTTGTTCGAGCGTGGCCAGGCCCATAGCGTGGAATGCTGGCGCGACGGCGCGCTGGTTGGCGGGCTTTATGGCGTGGCGCTGGGCGGGGCTTTTTTTGGCGAAAGCATGTTCGTCCGCGAAGCCGACGCCAGCAAAATCGCCCTGGCCTATCTGGTGGCCCGCTTGCGTCATGGCAGCTATCGCCTGCTCGATACCCAGTTCGTTACCGATCATCTACGCCGCCTGGGCGCCATCGAGGTGCCTCGCGAGGACTACCAGAAAATGCTGCGCCAGGCCCTGAACAGCCCCGGCGATTTCTATTTGCTTGAACCGTCCGCCTCGCCCGAGGCGGTCTTGCACCTGATCAGCCAGACGCCATAGACCGGATGCTCGAGGGCGGAAAGCGCCGGGCTGGAGGCGAACATCCAGCCGGAAAACACCGTCTTGGGCGTCTGGTCGGGGCGGGCCTCGGTAATCTCCAGGAAAGCCGCCGTCTCGGGCGGCTCCTAGGGCGGGCGCATCTGGCAATGGCGCACGACAATCTCCAGGGTGCCGAAGCGCACCGGCTGGTCCACCGGGGCCTCAAAGCTGGACACCCGGGCCGCCACCTTGTCGAGGCCGCCAAGCACGGCGACGGGAAAAGAATCGTCTGATTGCGCGAAAACCGGGGAGCCTGTCGCAGCCATGACGAGCAGCATTGTCAAAAACCGCATGAGGCGCATGAGGTCACTCCTGCTTGGCGCCCCCTTTGGCCGACCCGTATATCGCCTTGCTAATCAGGCTCATCAGATCGACCGCCCCCTGGGTGAAGGTGATTTCGTCACCATTTTCAAGATAATCCGGCGAGCCTCCCGGCTCAAGAGACAGGTAATTGCCGCCCAGCAAGCCTTCCGACTTGATCTGCGCCGCCGTGTCATCGGGCAGATGCACCTGTTTGTCGATGGTCATGCGCACCACCGCGCGGAAACTCTTAGGATCAAGGGTCTGGCTGGTCACCGTGCCGACCTTGATGCCGGCGAGCCGCACGTCACTACCCACCGCCAGCCCATCAACCCGATTGAATTTGGCCACCAGATCATAGCCGCTGATCGGCCCGATATCGGTGCTGCTATAGGTAAAGGCGAAAAACGCCCCTGCAACGACAAGAACAATCGCCCCGATAAGGGTTTCGACAAGATTTCCGGCCATGGCCCGGCTATGGCTGCCATGCTTCATAATCCCCGGTTGCCGGGGGGCGGTGCCCCCCCGCAGCCAAGCTGCCGGGTGGGAAATAGGCCTCGGCAGTGCCGGTCTTGTTCGGCTCGCGGTCCTTTTCCCAGGGCTTGCGCGCCAGCGGCTGTTCAGACGGCGGCATCTGGGTAATGTGATGCAGCCAGGCGTGCCATTCCGGCGGCACCCGCGAGGCATCGATATTCCCGTTGAACAGAACCCAGCGACGGGTTCCACTCCGGTCGACATAATAGCGGTTCCCCGCCGCATCCTCGCCCACCTGGCGGCCTTTGCGCCAAGTGTAAAAGCTGGTGCCGATGGTGCTGTCGATCCACCATCCAAAAAGTCGGGTAAGAAATTTCATGGCTGTTTCACCCTTGCAAGCCATTTTATGAGTCTGTTCGAGAGCCTGCGCGAATATGACACTTGGCGCCCCGCCCGTCCAGAGCCAATCAGGTGCGACGACACAGCGCAGCCCCATATCCTGTGGGTCTCTTTCACGCAATTTGTTGAAATATTCAGTTGCGCGGCGGCCGAAATCGGGCCTAATATTTGTGTCTTCGTCGGAGGCACCCCCTACATATTGTGTTTCGGTGTACGGGTTAGATTATCGTGTTCAGACGTCGTGTTTCACTTTTGGGGTCGCTCCGGCCGGTCGTCGGAGATTTATTGGGGGAGCCAGATGCGTATCCAACGTCGCTTTACAGAATCGGGAAAATCACCTTTCGAGACGATCGCATTCAAGACCACCAGTAGTGAAATCAGAAATCCCGACGGTTCTGTGGTGTTTCAGCTGGAAGAGCTTGAGGTTCCCGAAAGCTGGAGCCAGGTCGCAACCGACATTCTGGCCCAGAAATATTTCCGCAAGGACGGGGTGGCCACCCGCCTGAAGGCGGTCGAGGAAAACACCGTCCCGTCCTGGCTGTGGCGCCATGAGCCGGATATGGAGGCTCTCGAAGAGCTTGACGAATCCGAGCGTTTCACTGGTGAAACCCGCGCCACCCAGGTGTTCGACCGGCTGGCCGGCACCTGGACCTACTGGGGTTGGAAAGGTGGTTATTTCGACCGTGAGGCCGACGCCCGCGCCTATTACGACGAAATGCGCTACATGCTGGCCAAACAGATGTGCGCGCCCAATTCGCCACAATGGTTCAACACCGGCCTGCACTGGGCCTATGGCATCGACGGCCCGGCACAGGGGCATTTCTATGTCGATTTCGAAAGCGGCAAGCTGGTGCGCTCCGAGAGCGCCTATGAGCATCCCCAGCCCCATGCCTGTTTCATCCAGGGCATCCAGGACGACCTGGTCAACGAAGGCGGCATCATGGATTTATGGGTGCGCGAGGCCCGGCTGTTCAAATATGGCTCGGGCACCGGCAGCAATTTCTCCAGCCTGCGCGGCGGCGGCGAGGCGCTGTCCGGCGGCGGGCGCTCCTCGGGCCTGATGAGCTTTTTGAAAATCGGCGACCGGGCGGCCGGTGCGATCAAATCGGGCGGCATCACCCGGCGGGCGGCCAAAATGGTGGTGGTCGACATCGACCATCCCGACATCGAGGACTATATCGACTGGAAAGTCATCGAGGAGCAAAAGGTTGCCGCCCTGGTGGCCGGCTCGAAAATCACCGAAAAACACCTCAACGCCATCATGGCCGCCTGCGAAGCCCGCGAGGGGCTGGCCGGCGAGGATCTGCTCGACCCCAAAAAGAACGATGCCCTGTCATGCGCCATTATCGCCGCCCGCGAGGCCATGGTGCCGGAAAGCTTTATCCAGCGGGTGCTGCAATTCGCCAAACAGGGCTATAGTGGCATCGAGTTTCGCACCTATGACACCGACTGGGATTCAGACGCCTATCTCACCGTGTCGGGGCAGAATTCGAACAATTCGGTGCGGGTGACCGACGAGTTCATGCGCGCGGTGGAGGAAGACAGCGACTGGAATCTGACCTGGCGCACCCGCGACGGCGTCGCCAAGACGGTCAAGGCGCGCGATTTGTGGGAGAGCATCGGCCATGCCGCCTGGGCCTGCGCCGACCCGGGGCTGCAATTCCACACCACCATCAACGACTGGCACACCTGCCCGGCCTCGGGGCCGATCCGGGCCTCCAACCCGTGTTCGGAATATATGTTTCTCGATGATACGGCGTGCAATCTGGCCTCGCTCAACCTGATGGCCTTCGCCGACCCCCAAGGGACATTCAACGCCGAGGACTTCGTGCATGCGGTGCGCCTGTGGACCATCGCGCTGGAAATCTCGGTTCTGATGGCCCAGTTCCCGTCGCAGCGCATCGCCGAGTTGTCCTATGAATATCGCACCCTGGGGCTGGGCTTTGCCAATATCGGCGGTCTGTTGATGGCCTCGGGCCTGCCTTATGACAGCGACCAGGGGCGCGCCCTGTGCGGCGCCATCACCGCCCTGATGACCGGCACCGCCTATGCCACCTCGGCGGAAATGGCGCGCGAAATGGGCCCCTTCCCGGGCTATGAAATGAACCGCGAGGCCATGCTGCGGGTGATTCGCAACCACCGCCGCGCCGCCCATGGCAAGACCGACGGTTATGAAGAACTGTCGACCAGGCCGGTGCCGCTCGACATCGCCAATTGCCCCGACCGGGCGCTGGGCAAAGCGGCCGGCGCGGCCTGGGACATGGCCCTGAAGCTGGGTGAGAAATACGGCTATCGCAACGCCCAGACCACGGTGATTGCGCCCACCGGCACCATCGGTCTGGTGATGGACTGCGACACCACCGGCATCGAGCCCGATTTTGCCCTGGTCAAATTCAAGACCCTGGCCGGCGGCGGCTATTTCAAGATCATCAACCGCACCGTGCCCCAGGCGCTGGCCAACCTCGGCTATGACCAAAAAGAGGTCGCCGACATTGTCGATTACGCCGTCGGGCGAGGCACCCTGGCCGGGGCGCCGGGGATCAACCACGACACCCTCAAGGCGCGCGGCTTCGCCCAAGTCCAGATCGATGCCCTGGAAGAAGCGCTGACCGCCTCGTTCGACATTAAATTCGCCTTCAATAAATGGACCCTGGGCGAGGATTTCTGCACCCGGGTGCTGGGAATTAAGGTCGATGATCTGGACGATGTAACCTTCGACATGCTGAGCGCCCTGGGCTTTTCCCGCCAGGATGTGGAGGCCGCCAATATCTATTGCTGCGGCGCCATGACCCTGGAGGGCGCGCCGCATTTACGCAAGGAGCATCTGCCGGTATTCGACTGCGCCAGCCCATGTGGCCGCATCGGCAAGCGTTTCCTGTCGGTCAACAGCCATATCCACATGATGGCCGCCGCCCAGCCGTTTATCTCCGGGGCGATTTCCAAAACCATCAACATGCCCCACAACGCCACCATCGAGGACTGCCAGAACGCCTACCGGCTGTCGTGGTCGCTGGGCCTGAAGGCCAATGCGCTCTATCGCGACGGCTCGAAACTGAGCCAGCCGCTCAGCGCCATCGCCGTCAATGACGATGTCGCCGACGCCGCGGCGGCCAAAAAACCCGAGGTGGTGGCCGAGCGCATTGTCGAACGGGTGATCGAGCGAGTGGTCACCGGCACCCGGCGCAAACTGCCGCAACGGCGCAAGGGCTATACCCAAAAGGCCATTGTCGGCGGCCACAAGGTTTACCTGCGCACCGGCGAATATGATGACGGCTCGGTCGGCGAGATTTTCATGGACATGCACAAGGAAGGCGCCGCTTTTCGCAGCCTGATGAACAATTTCGCCATCGCGATTTCGATCGGCCTGCAATATGGCGTGCCGCTCGAGGAATATGTCGACGCCTTCACCTTCACCCGGTTCGAGCCCTCCGGCCTGGTCGAAGGCAATGACGCGATCAAGATGGCCACCTCGATTCTCGATTATGTGTTCCGCGAACTGGCGGTGTCCTATCTGGGACGCAATGACCTGGCCCATGTCGAGCCGGCCGACCTGCGCTTCGACGCCATGGGCACCGGTGTGGGAGAAACCGCCGATGGCGGGCAAACCACGGCCAATGGCGATACCGCGAACACCGTGCGCAAGGTGATGGGATTGACCAGCACCGGCTATCTGCGCTCCAGCCTTTATGTGGTTGACGGCGGCGTCGAGGCGCCCCGCGCGCAAGCAGTCGCAAGCGTACAGACGGAAACCGGTCTTCAGGTCTCCGCCGCTGTTGGCGCGACCGCCGCTGCTGTCACGACTGGATCGGACGGCGCAAATGATCTGCGGCTGCAACGTATTCGGGAGGCCCGGATCAAGGGCTATGAGGGCGACCCCTGCGGTGAATGCGGCAATTTCACCCTGGTGCGCAACGGTACCTGCCTGAAATGCGATACCTGCGGCGGAACCAGCGGCTGTTCCTGACCCCTTTGGCACGTTAAAAATTTACGCAATCTTTACGTGTTGAGCGCACCGTTACTCGAACGTTGAAAACAACAAAGACAATGTGCGGTGCGCCAGCACAAGACACGCCGGGGGGCGTGATCGCCGGCCGGACCGCATGTTGCATCGGGTCCGGGGTTGCAGTGTGACGCAAAAAGCGAAAGCCGCGCAGAAGACATCTTTTCAGAAACAAAAACCGCCCGCTTTTTGCGGCGCCTTCGAGGGGGTCGATCTTCTGACCATCATGGCCGATTTGCCGGTCGGGGTTTTTCTGCTCGACACCAGCATCGATGGTTCGCTGCGCTGCTTGATGACCAATCGCTTCTTTGAGAACATCATCGGCCTTACGGTCAATCCCAGACGCTATTTCGCACTTGATGAACTGGTCAATATATGGGAGGCCCGGTCCCTGATTTCGGGGGTCCTAGACTGTCTGGAAAGCGGCGCGCCACAGGTTGGCAAATGGACCTACAAGACAGGCGCCGAGGCCCGCCACCTCGAGTTCAATCTTTCGCCGATGTCGCGCGAAAACGGGATGGTGACCCGAGTGCTTGGCACCGTCGCCGACCGGACCCGGCAACGGCGCGCCGAGCAGCAAATTCTCTATGACGCCCGGCACGACAATCTGACCGGGCTGGCCAACCGGGTCCTGTTCGGCGACCTGCTTGAGCGCGCCGGCAAAGAGGCCGCCCAAGCGCCCGGCAAGCGCTATGCGGTTCTCACCTTGAATATCGATCGTTTTCAGGGGATCAACGAGAGCCTGGGCCATATCGCCGGCGATGAAATGCTGGTGGCGGTGGCGCGCCGATTGCAAAAATGCCTCTCCCCCGGCAACACCCTGGCCCGTCTTGGCGGCGACGAATTCGCCATTCTGATCCCCGACGCCAAGGATGAAAACGATGCCGTCAAGGTTGCCGAGCGCATTCACACCCTGATGCAACTGCCGCTCAATCTGGGCGGCACCGAAGCGTTCAGTTCGGTCAGCGCTGGCGTTGCGATCAGCGCCGAACGCGACAATTACGCCGAAGATCTGCTGCGCGACGCCGACCTGGCGTTGCATCGCGCCAAGGCCCGGGGCGGAGCGTGCACCGAGGTTTTTCGCCAGGAGTTGCACACCCGGGCGCGCTCTCTCTTGGCGCTGGAGACCGATTTGCGCCATGCGATCAAGCGCAGCGAGTTCCATCTCGACTATCAACCCATCGTCACTCTGAAAAACGGCGCGCTGGCCAGCTTTGAAGCGCTACTGCGCTGGCACCATCCGCAACGCGGCATCGTTGCGCCGGCCGATTTCATTCCGCTGGCCGAAACCACCGGCCTGATTGTGCCAATCGGCCGCTGGGTGCTCTATGAGGCCTGCCGTCAGCTTGCCCAGTGGCGCAAGCAGTTCGCCGCCTGCTCGCACCTGATCATGAGCGTTAATGTTTCCGGGGTGCAGTTTTCCCGCCAGGATCTGGTCGGCGATTTGCGCGATGCCCTGGAGAAATCCGGCCTCGATGGCACGGCGCTCAAGCTGGAGATCACCGAAAGCGCGATCATGGAAAGTCCTGAGATCGCCGCCGAGGTGCTGCACGCCCTGAAAAAACTCGGGGTGACCCTGGCGGTGGACGATTTCGGCACCGGCTATTCCTCGCTGGGCTATCTCAACCGCTTTCCGATCGACACCCTCAAGATCGACCGCTCCTTCATCGCCAGCATGGACGAAAACGCCGAAAGCTATAAAATCGTCAAAATCATCACCATGCTGGCCGACACCCTCAATCTGTCGGTTATCGCCGAAGGCATCGAGCGCCCGGACCAGAAGGCCCGGCTGGGCGCGCTGGGCTGCCCCTACGGCCAGGGCTATTATTTCTCCAGGCCCCTGCCCGCCGGCGCGCTCGAGAGCACCCTGGCCAAAAACCTGTCGTGGCCCCTGCCGTCAAAGACAGCCTCTTGAACGGGATTGACGCCTCCCCACATCAAGTGTAGCAAAATTGTTTGCCGCCAGCCGCTTTATGCAGAGGGGATCTCATGACCGAAGCCAGCCAGGACAAACCGGACACCCCCAAACCAGAATCAAAGCCCAACCCGTGGAAACGCCTGGTGCCAATGATCGGCTATGCGATCGTCGCCGACATCGCGCTGTGGCTGATCGTGCTGTTCGCGATCATGCAGTTCATTGTCGTTCTGGTGGCCCAGAAGCGCAATGAGCAGCTTGCCCGCTTTTGCGGCCAGATGATCGATTATTTCAGGCAGATCCTCGACTTTCTCACCTATCGGACGGAAGATCACCCCTTCCCCTTCGCCCCGTTCCCGCAACCGCCGGCCACCTCCAGAAAACGCCCGGCGCGCAAAAAGGCGCCAGCCAAACCGACGGCGGCCAAAAAGCCGCCGAAAGCTGCCGCCTGATTAGTCGGCCTGATCTCTTGCCTGCCGGCCGCCCGCGCAAGGGTCGGGCCGCGCGCTTTGTGGCGTCATGACGGCGCCAAGGAATTTCTCCGCCGCCGCAGCGATCGCCAGGCGGCGTTTTCGGGCCGTCCCGGGCAGGATATTGGCGCTGGCGGTGGTCACGATGA
>Ga0114931_10001169_pt1 | contig 33370 bp, 30 predicted proteins | sample 2SBtaG_FD_89579 | JGI IMG/M metagenome (GOLD analysis project Ga0114931, IMG submission 89579) | Deep subsurface microbial communities from Kolumbo volcano to uncover new lineages of life (NeLLi) - 2SBTROV14_V59a metaG | ecosystem: Environmental > Aquatic > Marine > Volcanic | place: Kolumbo...
ATTCGAGGAACCGCGCCTGGAGCGCGGCGAGTGCGAAGGGCAGCGGCACCAGAAGCCGGCGCCGCCGCGTCGCGCGCATGACGATCTCCATCAGCTCGCGGAAGGTATAGACCGAGGGGCCGCCGAGCTCATAGGTCCGGCCCTGGGCGTCCGGGCGCTCGACGGTCCGGTGGATCGCCTCGGCCACGTCGCCGACATAGACCGGCTGAAACCGCGTCCGACCGCCGCCGATCAACGGCAGCACGGGCGAGACGCGGGCGAGACGCGCGAAGCGGTTGAAGAAGTCGTCCTCGGGCCCGAAGATCACGCTCGGCCGGAGAATCGTCGCGCCCGGGAAGGCCGCCGAGACCGCCGCCTCGCCCGCCGCCTTGGAGCGCGCGTAATCGGAGTCCGAGCGCGCGTCCGCGCCAAGCGCCGAGAGATGGGTCAACCATCGCGCGCCCACCTCGCGCGCGGCCTCGGCGATCGCCTTCGCGCCCTCGACATGGATGGCGGCGAAGGTCCGCGCGCCGCGCGGGTAGAGAATCCCGACCAGGTTGACGACCGTGTCCGCGCCCTCGACCGCGCGCCGGACCGCCGCCGGGTCGCGGACGTCGCCCGCGACCAGCACGATCTGGCCCGGATCGCCCATCGGCCTGAGAAAGGCGCCCGCCACCGGATCGCGCGTCATCACGCGCAATCGCGCGCCCTCGCGGGCCAGGCGCTGGACAAGATGCCGCCCGACGAAACCGGTTCCGCCGAACACGGTGACGCGGCGATCTCTCATCGTCTCGGGCTTTTCCATCTCGGTTGGCCTCCGTCGTTTGCGGTGCCCCGGTGGCGGTGCCATCATAGCGACGGCGACGCCAAGCGCAACGGCGGCGAAGCCCCCTTTTTCCCGGGTTGACATCATGGAAGCCGGGGGCTACTTGACGAGCTTCTGCCGGGTGCCCAGGTGGCGGAATTGGTAGACGCGCTAGCTTCAGGTGCTAGTGACCTTCATGGTCGTGGAAGTTCGAGTCTTCTCCTGGGCACCATTCATCCGGTCCCGGTCCGCCACCGACACGGCCCATTCACGCGCCAGGAATCTCCATGGCCAATCATGTCCATCAGGGAGACCTTCCCGAAGGGTTGAGCTTCGGCGAGAGCGTCGCCGTCGACACCGAAACCATGGGTCTCGACCCGCGCCGCGACCGGCTGTGCCTGGTCCAGCTTTCAGCCGGCGACGGCGACGCGCATATCGTCCAGTTCGCGCCCGGCGTCTATGACGCGCCCCGACTGCGGGCGCTGCTGACCGACCCGGCGGTGATCAAGCTGTTCCACTTCGCGCGCTTCGATCTCGCCATGATGCGCCATCACATGGGCATCCGCTGCGCGCCTGTCTATTGCACCAAGATCGCCTCCAAGCTCACACGCACCTACACCGACCGCCACGGCCTCAAGGACCTGTGCCGCGACCTGCTCGGCCTCGAGATCTCGAAGCAGCAGCAAACCTCGGACTGGGGCGCGGCCAAGCTCACCGACGCCCAGATCGCCTACGCCGCCTCGGACGTCACCGCGCTGCATCGGCTGCGCGAGCGGCTCGACGCGCTGCTCGAACGCGAGGGGCGCAAGGAGATTGCCGAGGCCTGCTTCCGCTTCCTGCCCGACCGGGCGGCGCTCGACCTCCTGGGCTGGGACGATCCCGATATCTTCCATCACTGAATTCGCTCCCGAAGCGCCCCGGCCAGTCCCGCCGAGACCCGCCAAGACCCCGATTCGATTGCATTCCGCCGGACGTTCACGCATAGTGAACCATTGTCCATGCAAGATCGGTGCCATCGGGCGCCCCGGCGGCGCGTGGTCTTGCCAAGCGCCACGCGGCGCGCCCGATCGGTAAACCACGCGTTCGACCCCCGCGAGCACATCCCGACACACGAGCGTCAGCGTCCATGCAGTCCCTCTTCCACCGCTCCGGCCCCGATCCGAACCCGACCCTGGCGGTCCGCGCCATCAGCGAGGTGAAGCGGCGGCACCCGGCCACCGAGCGCTGGGCCGAGCGGCGGCGCAAGGTCGCGGCCAGCAGCCATTACAGTCGGTTCGTCGGGCTGATGAAATGGCTGCTGCCGTTGAGCGCCGTGGCGCTCGCGCTGCTCGTCGTGGTCTGGCCCTATCTCGGCGAGCAGGACCGCGGGCTGCCGCTCTCCTTCGCCGCGATCAAGTCCTCGATCAGCGACAAGCTGTTCATGACCAACGCCCGTTTCCTGGGCACCGACGATCGCGACCAGCCCTATACGGTGACCGCCGATAAGGTCACCCAGCAGACCAACGATCAGGACCTGGTGCAATTCGTCAACCCCAAGGCCGACATCCAGCTCGACGACGGAAGCTGGGTCGCGCTGACCGCCGAGCGGGGCGTGCTGCGCCAGAGCGCCGAGTTGCTCTCGCTCGACGGCGGGGTCAACATCTTCTCCGACGCCGGATTTGAGTTCCGCACCGACCGCGCCAAGGTCGATCTACGCACCAAGATCGCGAGTGGCGAGGCGCCGGTCGAGGGCCAGGGGCCGCTCGGGGTCCTCAACGCCACGGGCTTCACGCTCGATCGCGGCGGCCGGATGATCCGTTTCAAGGGACGGGTGAAGCTCGTCATCTATCCCAAGAGCGGGACCTGAGCCATGGGAAAGGGCGCCGGATTTTCCAGGTCGGCGACGCGCGCCCGCGCGGCGATCGCGGTCGCCGTTCTTTGGCTCGCGCTCGGCGCGGGCGCGGGCCGGGCACAGATCATTCCGGGCGCCACGCACGACACCAGCCAACCGATCGAGATCACCGCCGACAGCCTCGATGTCGAGCAGGAGCGTCAGATCGCGACCTTCACCGGCAATGTCGACGCGGTTCAAGGCGACCTGATCCTCAAGGCCGACAAGTTGATCGTCCACTACAAGAGCGGCGCCGACGGCGAGAACAACATCTCGCGCATCGTCGCCGAGGGCAACGTGTTCCTGGCCTCGCCCGATTCGACCGCCCAGGGCGACCATGGCGTCTACGACGTCGACGGCGACAGCATGGTGCTGACCGGCGACGTGGTGCTGACCCGCGACGAGAACGTGATTCGGGGCAGTCGGCTGACCCTCGACCTCGCCACCGGCAAGAGCCGAATGGAAGGCGCCGCCGAGGTCGCGGGGACGACCGCCGCCCCGACCAAGGGCGCGCGGGTCAAGGCGCTGTTCGTGCCCAAGAACAAGAAGAAGAAAGGTGAGTGAGCGGTGAGCGAGTCCGACAAGCGCAAGCATCCGGGCCGGGGCAAGGCCGCCGACCGGCTCGTGGTGCCGATCGCGGACGACAATTCCGCGCCGGTTCGCGGCCGCCATCCCCTGGTGCGCAGCGTCGAGATCGCGGATGACGACGACCTCGCGCCGCGCCTGGTCGCCGACAACACCGGCCTGATCGCGGGCAACCTCGGCAAGCGCTATCAGAAGCGTCCGGTGCTGCGCGACGTGAGCGTCTCGGTTCAGCGCGGCGAGGTGGTCGGCCTTCTCGGCCCGAACGGGGCGGGCAAGACGACCTGCTTCTATATCATCACCGGGCTGATCGCCCCCGATTACGGGGTCATCATGCTCGACGGCCACAACATCACCGACCTGCCCATGTACCGCCGCGCGCGCATGGGTATCGGCTACCTGCCGCAGGAGGCGTCGATCTTCCGCGGCCTGACGGTCGAGGGCAACATCCGCGCCGTTCTCGAGGTGATCGAGCCGGTGCGCGAGAAGCGCGAAGTCATACTCGACGACCTGCTGGCCGAATTCTCGATCACCCATCTGCGTCGCGCGCCCGCGCTCGCGCTCTCGGGCGGCGAGCGGCGTCGGGTCGAGATCGCGCGCGCGCTCGCCACCCAGCCGAGCTTCATGCTGCTCGACGAGCCGCTCGCGGGCATCGACCCGATCGCGGTGGGCGAGATCCGCGACCTCGTCATGCACCTCAAGGATCGCGGAATCGGCGTGCTGATTACCGATCACAACGTCCGCGAGACCCTCGACGTGATCGACCGCGCCTATATCCTGCACGACGGCGCCGTGCTGATGGAGGGGGCGCCGTCCGAGATCGTCGCGCACCAGGACGTGCGCCGCGTCTATCTGGGCGAAAAGTTCAGCCTGTAGGGCTGCCCGCCATGGCCCTCACCCCAAAGCTCGACCTGCGGCTGGGCCAGTCCCTGGTCATGACGCCGCAGTTGCAGCAGGCGATCAAGCTGCTGCAACTGTCGAACCTCGAGCTTTCAGCCTATGTCGAGACCGAGATCGAGCAAAACCCGCTGCTCGAGCGCGAGAGCGACGATGGTCCCGGGACGAGTGACGGGGCGGCGAACGAGACCGGCCAGAGCGCGGGCAACGGCCTCGAGGCGATCGACGGCGTCGCCGTCGAGCCCGTTGCCGCTCCCACGGACCCGGTCGCGGGCCTCGATTCCGATTACGACAACCTGTGGAGCTCGGACGCCGCCGGCCCCGGGGGCGCGGCCCCGCCCATGAGCTGGCGCGACGCCCCCGGCGCCCACGACGGCGAGAGCCTCGGCGATCAGACCCCGGCCGGGCCGCGGGATCTGCGCGCGCATCTGGTCGATCAGGTCACCATGGAGCTCGACGATCCGGTCGACCGGGTGATCGCCGCCCATCTGATCGAGATGCTCGACGAGGCCGGCTATATCTCCGACGATCTCACGCCCATCGCCCAGCGGCTCAACTGCGAGGTGGAGCGGATAGAACGCACGCTCGACCGGGTCCAGCGCTTCGACCCGCCCGGCCTGTTCGCCCGCGGCCTCGCCGAATGCCTCGCCCTTCAGCTTCGCGACCGCAACCGGCTCGACCCGGCGATGCGGGCGCTGATCGACAACCTCGACCTGCTCGCCGACCAGGACTACGAGACGCTGCGCGCGCGCTGCGGCGTCGACGACGAGGATTTCACCGAGATGCTCGCCGAGATCCGCGCGCTCAATCCCAAGCCCGGGCTCGCCTTCGACAACGAGCCCATCCACACGGTGGTGCCCGATATCTTCCTACGCGCCCGGGCCGACGGCGAATGGGTCATCGAGCTCAACAACGAAACCCTGCCCCGGGTGCTCGTCAACCGCAGCTATTACACGGTGGTCAACCGCCAGGCGCGGACCCGGGAGGAGAGGGAATACATCGCCGACCGCCTCCATTCGGCCAACTGGCTGGTCAAGTCGCTCGACCAGCGAGCCAACACGATCATGCGCGTCGCGACCGAGCTCGTGCGCCAGCAGGGCGACTTCTTCCGCCACGGGGTGCGGCACCTCAAGCCGCTGATCATGCGCGATATCGCCGCCGCCATCGACATGCACGAGAGCACCGTCAGCCGGGTCATCAACAACAAGTACATGGCGACCCCGCGCGGCACCTATGAATTGCGCTATTTCTTCACCAACGCGATCGCCTCGACCGACGAGGGCGGCATCGGCCATTCGTCGGAGGCGGTGCGCCACCGCATCCGCGACCTGATCGAGGGCGAGGACCCCGAGGACCCGCTGTCCGACGACCGGCTCGTGGCGCTTCTCAAGGCCGACGGGATCGACATCGCCCGGCGCACGGTCGCGAAATACCGCGAGGCCATGCGCCTGCCCTCGTCGCTCGAGCGCCGGCGCCGCCATCGCCGTGCCCGCGGTGGCCGCTGATGCTTGTAAAGGCTTGGAAATCAAGGCTTGAGCCAAGGCTTTCAGGGACTTTCCAGGGTGGTATTGACTCACCCGGCGGCCGGAACTATGGTCCAGGCCCTTCGCGGCCACCGGGCGGGCATTGAGCGCAATTATTGCGAGCTTGCGGGACGCGCCGTTGCGGTTTGGAATCCCGTTGTCATGAAAATCATCGTTACCGGCCATCAAGTCGACGTCGGCGAATCGCTGCGCGGTTACGCCGAGGAACGCCTGATCGAGGGCGTTCGCAAGTATTTCGACCAAGCGATCGAGGGGCATGTGATCTTTTCCCACGACGGCCCCGAGTACCGGACTCAAATCAAGGTTCACGTCGGCAAGGGCATGCTGTGGGAAAGCCGCGCGTCCGATGTCGACATCCGCCAGAGCTTTACCAAAGCGGTCGAGCACCTCGAAAAGCAGCTTCGTCGACACAAACGCAAGCTGCGCGACTATCATGCGGGCGCCGAGGACACCACCGCGACGGACGAAGCATAGGCGAGGAGCATGCAATGGACATCGCCGAACTGGTCAAACCGGAAGGCGTAATCGCCGACCTCAAGGCATGCAGCAAGAAGCAGGCCCTTCAGGAACTCGCCGAGCGGGCCGCCGGAATCGTCGGTCTGCACGAGCGCGTGATCTTCGATACGCTGCTCGAGCGCGAGCGGCTGGGCACCACCGGCGTCGGCCAGGGGATCGCCATTCCCCATGGCAAGCTCGGCGGGCTCGACCGGCTGCACGGCCTGTTCGCCCGGCTCAAGCGACCGATCGACTTCGACGCGATCGACGACCAGCCGGTCGATCTGATCTTTCTCCTGCTCGCGCCGGAGGAAGCCGGAGCCGATCACCTCAAGGCGCTGGCCCGCGTCTCGCGGTTGCTGCGCGACAAGCGATTCTGCGAGAAGGTGCGCGGCTCGGAGAGCGCCGAGGCGATCTACGCGCTGCTGACCGAATCTTCCGAAACCCGCGCCGCCTGACGCGGGTTCGCGGCGCCTCGGGCGACGCCGCCGTCCGGCGGCCGCCCCGCGCGCGCCGCCGCCCGATTGACAGAGCCGGGACGACGGCCCACCCTTTCCCCATGGCCGACCAGATTCACGCAACCTGCGTCGATCTCGACGGGTGTGGCGTGCTGCTGCGCGGCGCCCCGGGCGGCGGCAAGTCGGATCTCGCGCTCCGCCTGATCGACCGCGGCGCGCGGCTGGTCGCCGACGACCAGGTCGAGATCGCGGCCGTCGACGGGGCGCTGGTCGCGCGTCCGCCGGCGGCGCTGATCGAGGCCGGGCTGGCGGGGGCGATCGAGGTCCGGGGGCTCGGCATCGTTCGGGTCGAGGCGGTCGCTCGAACCACCCTCGGCCTGGTGGTCGATCTGATGGAAGAGAGCGAAATCCCGCGCCTTCCCGAGCCCGAGACCTGCCGCCTTCTCGACATCGAGATCGGCCGTCTGCGGCTCGACCCCTTCGCCGTCTCGGCGGCGGCGAAGCTGCGGCTTGCGGCGTGGGCGACGAGACGCGATATACTGATCACGCCATGACGGTCGAGCCATCACGGAGCGACGACAAGACGCCGCGCGAAGGCGGGGTCGAGCCGCGCCCGCGTCTGGTGCTGCTGACCGGCATGTCGGGAGCCGGGAAATCGACGGTGCTCAAGGTGCTCGAGGACATGGGCTACGAGGCGGTCGACAACCTGCCGCTGGCGCTGCTCGGCAATATCCTGCCCGCCTCGGCGACGCCCGGCGACGCGCTCGCCATCGATATCGACGTGCGCAGCCGCGACTTCACGGTCGAGGCCTTCGAGACCGCGCTCGCGCCGCTCCGCGCGCGCGACGATCTCGACATGCGGCTGGTGTTCGTCGATTGCGACGACGAGGTCCTGCGCCGGCGCTATACCGAGACCCGGCGTCGCCACCCGCTCGCCGACGACCGGCCGGTGATCGACGGCATCCGCCACGAGCGCGCGCTCATCACCCGGCTGCGCGAGCACGCCGGCACGGTGATCGACACGACCGGATTCTCGGTCGTCGACCTGCGCCGCCTGGTCGCGGCGGGGTTCGCGCTCGACGACCGGCCCGGCTTGCGCGTGTTCGTGACCTCGTTCTCCTACCGCGAGGGGATGCCGCGCGAGGCCGATCTGGTGTTCGACGTCCGCTTTCTCGCCAATCCCCATTACGATCCACGACTGCGCCCACTCAGCGGGCTCGACACGGCGGTCGGCGAGCATATCGCCGCCGACCCCGCCTTCGCCCCCTTCGTCGGGAGCCTCGAGCGGATGCTGGTGCCGCTCCTGCCGCGCTTCGAGAGCGAGGGGAAGAGCTATCTCACCATCGCGGTCGGCTGCACGGGGGGGCGGCATCGCTCGGTGTTCGTCGCCGAACGCCTCGCGCGGTTGCTCGAGGAACATGGCCAGCGCGTCGCGGTCCGCCATCGCGACCTCGACCGCGGCTCCCGCTAGCAAGGCCCCAAGGGCAAGAGGAAACAGATGATCGGACTCGTCCTTGTGACCCACGGCAGGCTTGCCGAGGAAATGATCGCCGCCACCGAGCACGTCGTCGGCCCGCAAACGGGGATGCGCGCGATCTGCATCGGCCCCGACGACGACATGGAACAACGCCGCGAGGAGATCATGCAGGCGGTCGCCGACGTCGACGACGGCGCCGGGGTGATCCTGCTGACCGACATGTTCGGCGGCACGCCGTCCAATCTCGCGATCTCGATCATGGACCGCGCCAAGGTCGAGGTGATCGCGGGCGTCAATCTGCCGATGCTGATCAAGCTCGCGAGCGTGCGCGAAAGCGCCGACCTCGCCAGCGCGGTGGCGAGCGCCCAGGAGGCCGGGCGCAAATACATCAACGTCGCGAGCGCGCTGCTCGCGCCGCAGAAGTGAGCCGCGCGTGAGCGGCGAGACGATCTCGCGGGCGGACGGAGACGGGGCCGGGCACCGGCGTCGCGTCGCCATCACCAACCAGCGCGGCCTGCACGCTCGCGCGGCGGCCAAGTTCGTCACCGTCGCGGGCGAGTTCGAGGCCGTCGTGACCGTGCGCAAGGACGGAGCCGTGGTCTCGGGGCAGTCGATCATGGGGTTGATGATGCTGGCCGCAGGGCCGGGCTGCGAGATCGAGATCGAGACCCGGGGCGCCCAGGCGGCCGATGCGCTCGAGGCGCTGGTTCGCCTGGTCGACGCCCGATTCGAGGAGCATTGACGGAACCCGACATGAGCGTTGAGGACCAGGCGCGTATCGACCAGACGCCGACCGCCCCGGAGACGACGCGAAAGGAGCTGCGCCTGAGCGGGCAAGGGGTCGCCGCGGGGGTGGCGATCGGGCCGGCGCATGTGGTCGACCCGGGCATCATCGACGTGCCCAAGCATTCGATCGAAGATGCCGCGATCGACGCCGAGCGGGCGCGTTTCGCGCGCGCGGTCGAGCAGGCCGGCGGCCAGGTCGAAAAGCTCAAGACCAAGGCCCGCGCCCTGCCCGAGGGCGCGTCGGAGGAGCTCGGCTTCCTGCTCGAGGCGCATCGCCAGATGCTGTCCGATTCAAGGCTCGTGCGGGGCGTCGACCAGCGCATCATCGAGCAGAAGATCAACGCCGAGGCCGCGCTTTCCGAGGAAATCGGCGCCATTACCCAAGCCTTCGAGGCGATGGAGGACGACTACCTCGCCGCCCGCGCCCAGGACGTGCGGGACGTCGGCGCGCGGCTTCTGCGCTGCCTGATGAAGGTTCCCTATCAGGCGTTCTCCGACCTCGCGCCCGGCAGCGTCATCATCGCCGAGGAACTGACGCCGGCCGATACCGCGCTGATGGACCCGCGACGGGTCGCCGGCTTCGCCACCGCGCTCGGCGGCGCCCAGGGGCATACCGCGATCATGGCGGGCTCGCTCGGCCTGCCGGCGGTAATCGGCGTGTCCGGGCTGATGGGCAAGCTGCGCTCGGGCGATCCGGTGATCGTCGACGGCGGCAGCGGCCAGGTGATCGTCAATCCGACCGAGACGACGCTCGCGCGCTACCGGTCGCGGCGCGCCGACCTCGCCCGCCGCCAGCGGCGCCTCGCCCGGCTGCGCGATCTGCCGGCGATCACGCGCGACCGGGTCGAGATCGCGCTCAAGGCCAATATCGAGCTCCCCGGCGAGATCGAGAGCGCGCTCGACGCCGGCGCCGACGGGATCGGCCTGCTGCGTACCGAGTTCATGTACATGAACCGCGAGGAGCCGCCGAGCGAGGACGAGCAATACGCCTTCCTGCGCGAGATCGTCGAGGGCATGCGCGGCCGCCCGGTCACGGTGCGAACCCTCGACGTGGGCTCGGACAAGCTCGCCTATTCGGTCGCCGCCCACATCCCGCACAGCGTCAACCCGGCGCTCGGCTTGCGCGCGATCCGCCTGTCGCTCAAGGTGCGGCCGCTGCTCGACGCCCAGCTCGCCGCGATCCTGCGCGCCGGCGCGCATGGCCCGGTGCGCGTGCTGCTGCCCATGATCGGCAACCCGGCCGAGGTGCGCCGGGTGCGCGAGGCCTTCGACAACGTGGTCCGCGACCTTCGGGCGCGCCGGGTCGAGATCGCCAATCCCCCGCCGCCGCTCGGCGTGATGATCGAGGTGCCGGGCGCGGCGCTCGCCGCCGACAGCCTCGCGCGCTGTTGCGACTTCTTCTCGATCGGCACCAACGACCTCACCATGTACACCCTCGCCATCGATCGCGGCGACGAGCAGGTGGCGGCGCTTTACGATCCGCTGCACCCGGCGGTCCTGCGCCTGATCCAGTTCACGGCCGAGGCGGCGCGGCGCGCGGGCATTTCGGTCAATCTCTGTGGCGAGGTGGCGGGCGATCCGCGCTACACGCCGTTGCTGCTCGGGCTCGGCATCCGCGAGCTGTCGATGTCGGCGCATAGCATCGCGATCGTCAAGCAGCGCATCCGGGGACTGTCCATGGAGGAGGCCGAGCGCCGCGCCCGGGTCATCATGGAGCAGACCGACAGCGGCGTGATCGCCGCACTCCTCGACGACTTCAACGCCGGCTAGACATGGAGCCCGATCGGTCCACGCGCCGCCCGCCCGTTCCCTTGGCCCGCTCGCCGCGCGAACCCTGGACAGAACGCGCCAAATCCCTATAGTTCGGCGGCGAAAAGCCTGTTTCACGCCCCGCGAAAATCCCCCGACGGGAGCCGGGCGCGACGTCTTGAATTCAGCCCAGAGGACAGCGATGACCGTGAATGCCGACTACAAGGTCGCCGATCTCTCGCTTGCGGACTGGGGCCGCAAGGAAATCGACATCGCCGAGACCGAGATACCCGGGCTCATGGCGCTGCGCCGCGAGTATGGCGAAGCGAAGCCGCTCGCCGGCGCGCGGATCGCCGGCTGCCTGCATATGACGATCCAGACCGCGGTGCTGATCGAGACCCTGATCGCGCTCGGCGCCGAGGTCCGCTGGAGCTCGTGCAACATCTTCTCGACCCAGGACCACGCGGCGGCGGCGATCGCGGCCTCCGGCATCCCGGTCTTCGCCTGGAAGGGCGAGACCGAGGAGGAGTACGCGTGGTGCATCGACCAGACCATCCTGGGCGCGGGCGGCTGGCGCCCCAACATGCTGCTCGACGACGGCGGCGACCTGACCCGCGTCATGCACGCCGAGCACGCCGATCTGATGGCCGAGGTGCGCGGCCTGTCGGAGGAGACCACCACCGGCGTCCACCGCCTTTACGAGATGGAGCGCGCCGGCGCCCTGCTCGCGCCCGCCATGAACGTGAACGATTCTGTCACCAAGTCGAAGTTCGACAATCTCTACGGCTGCCGCGAGAGCCTGATCGACGGCATCAAGCGGGCGACCGACGTGATGATAGCCGGCAAGGTCGCCGTGGTCTGCGGTTTCGGCGAGGTCGGCAAGGGCTCGGCCGCCAGCCTGCGCGGCCAGGGCGCGCGCGTGCTCGTCACCGAGATCGATCCGATCTGCGCGCTTCAGGCGTCGATGGAGGGCTACGAGGTCGTCACCATGGACGACGCCGCGCCGCTCGGCGACATCTTCGTCACCGCGACCGGCAATGTCGACGTCATTACCCTCGACCACATGCGCCGGATGAAGGACCGCGCGATCGTCTGCAACATCGGCCACTTCGACAGCGAGATCCAGATCGACGCGCTCCGGAACTATGCCTGGAATGAGATCAAGCCCCAGGTCGACGAGGTCACGCTTCCCGACGGCAAGCGGCTGATCGTGCTCGCCAAGGGCCGGCTGGTAAACCTGGGCTGCGCGACCGGGCATCCGAGCTTCGTGATGAGCTCGTCCTTCACCAACCAGGTGCTCGCCCAGATCGAGCTTTGGAACCACCCGGGCGACTACGAGAACAAGGTCTACGTCCTGCCCAAGCATCTCGACGAGAAGGTCGCCGTTCTGCATCTCGACAAGCTCGGCGTGCGGCTGACGCGGCTGACGCCCAAGCAGGCCGACTACCTCGGCATCTCCCCGGACGGCCCCTACAAGCCCGACCACTACCGCTACTAGGCGCGCGGCGCGCGGGCATCGCCCTTCGGCGGTGGTGCGGGCGGGCGACTTCGGGTACAAGAGTCCCGCCGTGGCCGCACAACGACAGACTGGAACGACAGCCGGCGCGCCTCTTTGGGGATTGATCGCCGCCATCGTCGGGGCGCTCGCCGTCTCGGCCTACGCCGCCGCGACCGGGGCGCTCGCCGGGATCTCGGCGCTGGCGCTCCTCGCCACGGCGGGCTTGGTCGTGGGCGTCGGCTCGGTGCTTCAAATGCACCGTCGCGCGCGCGAGATCGAGGCCGCCGTCCAGGCGCGCAAGGCCCTCGAATCCCTGCTCGCGAGTGTGCCGGGCGTTCATCTCCTGCTCGACGACACGGGCGAGCGCACGCAATGCTCGGTCGGGCTCGGCGCCTTTCTCGGCCTCGCCGAGGCGGCGCCCGACGTCGCCGCGCTGCGCGGCGTGCTCGACGAGGACGGTGGCCATCAGCTCGACGCGGCGATGGCGGCGCTGCGGGACGAGGGCACGCCGTTCTCGCTCCGCCTGCGCGCCGCCGACGGCCGCCGCTGCTTCGACATCGAGGGCCGCCGCCTCGCCCGGCCGACCAACGGCATGACGATGGTTCTGTGGCTGCGCGACGAGACCGAGACCGCCCGCGTCGCCGACGGCCTGCGCGCCGAGCGCGCCGAGATGAAGGCGGCGCTCGACGCGCTTCCCGTGCCGGTCTGGCGGCGGGGCCCCGACCTCGCCCTCGCCTATTGCAACCGGGCCTACGCCGAGATCGTCGAGGCGACGCCCGAGGCGGCGGTCGCGCCCCCGGGAATCGAGCTGGTCGACGAGCGCGAGCGGATGCGCGCGCTCGATCTCGCGCGGCGCGCCCGCGACGAGGGCAAGCCCCAGCACGAGCCCCACCATGTGATCGCCGGCGGCGAGCGGCGCCTTTACGTGCTCGCCGAGGCGCCGCTCCCCGACCGCGCCGGCACCATGGGCCTCGCCTGGGACATCACCGATCTCGAGGAAGCGACCCGCGACCGCGACCGTCATATCGCCGCCCATGGCGAGGTTCTCGAACGCCTTTCGACCGCGATCGCCATCTTCGACGGCGACAAGCGGCTTCTGTTCTTCAACGGCGCGTACACGCGGCTTTGGGGGCTCGACGAAGAGTGGCTCCGCGCCAACCCGACCTACGGCGAGATGCTGGAGGCCCTACGCGCCAAGCGCCGCCTGCCCGAGGTGCCCGATTTCCCGTCCTTCAAGCGTCGCCGCGAGGCGTTGTTCACCGATCTGATCGAGCCCCATGAGGAGCTTCTCCACCTTCCCGACGAACGCACGCTGCGCATGGTCGTCACCCCGCACCCCTTCGGCGGGCTCCTGTTCACCTTCGAGGACGTGACCGACGCGATCGCGCTCGAACGCTCGTTCAACACCCTGCTCGCCGTGCAGCGCGCGACCCTCGACAATCTCTACGAAGGCGTCGCCGTGTTCGGCACCGACGGACGGCTCAAGCTGAGCAACCCGGAATTCGCGCGGCTCTGGAACCTCGGGGACCACGATCTCGAGAACCAGCCCCATATCGCCGAGATCGTCGAGAAGACTCGCGACCTCTACGAGGACGACGGCGACTGGGAGGGGCTCAAGGCCCATATCATCGCCCTCACCAGCGACCGAACGCCGAGCTCGCAGCGTCTCGACCGGCGCGACCGCTCGATCCTTCACTGGGCGAGCGTGCCGCTGCCCGACGGCGCGACGTTGATGACCTATTTCGACGTCACCGACCGGATGCGGGTCGAGCGCGCGCTACGCGACCGCGCCGAGGCGGTCGAAACCGCGGATCACCTCAAGTCCGAGTTCATCGCCAATATTTCATACGAGCTGCGCACGCCGCTGACCTCGATCATCGGCTTCGGCGAACTGCTCGCGGAAGGCATCTACGGCGCCCTGGAGACCCGCCAGAACGGTTGCGTCGAGGATATCCTGAGCTCGTCGCGCCAGCTTCTCCAGCTCATCGACAACATCCTCGACCTCGCGCTGATCGAGGCGGGGTCGATCCACCTCGACCTCGCGCCCTGCGACCTCGGCGCGGCGCTCGCCGAGGTCGTGCGGCTCGTCGAGCGTCGCGCCCGCGCCAAGGGGATCGTGGTCGCCTTCGAGAGCGACGAGGGGCTCGACGCGATCATCGCCGACGCCCAGCGCGTCAAGCAGGCGATCTTCCATTTGCTGACCAACGCAATCAAGTTCTCGCCCGACGGCGCGACGGTCTCGCTCGCGGTCCGCCGCGAGAAGGACGCGGCCGCGATCACGGTCACCGATTCGGGCAGGGGCATCACGCCCGAGGACCAGCCGCATGTGTTCAAGCGCTTCTGGCGCGCCGCCGACACCCGTGAACGCGGCACCGGGCTCGGCCTCGCGCTCGTCAAGTCCTTCGTCGAGATGCACGGCGGCGAGGTCGCGATCGATTCCGCGCCCGGTCGCGGCGCCCGCGTCACCTGCCGCCTGCCGCTGACCCCCGAGGCGGCGCTCGAAGCCGCCGCGCGCGCCAGCGAGGCGGGAGATGAGAACGCCTGAGCGGGTGGGGGGACGATATCCCTATCGGCCGGGCACGCCCTGGGTCGTCGAATACTCGAAATGCAGCTCCTGGTCGGGATGGACCAGCGGGTGGATCGCATGGGCCGCCATCGCCGCCTCGGCGAAGCCCGTCAGGATCAGCTTGAGCTTCCCCGGATAGGTGACGATGTCGCCGATGGCGAAGACGCCCGGAACGCTGGTCGCGCCGGTCGCCGGATCAACCACGACATGCTTGTGCTCCAGATCGACCCCCCAGTCGGCAATCGGCCCGAGCTCCATGGCGAGACCGAAGAAGGGCAGCAGCACGTCGGCCTCGATCCGCCGCTCCTCGCCCGCGAGCGTGCGCGCCACGACCGTTTCGATCCGCCCGTCGCCGCCTTCGAGCCCGGCGAGCTGGTAGGGGATGATGAGTTCGATCCGGCCCGCGTAGGCCAGCGCGCGCAGGCGGGCGACGCTTTCGGGCGCGCCCCGGAACTTGGGCCGGCGGTGGATCACCGCGACCCGCGCCGCGACCTCGGAAAGCGACAGCGCCCAATCGACCGCCGTATCGCCGCCGCCGGCGATCACCACGCGCCGGTCGCGAAAGTCCTCGCGGCGGCGGACCATGTAGAAGACGCTTTTTCCCTCGTAGTCCTCGATCCCCGGCAGCGGCGGGCGATGCGGCCCGAACGCCCCGCAGCCGGCGGCGACGATGACCGCGCGGCACGCGATCGCCGCGCCCTTCGAGGTCTCGACCAGGAAGCCGCCGCCCTCGCGCGGACGCAGCGCCGTGACCTGCTGCCCCAGGTGATAGACCGGCTCGAAGGGCGCCGCCTGCTCGGCCAAATGGTCGATCAGGGCGCCCGCCTCGATGCGCGGATAGCCCGGGATGTCGAAAATCGGCTTTTCGGGATAGAGCGCCGTGCACTGGCCGCCGATTTCATCGAGCGTGTCGACCACATGGCAGCGCATGCGCAGCATGCCGGCCTCGAAGACGGCGAACAGCCCGACCGGGCCGGCGCCGACGACGACGATATCGGTTTGTTGCGCGGACTCGTTCTCGGGGCGGGTCATGGGAGCTCCGCGATGGGTGGCGACGAAAACGGCGGCCAAGGCCCGCTTGAGCCGGGCCGCCCGGACGATCGGCCTAAGATGGCCGCGCCTTCCCGCTTTCGCAAGCCCCGCCGGCAAGGTTGCGGCGCGCGGGCGCCGAAGGCTACAAAAGGGCCATGTCCGCGCCCTCGACGCCGCCGCCCCCGTCGTCCCTCGCCCCATCCCCGGCGCGCGCCGAGATCGCGCTTCCCGATCGCGCCGCCACGCGCCGGCTCGGGGCGCGGCTCGCCGGGGTTCTGCGCCCCGGCGATCTGGTCGCGCTGCGCGGCGCGCTGGGCGCCGGAAAGACCGCGCTCGCGCGCGACGTCATCGAGGCGCGCGCGGGCGGGACGCGCGAGGTGCCGAGCCCGACCTTCACCCTGGTCCAGGGCTACGAGACGGACGACCTCGCGATCTGGCATTTCGACCTCTACCGCCTGGCGCGCCCCGAGGATATCGAGGAGCTCGGCTTCGACGAGGCGCTCGACGACGGCGCGGCTCTGGTCGAATGGCCCGAGCGGCTGGGCGACTGGCTCCCCGCCGAGCGGCTCGACATCGCGCTCGATCCCGGCCCCGGGCCCGAGGCGCGAATCGCGCGCCTGAGCGCGACCGGCGACTGGATCGCGCGGCTCGACGCGTTGACCGGCGATGGCTGACCGCGACGCGATCATTCGCGCCTTCCTCGATCGCGCGGGCTGGAGCGGCGCGGCGCGGCGTCCGCTCGCGGGCGACGCCTCGTTCCGGCGCTACGACCGCGTCACGGACCAGGCCGGCACCCGTCGCGCGGTGCTGATGGACGCCCCGCCCGGGAAGGAGGACGTGCGCCCCTTTCTCGCGATCGACGCCCATCTCCGCGCCCGGGGCCTCGCCGCGCCCGAGGTTCTCGCCGCCGACGCGGACGCGGGCCTGGTGCTGCTCGAGGACCTGGGGGACGCGCTTTATACCCGGGTGCTCGACGCCGGCGCGGGCGACGAGGCGACGCTTTACGCCGCCGCGGTCGACGTGCTGGCCGCGTTGCACGCGCGCCCGCCCGAGGGGCTGGACCCGCCGCCCTACGACGACGCCCTGCTGATGGCCGAGGCGGCGCTGTTCATCGACTGGTTCCTGCCCGCCGCGACCGGCCGGGCGGTGACGGGTGCCGCGCGCGACGCCTTCCACGCCGCCTGGCGGGCGGTGCTGCCGCTCGCGCGGACCGCGCCGCCCCGGCTGACCTTGCGCGACTATCACGCCGACAACCTGATCTGGCTGCCGGAGCGCGAGGGGCCGCGCCGGGTCGGTCTGCTCGATTTTCAGGACGCGGTCCTGGGCGCGCCCGCCTACGACCTCGTCTCGCTGCTCGAGGACGCGCGCCGCGACGTCGCCCCGGAAACCGTCGCCGCCATGCGCGCGCGCTATCTCGCCGCCCGGCCCGAGACCGACGCCGGTGCCTTCGACGCCGCCTACGCGGTGCTCGGCGCCCAGCGCAACTGCAAGATCGTCGGCATCTTCACGCGGCTCTGGCGGCGCGACGGCAAGCCCGCCTATCTCGACTACCTGCCCAGGGTATGGGCGCATCTCGCGCGCGATCTCGCCCATCCGGCGCTGGCGCCGGTGCGCGCCTGGTTCGACGCGGCCGTGCCACCGCGCCTGCGCGCCCGCCCCGACCGATGACCGCCCCCCACCCACGCATCGCCATGATGCTCGCCGCCGGGCGCGGCAAGCGCATGCGCGCGCTGACCGAAACACGGCCCAAGCCGTTGATCGCGGTCGCCGGAAAGCCGCTGATCGACCATGGGCTCGACGCGCTCGCCGAGGCGCGGGTCGCGCGCGTGGTCGTCAACCTCTGGTACCACGCCGACATGCTCGCGGCCCATCTCGCGACGCGCGCGCGCCCCGCCATCGAGTTGCTGCGCGAGCGGGAATTGCTGGAAACCGGCGGCGGCGTCGCCAATGCCCTGCCGCGCCTTGGCGCGGACGCCTTCTTCGTCGTCAACAGCGACGTCCTGTGGCGCGAGGCGGGACGGCCGGCGCTCGTCCGCCTCGCCGAGGCCTGGCGCGACGAGGCGATGGACGCGCTGCTCCTGGTCGCGCCGCGCGCCCGCACGGTCGGCTACGACGGGCGCGGCGATTTCGACCTAGACTCCCAAGGCCGTCTGTCGCGACGCCCGCCGGCGGGCGTGGCCGGGCAGGTCTTCACCGGCCTTCAGATCCTGCACCCCCGCCTGTTCGCGGGCGCGCCCGAGGGCGCCTTCTCGCTCAACCTTCTTTACGACCGGGCGCTGGCGGCGGGTCGGCTTTACGGCATCGGGCACGCGGGCGAGTGGTTCCACGTCGGCACGCCCGAGGGCCGCGACGAGGCCGAGCGCCGCCTCGGCCCGGCATCCGGTGTCTAGGGCCATGGCGCGAACCGACGAGCGGTCCCGGGCCAAGGTTTCGACCATCGCGCCGGATCTCCCGTTCGTCGACGCCCTGGCGGCGGGGCTGCTCGCGCGGCTGGGGCGCGAGCCGCTGGCGCTCGCGCGCGCGACCCTGTTCCTGCCCACCCGGCGGGCGGGGCTGGCGCTGCGCGACGCCTTCCTGCGCCTGGGCGCGGGCGAGGCGCTTCTGCTGCCGCGCATCGTCCCGCTCGGCGACATCGCCCCGGACGACGAGGACGCGGGCGAGGACGGCGAGATTCCGTTCGTCGCCGACGAGGCGCTGCCGCCCGCGATCCCGGAACTGGAGCGCCGCCTGCTGCTCACCCGCCTGGTGCTCGCCCGCGCCGAGAGCGACGGCGGCTCCGCCCAAGTCGATCAGGCGGCGCGGCTCGCGGGCGAGCTCGCCCGACTTCTCGATCAGGCGCAGGGCGAGCGGCTGTCCTTCGACGGCCTCGCCGAGCTGGTGCCCGAGGACTACGCCGCGCATTGGCGAAAGACCCTCGAATTCCTCAAGATCGTCACCGCCCACTGGCCCGCGATCCTCGCCGAGCGCGGGCTGATCGACCCGGTCGCGCGGCGCAACCTGGCGGCGCAAGCGCTGCTCGCGCGCTGGCGCGACGCGCCGCCGACCCATCCCGTGATCGCGGCGGGCTCGACCGGCTCGGTCCCGGCGACCGCCGACCTGCTCGCCGCGATCGCCCGCCTGCCCGCGGGCGAGGTGGTGCTGCCGGGGCTCGACCGCGCGGCCGACGAGGCGAGCTGGGCGGCGATCGACGCGAGCCATCCGCAATACGGGCTCAAGCGGCTGCTCGCCCATATCGGGATCGACCGCGACCAAGTGACCGATTGGGAGACGGGCGACGCCCCGGTTCCGGAGCCGGGTGAGGCGGCGCGGGTCGCCCTGCTCGCCACCGCGCTGCTGCCCGCCGAGACGACCGACGCCTGGCGCGACGCGCCGCCGGCGCCCGAGGCGGCCTTCGCGGGGCTCGCGCGGATCGACTGCCCCGACCCCGAGGCCGAGGCCCGGGTGATCGCGCTCCGCATGCGCGCGACCTTGGAGACGCCCGGAAAGACGGCGGCGCTGATCACCCGCGACCGGACGCTCGCGCGCCGGGTCGCCGCGACGCTGCGGCGCTGGGGGATCGAGGTCGACGATTCGGGCGGCCGGCCGCTCGCCAACACCGCCCCCGGAAGCTTCCTGCGCCTGACCGCCGCCCTGGTCGCCGAGCGCGCCGCGCCGCTCGCCCTGCTCGCCGCGCTCAAGCACCCTCTGGCGGCGGGTGGCGAGGCGCCGGGCCGCTTCCGCGCCCGAGCGCGCGCGCTCGAAGTGGCGGTGCTGCGCGGCCCGCGCCCCGAGGCCGGGTTCGCCGGGCTCGACGCGGCGCTCGCCGCCGTCGAGGTTTCCAAGGGCTTGCGCGACTGGCTCGCTCGACTGGGCCACGCGGCGGCGGATTTCGAGGCCGCGACGGCGGCGCGCGAGATCGCGTTCGACCGTATTCTCCGCGCCCATCTCGGCTTTGCCGAGTGGCTCGCCGCGAGCGACGCGGACGACGGCGCGGCGCGGTTATGGCGCGGCGACGCCGGCGAGGCGGCGGCGGCCTTTTTCGCCGAGCTGCTCGACGGCGCGGGCGCGTTGCCGGCGATCGCGGGCACGCGCTACCCGGCGCTGCTGGACGCGCTGATGGACGGGCGCGTGGCGCGGCCCCGCTTCGGCGCCCATGCGCGGCTGCATATCTGGGGTCCGCTCGAGGCCCGGCTCCAGCACGCCGACGTAATGATCCTCGGCGGCCTCAACGAGGGGAGCTGGCCGCCCGAGCCCCTGGTCGACGCCTGGCTCAGCCGCCCGATGCGCGAACGCTTCGGCCTGCCCGCGCCCGAGCGGCGGATCGGGCTCGCCGCCCACGACTTCGTGCAATGCGCCGCCGCGCGCGAGGTTCTGCTGACGCGCAGCGAAAAGGTCGCGGGCGCGCCCACGGTGCCCGCGCGCTGGCTCGCAAGGCTCGCGCATCTGCTGGCGGGCTGGGAGCGCGGCGACAAGCTCGCCCCGGCCGAGCCCTGGCTCGCCTGGCAGGACGCGCTCGACCGGCCGGCCGAGGACGAGCGGATCGAGCCCCGGCCACCCGCGCCCCGGCCGCCCGTTTCCGCCCGCCCGCGCCGGCTTTCGGTCACCGCGATAGAGACCTGGCGGCGCGACCCCTACGCCATCTACGCCCGGCGTATCCTGCGCCTGCGTCCGCTCGACCCGATCGACGCTTCGCCCGACGCGGCGGCGCGCGGGACTTTCATCCACGCCGCGCTCGACGCCTTCGTCCGCGACTGGCCCGACGCGCTTCCCGACGACGCCTACGAGCGCCTGCTCGAACACGGACGCGCGGCCTTCCGGGGCGCGATCGACCGTCCCGGCGTGCGCGCCTTCTGGTGGCCGCGCTTCGAGCGCATCGCGCGCTGGTTCGTGGAGAAGGAGAGCGAGCGCCGTGCGGCGATCGTCGATCTTCGAAGCGAGCTGTCCGGCCGCCTGGTCCTCGGCGACGAGGACCGCGCGTTCACGCTGACCGCCAAGGCCGACCGGATCGAGCGCGACGCCGAGGGCCGGCTCGCGATCATCGACTACAAGACCGGATCGCCACCCTCGAAGGGCGATATCGAGGCGGGGCTCGCCTGCCAGCTTCCCCTCGAAGCGGCGATCGCCGCCGCCGGCGGGTTCGAGGGACTGCCCGCGGGGCCGGTCGCCGCGCTCGCCCATTGGCGGCTCACGGGCGGCGATCCGGCGGGCGAGATCCTGCCGGTCAAGCTCGACCCCGGCGAGGCGGCGGCGGCGGCGCGCGCCGGGCTCGAACGCCTGATCGCCGCCTTCGACGACCCGGCCACGCCCTACCACGCCTGCCCCGACTTCGCGAACAGGCCGCGCTTCAACGACTATGCCCATCTCGAACGGCTCGCCGAATGGGCCGATATCGACGAGGAGGAGACGTCATGAGCGGCGCGGCCCACGGCCCGCTGCCCGCGACCATGCCGAGCGCCGCCCAGCGCCGGGCGGCCGATCCCGGCCATTCGGTCTGGGTCACGGCCTCGGCGGGGAGCGGCAAGACCAAGGTGCTGAGCGACCGGGTGCTGCGCCTGCTGCTCGCCGGCACCCCGCCCGCGCGCATCCTGTGCCTGACCTTCACCCGCGCGGCGGCGGCCGAGATGGCGGTGCGGATCAACGACAGCCTCGGCAAATGGACGGTGATCGGCGACCGGGCGCTCGACGCCGAGATCGAGGCGCTCGCGGGCGCGCCGCCCGAGCCCGAGGCGCGGTCCCGCGCGCGTCGCCTGTTCGCCCCGTGCTCGATGCGCCGGGCGGTCTCAAGATCATGACGATCCACGCCTTCTGCCAGTCGCTGCTGGCGCGCTTCCCGCTCGAGGCGCGGGTCGCGCCCCATTTTCGCCTGCTCGAGGACCGGGGCGCGGCCGAGCTGATGGCGGCGGCCGAGGAAACCGTGCTCGCCCGCGCGAACGCCGAGCCGGCGCTCGCCGAGGCCCTCGCCGAGATCACCCGGCATGTCGACGACAACCGCTTCGGCGAGCTGATGAAGGAGCTTCGCGGCCAGCGCGGGCGCTTGCGCGCGGCGCTCGACGGCGCGCCCGGCGACGCGGGCCTCGACCGGCTGCGGGCGCGGCTCAGGGCGCGCCTCGGGGTCGCCGACGGCGAGACCGAGGCAACGGTTATCGCCGCGGCCTGCGCCGAGGACGCCTTCGACCGCGTGGGCCTCGGCCGGGCGGCGGAACGGCTTCTCGAAGGCAGCGAGGCCAGCATCGCGCGCGGGACCGCGATCGCCGACTGGCTGGCGGCCGACGCGGACGGGCGCGCGGCGCGCTTCGACGCCTATCTCCGCGTCTTTCTGACGAAAGACGACGAGCCCCGGGCGAAGATGCTGAACAAGAAGGCCCGCGAGAACGATCCCGCCGCCTTCGACGCCCTGTGCGCCGAGCAGGCGCGCCTCGTCTCCGTGGTCGAGCGGCGCAAGGCCGTCGCGGTCGCCGAGACGAGCGCGGCGTTCCTGCGGCTCGGCGCGGCGATGCTCGCCGAGTACGCGCGCGAGAAGGCGGACCGCGCGCGCCTCGACTACGACGACCTGATCGCCATGGCCGCCGCGCTGGTCGCCGAGGACGGGGTCGCGCCCTGGGTTCTCTACAAGCTCGACGGCGGGCTCGACCATATCCTGGTCGACGAGGCCCAGGACACCAGCCCCGGCCAGTGGCGCGTGATCGCCGCCATCGCCGACGAGTTCTTCGCCGGGCTCGGCGCGCGCGAAACCCTCCGTACCCTGTTCATCGTCGGCGACGAGAAGCAGTCGATCTTCAGCTTCCAGGGCGCCGATCTCGACGCGCTCGCCGAGATGCGCGCCCATTTCGCCGCCAAGGCCGCGGCCGCGGCGAGCCCGCTTCGCGAGGAGCCGCTCACGCGTTCCTTCCGCTCGACGGCCGAGGTTCTGGCGGCGGTCGACGCGGTGTTCGCGCGCGAGGACGCCCGCGCGGGCGTCGTCTTCGCCGACCACGAGGTCATCCATACCTCGAACCGCGAGGGCCAGGCCGGACGGGTCGAGCTGTGGCCGCCGGCCGAGGCCGACCCGCGCCCGAAGCCCGAGCCCTGGACCCCACCCGCCGAGCGCCGGGCGACCGCCCAGGCGAACGAGCGACTCGCCGGGGCGATCGCCGGGACGATCGCCGACTGGCTCGCGCGCGACGAGCGGCTGGAGGCGCGCGACCGCCCGATCCGCCCGGGCGACATCATGATCCTGGTGCGCCGGCGCGGAGAGCTGGTGGGGGCGCTCGCCCGGGCGCTCAAGCGCCGGGGGATCGCGGTCGCGGGCAGCGACCGGCTGGTGCTGACCGGCCAGATGGCGGTAATGGACCTGATCGCGCTCGGCCAGGCGCTGTTGCTGCCCGACGACGACCTCACGCTCGCCTGCGTGCTCAAGGGGCCGCTGGTCGGCCTCGACGAGGACGCCTTGTTCGACATCGCCCACGGGCGCGAGGGAAGCCTGTGGCGAGCGCTCGAGGCGCGGCGCGGCGCACGCGACGATTTCGCCCGCGCCCACGCGCTGCTCTCGACGCTGCTGGCGCGCGCCGACTTCACCCCGCCGTTCGAGCTGTTCGCCGAGCTCTTGGGCGCGGGCGGCGGGCGGCGGCGGCTGGTCGCGCGTCTGGGGGACGACGCGAACGACGCGATCGACGAGTTCCTGGCGCTCGCCCTCGACTACGAGCGCGAGGCGACGCCCTCGCTCCAGGGCTTTCTCCACTGGCTGGCGGCCGAGGAGACCGAGATCAAGCGTGACCTCGAGCGCGCGCTCGACGCGGTCCGGATCATGACCGTGCACGGCGCGAAGGGGCTTCAGGCGCCGGTCGTCTTCCTGCCCGACACGACCGCCTTGCCGACGACCGGGAAATCGTCGCTTCTGTGGATGCGCGACAAGCCGCCGCTGGTTCTCTGGCCGGTCCGCGCGCAGCGCGACGACCCGGTCTGCCGCGCCGCGCGCGCGGCCATGCGGGAGCGCGAGCTGGCCGAGTACCGGCGGCTTCTCTACGTCGCCATGACCCGCGCCGAGGATCGGCTCTATGTCTGCGGGGTCAAGCCCGCGAACCGCAAGTCGATCCCCGACGGCACCTGGTACGAGCTGGTCGCGGCGGGGCTCGCGCCGATCGCCGAGCGGTTCGAGATCGATCGCCCGGCGCGCGCGGCCGGGCTCGCGGGCGCGGGGCTGCGCTTGTCCGGCCGCCAGACCGCGAAGCCGAGGACCGACACGGCCGCCGCGCCCGAGGCCCCCGGGGCCGCCGCGCCGCTGCCCGATTTCGCGCGCCGCGCGCCCGCGCCCGAGCCCGCGCCGCCGCGCCCGCTCGCCCCCTCGCGCGCGATGGTCGCCGAGCCCGCGGCGCTCTCTCCGCTCGCGGGACGGGCGGACGAGCGCCGCTTCCACCGGGGCCGGCTGGTCCACCGCCTGCTGCAACGGCTGCCCGAGGTCGCGCCCGAGGAGCGCGCCCGGGCCTGCCGCCGCTTCCTCGCCCGGCCGGGTCACGGCCTCGACGACGCCGCCCAGGCGGAGATCGCCGCCGAGACCCTGGCGGTGATCGAGGACCCGCGCTTCGCGGCGCTGTTCGGCCCCGACAGCCGGGCCGAGGTGCCACTGGTGGGCGTGGTCGGGGGACGCGTGATCGCCGGCCAGGTCGACCGGCTGGTGGTCGGCGAGGACGTGGTCTCGGTGATCGACTACAAGACCAACCGCCCGGCGCCCGCGCGCGCCGAGGACGTGCCGGACGCCTATCTCGACCAGATGGCCGCCTATCGCGCCGTGCTCGCGCGCATCTATCCCGGCCGGCCGATCCGCTGCGCGCTCTTGTGGACCGACGGGCCGCGACTGATGGCGCTCGACGACGATCGGCTCGCCGCGCGGGCGCCGTCTTGACGCTCCCGTGGCGCTCACCTAGATTTGGGGAAGATCATGTCGGAGCGGGCGCGGTGGATCGAGGCGCCCGCGGCATTCCGCGAACATCCGTATAAAGACGCAACAAGAACACCCCCACAGAGGACACCCGTATGACCATTTCGCACGTCAGCGACACAACCTTCGAGCGCGACGTCCTCAAGGCGAAGGAGCCCGTGCTTGTCGATTTCTGGGCCGAATGGTGCGGCCCCTGCAAGCAGATTGCGCCCCATCTCGAAGCCCTCGCGGCCGAGTTGGATGGCCGGCTGACGGTCGCCAAGATCAATATCGACGACAACCCGTCGACCCCGTCCAAGTACGGCGTGCGCGGGATTCCCACGCTGATGCTGTTCAAGGACGGCCAGGTCGCCGCGACCAAGGTCGGCGCGCTGCCCAAGGGCAGGCTCGTCGAATGGGTTGAACAGAACCTCTGAGCGACGACCTTCGGTCGCGCCGGCGGCCGGGCGAGCGGGCCCCGCCCTCGTGGCGGGGTCTTCGCTTGGGGGCGAAAGGCGGATCTCGGCCTTAATCCAAATCGGTTGATAAGAATAGTCCGTTTCGGTTTCATTCGCCCATGAAGCTCGCGAGCTACCTCAAGGAAACGGGGCTCTCGGTCGGCGAATTCGCCGAAATGGTCGGCGTGACCGAGCAGTCCATGAGCCGCTACCTGCACGGCCGGCGAATGCCGCGACCCGATGTCCTGCGCCGCATCGCCGCCGCCAGCGACGGTCGGGTGCTGGCCCATGATTTCGTCGAGGACGCGGCCCGCGACACGGCCTGCAACGCGCCCGCCGATCCCGCCGCCGCCTTCCGCGCCCGCCATCCCGAGATCCGGGCGGTCGACATGCTGATCTGCGACATGGCGGGAATCCTGCGCGGCAAGCGGCTCGCCATCGCCTCGCTCGACAAGCTGTTCAAGGGCGGCGTGCTGATGCCGGGATCGACCTTCGCGCTCGACACCACGGGCGCGAACGTGGACGCCACCGGCACCGGCATGGTCGACGGCGATCCCGATTACGCCTGCCTTTCGGTGCCCCATACGCTGGCGCCCGTGCCCTGGGCGCCGCGCCCGCTCGCCCAGACGCTCGCCTCCATGTACCACGCCGACGGGCGACCCTTCGCGCTCGACCCACGCCACCGGCTCGCGGCGGTGCTGGCGCGCTTCGACGCGCTCGGCCTCGCGCCGGTGGTGGCGCTCGAGCTCGAATTCTATTTGCTCGACCGCGAGCGCGACGCCGACGGGCGACCCCAGCCGCCGCGCTCGCCGGTCACGGGCAAGCGCGCGACCGACACCCAGGTCTACGGCATCGACGACCTCGAGGACGCGGCGGCGGTCATGGACGAGATCGCCTCGGTCTGCGCCGCGCAAGCCATTCCGGCGAGCGTCGCGGCCGCCGAATACGCCCCCAGCCAGTTCGAGATCAACCTCTTCCATCAGGCCGACGCGCTCGCCGCCTGCGACCACGCGGTGATGCTCAAGCGCGCGGTCAAGGGCGTGGCGCGCCGCCACGGGATGGAGGCGACCTTCATGGCCAAGCCGTTCGCCGATCTCTCGGCCAATGGGCTGCATATCCATGTGAGCCTGCTCGACCGCGACGGGCGCAACCTGTTCGGCGACGAGAGCGCGGGCGGCGAGCAGGCGCTGCGCCACGCGATCGGCGGCCTGCGCGCGACCATGGCCGAGGCGATGGCGATCTTCGCGCCCAACGCCAACTCGTTCCGCCGCCTGCGGCCCGACAGCTATGCGCCGCTCGCGCCGAGCTGGGGGTTCAACAACCGGACCGTGGCCTTGCGGGTGCCCGCGGGCGGCGCGCGCGACCGAAGGATCGAGCATCGCACGCCGGGGGCGGACGCCAATCCCTATCTCGCCGCCGCCGCGGTGCTCGCCGGCATCCATCACGGCCTCGTCGAGAAGATCGACCCGGGCGCCCCGGCCTCGGGCAATGCCTACGAAACCCATCCCGCGAGCCTGCCGTCCAACTGGCTCGACGCGATTCGCGCGTTCGAGGCCGGGCGCGTGCTGCCCGATTACCTGGACCCCGAGTACTGCCGCGTCTACGCCGCCTGCAAGCGCCAGGAAATGGCGACGTTCAACGCGATCGTCACGCCGACTGAATACGACTGGTATCTGCGCGCGTTGTAGGCCGAGGCCGCCGGCGGCGAGGGGCCGGCGCGCACGCCCTTACCCATTCTCGGCGAGGAGCCGGCCGGCGAGGTAGATCGAGCCGCAGATGAGCACCCGCCCGGGCGTCTCGGGCGCCGTCGCGACCAGACGGTCGAGCGCTGCCTCGACCGACGGACAGGGCGCGGCGTCGAGGCCGACGGCGCGCGCGGCGGCGGCGAGGTCCTCGGCCGACCGGCTCGCCGCCTCGCCCGGGATCGCGACGCAGCCGACGGCCCCGGCGCGGCCCGCGAGCGGGTCGAGAAAGCCCTCGGAATCCTTGGTTTCCAACATCCCCACCACGAGGCCGACCGGGCGATCGTCCCAGCCCGCGAGCACCCCGGCGAGCGCCGCGCCCGCCGCCGGGTTGTGGCCCGAATCGAGCCACAGCTCCCAGCCCGCCGGCAATCGCGCGACCAGCGGGCCGCGCCGCAACCGTTGCAGCCGCGCCGGCCAGTCGACCGACGAGAGCGCCGCCGCGCGCGCCGCGTCGTCGAGATCGAAGCCGTCGAGGGCGTCGAGCGCCGCGAGCGCGGTCGCCGCATTATCGACCTGGTAGGGACCGGGAAGCGCCGGGAGCGGCAGCCGCTTGGCCACGCCGCGCGCAACATAGACGAGCGCGCCGTCCTCGGCGCGGGCGTCGAAGTCGCGCCCGTGGTGGATCAGGGGTGCGCCGCGCGCCGCCGCGACTTCGGCGATCACGGCGGCGGCCGTCGGGTCCTGGGGGCCGATCACCGCCGTCACCCCGGGCTTGAGCACGCCCGCCTTCTCGCCCGCGATCGTGGCGAGCCCCTCGCCGAGATACTGGGTGTGGTCGATCGAGACCGGCGTGATGACCGCGAGCGCCGGGCGCGCCAGCACGTTGGTCGCGTCCAGCCGCCCGCCGAGCCCGCATTCGAGCAGCAAGATATCGGCGGGGGCGCGCGCGAAGGCGAGAAAGGCCGCCGCCGTCGTGACCTCGAAGAAGGTGATCGGCGCGCCCGCGTTGGCGTCCTCGCATTCGGCCAGCAGCGCGGCGAGCGCCGGCTCGTCGATCAGCCGGCCGACGAGGCGAATGCGCTCGTGAAAGCGGGTGAGATGGGGCGAGGTGTAGACATGCACGCGATGGCCCGCGGCCTCCAGCCCGGCGCGCATATAGGCGATGGTGCTGCCCTTGCCGTTGGTGCCCGCCACATGGACCACGGGGGGCAGGCGATCCTCGGGATGGCCGAGCGCGGCGAGCAGCCGCTCGATGCGTCCGAGCGACAGGTCGATCAGCTTGGGGTGAAGCGTCAGCAGACGCGCGAGCAGGGCGTCACTCTTCAGCGGCGTCGTCCTTGTCGGCCTCGCCCTCGGCGTCGATGACGACGGCGGCGGGAATTTCGAGCTCGGGCTGCGGTAGGCTGACGATCTCGGCCACCGGCCCGCGATTGACCAGGAGATCGAGGATTCGCACCAGCGTGTCGCGCAGCGCGTGGCGGTGAACCACCATGTCGACCATGCCGTGCTCGTAGAGATACTCGGCGCGCTGGAACCCCTCGGGCAGCTTCTCGCGGATCGTCTCCTCGATCACCCGGGCGCCGGCGAAGCCGATGATCGCCCCGGGCTCGGCGAGCGTCACGTCGCCCAGCATGGCGAACGACGCCGTCACCCCGCCGGTGGTCGGGTTGGTCAGCACGACCAGATAGGGAAGCCCCGCCTCCTTGACCTCGTCGATGGCGATCGTCGTGCGCGCCATCTGCATGAGCGAGAGCACGCCTTCCTGCATGCGCGCCCCGCCCGAGGCGGGAATCACCACCAGCGGCGCGTTCTGAAGCGTCGCGAGTCGCGCGGCGGCGACCAGCCCCTCGCCCACCGCGACCCCCATCGAGCCGCCCATGAAGCGGAAGTCGAAGGCCGCAACGACCACGCCCATGCCGCCCATTCGGCCATGGACGACCGCGAGCGCGTCCTGCGCGCCGGTCTTGTTCTGGGCTTCCTTGAGTCGGTCGGCGTAGCGCTTGCTGTCGCGGAAGCGGAGCGGATCATGCGGCGCCTTGGGCAGTTCGATGCGCTGGTACTCGGCGTCGTCGAACAGCGAATCGAGCCGCGCCTTGACCGCGATCGGCATATGCCAGTCGCAATGCTGGCAGACGAAGAGATTGGGCGCGAGGTCGCGATGGAAGATCATCTGCTCGCAGGACGGGCATTTTTCCCACAGGTTCTCGGGGATATCCGACTTGCGGACCAGCGCCCGGATCTTGGGGCGAACGAAATTGGCGAGCCAGTTCATGGGCGCGCCCTAGCCCCGCGCCGCGCGGACGCCGCCCGCGAGCTCGGCGACCAGCGCGAGCACGTCCTCGACCAGCCCCGGCCGCGCGACGCCGGTCTCGTCGAGATTGGCGGCCACCCGATCGACGATCGCCGAGCCGACCACCGCCGCGTCGGCGATCCGCGTGATCGCCGCCGCCTGGTCGGGCGTGCGAATGCCGAAGCCGACCGCGATGGGAAGCTTGCTATGGCGCCGCAGCCGCGCGGTCGCCTGGCCGACCACCTCGGCCGTGGCGCCCTTGGTCCCCGTGATCCCGGTGATCGAGACGTAGTAGACGAAGCCCGAGGTGTTGCGCATCACCCGGGGCAGGCGCTCATCATCGGTGGTCGGCGTCGCGAGGCGGATGAAGTTGACCCCCGCCTCGAGCGCCGGCAGGCAAAGCTCGTCGTCCTCCTCGGGCGGCAGGTCGACGACGATCAACCCGTCCACCCCGGCCTCGATGGCATCGCCCAGGAAGCGCTCGTTGCCGTAGATGTAGATCGGGTTGTAATAGCCCATCAGGATGACCGGCGTGTCCCGGTCGTCGCGGCGCAGGCGGCGCACCATGTCGAGAGTGCGGGCCATGGTCTGCCCGGAAGCCAGCGCGCGCAGCCCCGCCGCCTGGATCGACGGCCCGTCGGCCATGGGATCGGTGAACGGCATGCCGATCTCGATCAGATCGGCGCCCGCGCCGGGAAGCCCGAGAAGGATCTCGGTCGCGCGATCGAGGTCGGGATCGCCGGCGGTGATGAAGGTCACGAGCCCGCCGCGCCCCTCGCGGGCAAGCGATTCGAACCGGCGGGAGATGCGCCCGGCGCAGGAAGCGTCCTTCATAGCGTCACCCCCAGCGCCTCGGCGACGGTGAAGATATCCTTGTCGCCGCGTCCGCAAAGGTTGGCGAGGATGATGCCGTCCTTGGGCATCTCGGGCGCGATCCGCGCGACCTGGACCAGCGCGTGCGCCGGCTCGAGCGCCGGGATGATCCCCTCGAGGCGCGAGCAGAGCTCGAACATTTCGAGCGCCTCGTCGTCGGTGGCGGAGACGTACTCGACCCGCCCCACGTCCTTGAGCCAGGCGTGCTCGGGGCCGATGCCGGGATAGTCGAGCCCCGCCGAGATCGAATGCGCCTCGGTGATCTGGCCCTCCTCGTCCTGCAGCAGATAGGTGCGGTTGCCGTGCAACACCCCGGGCGAGCCGGCGGTCAGCGAGGCCGCGTGCTCGCCGGTCTCGATCCCGCGGCCCGCCGCCTCGACCCCGTAGATGCGAACCTCCTCGTCGTCGAGGAAGGGATGGAACAGCCCGATGGCGTTCGACCCGCCGCCCAGGCAGGCGACCAGCGCGTCGGGCAGCCGTCCCTCGGCTTCGAGCATCTGGGCGCGCGCCTCCTCGCCGATCACCGATTGGAAGTCGCGCACCATCATCGGATAGGGATGCGGGCCGGCGACCGTGCCGATGATGTAGTAGGTGTCCTCGACATTGGTCACCCAGTCGCGCAGCGCCTCGTTGAGCGCGTCCTTGAGGGTCCGCGAGCCCGAGGTCACGGGCACCACCTCGGCGCCGAGAAGCTTCATGCGGAACACGTTGGGCTGCTGGCGGGCGATGTCGACCTCGCCCATGTAGACCACGCAGGGCATGCCGAACAGGGCGCAGACCGTGGCGGTCGCGACCCCATGCTGGCCGGCGCCGGTCTCGGCGATGATCCGCTTCTTGCCCATGCGCCGGGCGAGCAGGATCTGGCCCATGCAGTTGTTGATCTTGTGGGCGCCGGTGTGGTTGAGCTACTCGCGCTTGAAGTAGATCTTGGCGCCGCCGAAATGCTCGGTCAGCCGGCGCGCGAAATAGAGCGGGCTGGGGCGGCCGACGTAATGCTTCTTGTAGCCGTCGAGCTCCTCGGCGAAGGCGGGATCGTTGCGCGCCACGTCGTAGACCGCCTCGAGCTCGAGGATCAGCGGCATCAAGGTCTCGGCGACGAAGCGCCCGCCGTAATCGCCGAACCGGCCATGCTCGTCCGGGTCGGTCCGAAAGGTGTTCAGTGGTTCCATTCGCGCGCCAATCCTCAATCCGCCCGAACCCGATCGGGGCTTTCGTCGTCAAGCGCCGCGACCGTCGCCAGGAAGGCGGCGATCAACGCCGGGTCCTTGTGGCCACGCCGATCCTCGACCCCCGAGGAGACGTCGACCACGCGCGCGCCGGTCGCGGCGACCGCCCGGGCGACGTTCGCCGCGTCCAGCCCGCCCGCCAGCATCCAGGGCACCGGCCAGCGACGCCCGGCGAGCAACCGCCAGTCGAAGCTCAGGGCATTACCGCCCGGCAGCGCCCCGGTCAAGTCCGCGGGCGGCAGGGCGTCGAACAACAGCCAGTCGACCGTCCCGGCGTAGGCCTCCGCCACGTCGAGGTCGGCCGCCTCGGCCACCCGGATCGTCTTCATCACGGGGCATCCGAAGCGCGCGCGGATCGCGGCGACGCGCGCCGGCGTCTCCTCGCCGTGAAGCTGGATCAGCCCCAGCGGAAGCGCGGCGAGCACTGCGGCGATCGCGGCGTCGTCCGGATCGACGAACATGCCGACACGGCACGGCCGCTCGGGCAGGCCGGCGACCAGCGCCGCCGCCTCGGCCGGGGTCACGGCGCGCGGCGACGGCGGGAAGAATACCAGCCCCATATGGCTCGCGCCACCGGCGACCACCGCGCGAAGCGCGTCGGGCGCGTTGACGCCGCAAATTTTCGCTGAAACGCTCATGCGATCTCAGACGGCCGAAGCCATGTCCTCGACGATCCGCCGCGCCGCGTCGGCGGGGTCGTCGGCGCGCAGGATCGGACGGCCGATCACCAGGTAATCGGCGCCCCGGCGGATCGCCTCGGCGGGCGTGACGATGCGCTTCTGATCGTCGGCCGACGACCAGGCGGGGCGGATACCGGGCACGACGAGGGTGAAATCCTCGCCGTATTGGGCGCTCATGGCGGTGATCTCGTGGGCCGAGATCACCACGCCATCGAGGCCCGCGTCCCGCGCCAGGTCGGCGAGGCGGCGCACCTGATCGCCGAGCGGGCCGCGCATGCCGACCTCCGCGACGTCTTCGTCGTCGAAGCTCGTCAACACCGTGATGCCGATCACGAGCGGGCGCGGCCCGCCGGTCTGATCGGCGACCCGAAACGCGGCGGCCGTCGCCGCGCGCAGCATGGCCGCGCCGCCCGCGACGTGAACCGTAAGCATGAAGGGCGCGACCCCGAGCCCCGCGCGCACCGCGCCCGCGACCGTATTGGGAATGTCGTGGAACTTGAGATCGAGAAACAGCGGCAGGCCGCATTCGGTCACCGCGCGGATCCCCGCGGGCCCATGGGCCGTGCAGAACTCGAGCCCCAGCTTGACCCCACCGACGATGCCCGAAAGCGCGCCCGCGACCGCAACCGCGCGATCAAGATCGACCGTGTCGATGGCGCACAGGAGACGCTTCGCGCAGTCCTGCTTAGCGGTGGTCGCGTTATCCATGGAACCCCTCCAGACGGCCTCTCGAGAACGGGCCGATTGTTTCGTTTCCAGTATAGCAGATCGGGCGAGATCGCGGCCCACGTGCCGGTGCGCGCCAGCGCATGATGTATTTGCATTGAATCGGCGCCAGCCCACGCCCCGCCGACTTAACGCATCATGCGCTAGGCGGCTCCGGCGCGGGCGGCGAGGAACCGGGCGGTGGCGAGGTCCTGGTTGGCCCCGCCTCCGTTCTTGAAAAGCGTGATCTCGCCGGCGCCGGTGCGTCCCGGCCGCTCGCCCCGGCAAAGCTGGGTCAGATCGGCCGCGATATCGGCCTCGGCGATCACGCCCGTGGCCAGCGGCCCGGCAATGTCGCCAACCTCGGCGAGCGTGCCCTCGCGGGTATCGACGAAGACCCTCGCGCGGCGAATCGCGACATCGTCGGCCTCGCGCATCTCGGGCGTGAAGCCGCCGACCAGATCGAGATGCGCGCCGGGCGCGAGCCAGTCGCCCCGGACCAGGGGGTCGCGCGCCATGGTCGCGCAGCAGATCACGTCGGCGGCGCGCACGGCGGCCTCGAGGTCCTCGGTCGCCGCGACCGACAGGCCGGGACGATCGAGCGCGGCGGCGAGGGCACGGGCGCGCGCCGCCGTCCGGTTCCAGATCAGAACCCGGCGGATCGGGCGCACGGTCGCATGGGCGGCGATGAGATGGGGCGCGATCGCGCCGGCGCCGACCATGACCATGCTCGCGGCGTGCCTGCGCGCGAGAAACTTGGCCCCGAGCGCCGAATTGACCGCGGTCTTGTAGAGCGTCAGCGCGGTGCCGTCGATGCAGGCGAGCGGCGCGCCGGTTTCGCCG
>Ga0114931_10001170_pt1 | contig 33368 bp, 25 predicted proteins | sample 2SBtaG_FD_89579 | JGI IMG/M metagenome (GOLD analysis project Ga0114931, IMG submission 89579) | Deep subsurface microbial communities from Kolumbo volcano to uncover new lineages of life (NeLLi) - 2SBTROV14_V59a metaG | ecosystem: Environmental > Aquatic > Marine > Volcanic | place: Kolumbo...
CGCCAGGGATATAGACCATGCCCTCGGGCGCCTTCAGCCCCGTATGCGGGCTAACCGGATCCCCGGAATCCGAGCAGGCGGCGAGGCCAACGGCCAGCGAGAGCGCTAGCGTCGGCGCGAGGAGGGTAGCAGTTGGATGGCGTCGGATCATGGCGAGCACTCTACCATCGGTCTCCGATCCTCCAAAGCCATGAAATCCGTCACGTTACACTTGACGAGGACCCGCCAGAAAGGGTTTAATTAGGCCCTTCGATATGGCGGGTGTCCCAAACACCCATACCGGAATAACGCAAAACAAACCGGTTTCACCATATCGCCCGCAAGGCATCCTCCAAGATGGCCAGGTAGCTCAGTCGGTAGAGCAGGGGACTGAAAATCCCCGTGTCGGCAGTTCGATTCTGTCCCTGGCCACCATATAAATCAACAAGTTGTATCATCGTGTTTCTGATGACGCACAAACCGTGTGTAATTCCTGTGTAATCGTGCATTTGAGTTCTACATGGATTGTGGCTAACTTGTGATAGCTAAGACTTGAGATGACTGGCAGTGTCTGAAAAATAAATCTGTCACCTTTTTCGCACCTTTTTCGTCACCTTTTTCCCTTTAGGCTTTTCTATCTGGGGGTTGGGGCTAAGGGACTAACTGGACTGCAAGTGGAATGTAACCCATCATAGTACAAAAAAATTCAATAATTCCATTCTGTTATTGATGAATATGGCATCAGGTTTGGATCAGTTAGGAACGCGTATATGGGCTGACGACATGAAAAATATCAAACCAATCTTGATAAAATGCCATTAGGCACCGATAATAATGCCATATGCATCTTTCAGGAGCCAATCGATGAGCCAGTCATCACCTCATGTCCCAGTAAAACAAAATAGTGAATCTCTAGACGAGACGACTTCAAATGCAGCTGTCACAAAAGATGTGGGTGGGGCGGCCAAGTATCCTCGTTTAAAAAAATCGGGATCGCAACGGCCGGCAATCTCTCTCGGCAAAGGCCCCGTCCCTCGTGGCTTTCAGGGGTACTTTGGCGTCGATGTTCGCTCCCAAGGCCATCTCGTCGAACAGATTAGAGCCGGCTTCCCTATCGGCGTGTTCGAAGGTCTTTCAGAGGCATTGGATATTAGCGAGAAGGACCTGGCGGGTTACACAAGCATTACACCAAGAACGCTTGCCAGACGTAAGACGCTGGGCCAGCTTCAACCCACTGAGTCGGATCGACTGTCCCGTATTGTGATCCTGCTCGACAAAGCGATCGATTTGTTCGAAGGCAACCAGGAAAAGGCGGTGCATTGGCTAAAGACCTCAAAGCGCGCCTTGGCAGGGGCCACACCCATCGGGTATTCAGATACCGAACCCGGTGTGCAGGAGGTACTTAATCTCATTGGGCGCTTGGAACATGGCGTTATTTCGTGATTAAGGCTTATCGCCTAACGAAACAACGCTATCAAGATACGGCAATGGACGGCGAAGGCGCGGCCCGCTATGGCGGACGATGGAACAGCCCTGGTCAGCGGGTGGTATATACCTCAGGGTCACTGGCGCTAGCGATGCTTGAGATTCTGGTTAATCTGGAGGACGAAAGTACACTGCATGACGCCTATGTGGCGTTTGAACTGTCCATCCCCGATGAATTGGCCCTGTACCTTGACGACGCGCTAACGGAAGGCTGGCGCGAGAACCCTCCGAATGCCATTTCTCGTGCCATCGGGGATGAATGGATCATAAGCGAGTCATCCGTGGTGCTTGCTGTACCTAGCGCGGTTATCCCATTAGAGTATAATTTTTTGGTTGATCCGAATCATCCTGATTTTGGCAAGATCGTCGTAGAAGGTCCCTTTGCTGTTGATGTCGATCCTCGCTTGAATAAACGACCGGGCTAGTTTGCGGACTAAATGGAAGACAATTGTTCTGATTGAAGGGCTACTTACTATTAAGGGCACCTCTAAAAACTCGCTGAAGCCGCGCTGGCTGTGTTGTAAACGCGCTCAAATTGCTCATTTACGCCGAGATAATGATAATCAATGATAATCGGGATAATCGGGGTCAGGTACAAATTAAGGATAATCGGGGTCAGGTACGATAATCGGGGTCAGGTACAAATTAACGATTATTTTGTACCTGGCCCCGATTATTGCCGATTATTCGTACGGACTAAATTAGCAGGTCGGAAAGCGAGAAATTGCTCTTTCACAATAGATAAATCAAGTGCTGACAGTATGTGGATCGTGTTAGCTCGGTTGCTCTGGGAACAGTCCTGGCATCCAGCGGGATGCGAGTCTAGCTGGAAAGGCGAGACGCAGCGGTGCACGCGTACTCTCCGATACTACTACTCCATGCTCGATTAATGTAGCAACCACACGCCTTGCCTGTCGGTCGCCAGTGCCAAGAATACCTGAGACTTCGCCACGTGGCAGTTCGCCACGATAAAGAATACCTTCGAGAATAGTCCCGGCTTTTGGTGGCAGTGTGCCATTACGTACCTCTTCTTCTGACCAGAGCAGGATGCGGTTACGCAGTTTGTCCGGCTGGACCAGTTCTTCCATGAATTTCACCTGGTCTAAGCAGGTTTCCAGGAAAAACCGTGTAAATGATGCCAGCTCTTCTTCGCTTAGGTTGCCCCTGCCATCCAGGTCATTACGTCTCGGCAAATCGCATACTGTCAAATGTTCTTTATAGGTGCGCACGTTACGGGCAAGGCCGCGAGCGACGGACCAGATACCTCCTGTATCCAGCGCGTCCAGAAGCATGGCATAGGACATCAGGCGGGCGACACGACCATTGCCGTCGAGAAAGGGGTGAATCCATAAAAGTCTATGGTGAGTGGCTGCAGCGGCGATAATCGTTTCAGACTTGCCAAGGCCAGCATAAACACGTTCAAACCGTTCAAGGAAGCGTGGTAGGGCGCCGGGGCTGATTGGTATATGCTGACCGACCCTGACATCACGTTGACGGAGATCTCCCGGTACAATCTGCATACGTTCGCCGGTGTCCGGTTCTTCTACCCAGAGCAGATCTTCCGGCAACAGTTCGCCAAAGCGCCTATGAATTTCGCAAATTCCCTCTCTGGTAACCGCCCGGTTTCCCTTTAAGCCACCTTCATCGATCCAGCGTTGGACTGCGATATGGGCTTTAGCTTCGAGTTGCAGATTGCGCTTTTCCTGGTTGGCGCTAAAGTCATCCTTAAGGGCGCGCTCGATGTCGACGGGGTGAGTGTCATGGCCCTCAATGAGGTTGCTGTAATAGCAGTTCATCGCCCGGACCAGATCGGCTAGGGCTGTCAGGACGCCTTCCGGCAGGCTCCGGCGGAACCCCGCTGAATGTCTGACCAGTTCGATGGCAAGATCGGCAAGTTCAGTCCGATGCCGGGACGTCTCCGAAATCAGCAGGGGCTCCATCTGAGACGGGGTTTCTCCTCTGTCGACGACCTCTGCGAAGTCCGCTTTTATGTCCGCTTTATCATTTATCATGTATCAATACTATCAGTATGTTATGATCAAGAAAAGCTTTTTATGTCCTGTATAATGTCCGGATTTATGACCGGTTTGTCTCCTTGTGATCTGTTTGAATAGGGAATAGGGGAATAGGGGACAGACCACGGTTTTTGAGGTTTGGTCGAAACACCTGCCAGGGGATGCGCGGAGGTATCGAGACATGCATATTTCCTTGAGCGATAATCGGGGTCAGGTACAAATTAACATTGGATTATTTTGTACCTGACCCCGATTATTCTGTGATTTCGACATGGAGGGAGACACCGATGAAGAATATCGTTATTTGTTGCGATGGTACCTGGAATACGCCTGATCAAAAGAAGGATGGTGTGGCGGACCCGACCAATGTCGTGCGCATCTTTAACGCGACAGCAGAGCTTGGCAATGACGGCAGCTCGCCGCAACACAAATACTATCACCCGGGTGTGGGGACTGATGGATCGCTATGGGACAAGGTGGTTGGTGGAGGCACCGGGCGGGGCCTCAATCGTAACATCATGGGCGCATATCGCGAGCTATGCGATTTCTATGAAGATGGCGATCAGATATTTATGTTCGGTTTTAGCCGCGGCGCCTACACGGTGCGCAGCCTCTGTGGCTTGATCGCTCACGCCGGTTTACTGAAAACTTCCGGGCTTAAGGACGATGATGTCTGGAACAAGATCGAACGAATATTTCAGAAGGGCTATCGCTCGAAAACGGAAGATCAGGCGACATGGCGCAAACTTGAATGGGCGTTTCATGGCAAGGAAGGTGAGGCGATACCTATCCACTTTCTGGGTGTTTGGGATACGGTAGGCGCATTGGGCATTCCCGATGACCTTGCCTTTTTGAATCTGATCGATAATCTCCACGATTACACCTTCCACGATACCCGCTTGAATCCGTCAATAAAGGTCGCACGCCATGCCGTAGCGATGGATGAGATGCGTGCGGCGTTTCAACCGACTTTATGGGTGCCGGGAGAAAACCAGGACGCCGAACAGGTCTGGTTTGCCGGTGTACACTCGGATGTGGGTGGCGGTTACCCCGAAACCGGCTTATCGGATTGTGCACTCATGTGGATGATTAAGGAGGCGGAGGCCTGCGGCCTAAGTTTCAACGACAAAATGGTGGCGCAAATCCAACCTGATCACCTCGGTGTGATTCACGATTCATGCAGCGGCGTATTTGGCCTGTTGCCGACTCAACCCCGGAGTGTGTCGCGGCTTGCCCCAAGCAATCCGTTGATCAGTCCCACAGCACTTGATCGCCACGTGGTACCTCCTATCCATCAATCGCCTTATCGCCTCGACCGGTCGGTGTCGGCAAACGATGCGACGACGTGCAACATCTTTGCACGTCAAATATGGAACGAAACCGGCATTTGGCTGGAAGCAGGGACAAAGTACCAGTTTACTGCCGAGGGTGAATGGCTGGATTCCTCGATAAAATGTGACGCCGGCGGGACTGACGACGGTCATTTTCAATTCGCTGAACTGGCCCAGATGGCCGGCAGTGTTCTGGGGCAGGTTGAAAACTTGTTCAAGAAACTGACCAATAATAAAGCGGCTGATTTCCGTTTCACCAAGCGGCATGAAGACTATCCCTGGTTCAGTCTGATCGGAGCGATCGCGAATGGCAGAGGTGTTGATTCAAATGGGCATCTGATCCCACACGAAACCTTCCTGATCGGAAAAGGCAAGGAGTATACGCCGCTGAAGTCCGGGTACTTCTATGCCTATGCCAACGACGCGTGGAATTGCTATGGAAATAATCGCGGACGTGTCAGGCTAACGGTAAAAACAGCCTAAAAGGGTTTTAGCTGTGATTTCACGAACACATCAAAAGCGGGTGATCACAAAGTAAATGGGAGCGTTCACACCGACTGTCTATTTGCTGTCATCTGAGGAGTCCAATGCCAACGGCAGGCTTCTGGCCGCTAGTACGGGGCCGGACCGACGCAACCGATTGACAGCCATGCGGTTTGATTCGGAATAGGGCGTGTTCTAGGCTTTATAACCCACTTTTGACGGGTTATGTCCCGTGCCAACCGATACTATCTGCTGGGATACGTCTGGCACATTACCTATCGCTGTCACAATCAAGGGGGTGTGTGGATCCGCCTCTGTAGTCGGTAGTCCTTGCACTTTGAAGCTGACCGATGATAAAGATGGTAGTCTTTGCTCGGACAGAATTAATGAGAGGCTCCGTGATCAATAGGTTATGGCTTTTGCGTTATTCAATATATCTGTTCGCTTGCATCAGCCTTGCGCCCAATATCAGTAGCGCTGACGAAACGAGCGCGTTTTTTACCAGGCTTAAGCTCTATGCTGAGATAGCCAATGCGGCTTATCTACCCGAGCTGGAAGCCAGAGGAATAATCGAGGCACAGGGTTACCGTCTCACGCAATATCGTAGTGTGGAAGGAGTGGAAGTAAACTATTTGCTCGCCACTAATGACGCGCTTAAACACCAGATTATCGCTGTGCGTGGCACCGCCAATGTCGAAAATGCCATAGCCGATCTGTCGTTAAAGCTACTACCCGATAAACATGCCCATATCGCCTTGCATCAAGGTTTTGCACAAGCCGCCGAAGGCGTATATCAAGGCGCACTTCCTTTACTCAAAAAAAATTACACAATCAGCACAACTGGTCATAGCCTGGGCGGTGCGATTGCCGTAATTTTGTCTATGTATCTATCTGTCGACCAATACTCCCTCGGCCCTATCATCACCTTTGGCCAGCCCAAGGTGACAAACGTTCGGGGTGCGCTGGTGTATCAAAATCTGGATATTATCCGTGTTGTTACATCGCAGGATCTGGTGCCTTTGTTACCGCCGGTGGATGTGATTGATATCAATGATCTCGATATTTATTGGCACTTGGGTAAGGAGATCATTTTGATGAATGGACATGACTATGCCGTGCTGGAGGGCGTAAAAAGTATGATGCGCGCCACCCGAGTACTCAACGCCAAACTTAGCCAGGAAAATCTGGAAAAACACAAAATGGCTGGTTACATCGATCAGGTTGACAGTAAGGTTGAATCAGCCAATCCGGTGCACTACAAGACCGGTATTGATTTGTTAAAGTTGTTCGGTGAGTAAACGAGACAGGAGGCTCGACAGTAATGTGTACATTATCGAAAATAATGGCGCATTTTTCTTTAGGCTGCTCTGTAGAGCGTTGCGCGAGGGAAACATAGGGTCAGACTCGGATTAATCCTGCGCAGGTGGAGAGTATTTATAGGAAGATAGCAATAATTCAAGCCTGATCCTCAATTGAAGGTCAATGTACTCCCTCCCGTATGACCTTTGCTGTAAGCTAGGACCTTTCATCACATCCGCAGAGAAAGAACGAGATACAAATGGCCCAATATGTAATGTCGATGCTCCGCGTGAGCAAGATTGTTCCCCCCAAGCGCCAGATCATCAAGGATATTTCCCTCAGCTTCTTCCCCGGAGCCAAGATCGGCCTGCTCGGCCTGAACGGCTCGGGAAAGTCCACCGTGCTGAGGATCATGGCTGGCGAGGACAAGGAATACGACGGCTAGGTGCAGCGCCTCGCCGGCATTCACATCGGCTACTTGCCTCAAGAGCCGCAGCTCGACCCGACCAAGACGGTGCGCGACGAAGTCGAGGCGGGCCTGGGTGAAGTGATGTCGGCGCAGAAGAAGCTTGACGAAGTGTATGCTGCGTATGCCGAGCCGGATGCCGATTTCGATGCGCTCGCAGCCGAACAGACGCGACTCGAAGCGATCATCGCGACCAGCGGCACCGATGCCTCACACCAGATGGAAGTCGCAGCGGACGCATTGCGGCTGCCGCCGTGGGACGCGAAGATCGAACACCTCTCCGGCGGCGAGAAGCGCCGCGTCGCATTGTGCAAACTGCTGCTTGAAAAACCGGACATGCTGCTACTGGACGAGCCGACCAACCACCTCGACGCCGAATCGGTCGATTGGTTGGAGCAGTTCCTGGTGCGCTTCCCCGGTACTGTGGTCGCCGTTACCCACGACCGCTACTTCCTCGACAACGCCGCGGAATGGATACTCGAACTCGACCGCGGCCATGGCATCCCGTGGAAGGGCAACTACTCGAGCTGGCTGGAACAGAAGGAAGCGCGCCTCGAGCAGGAGAAGAAACAGATCGACGCGCACATGAAGTCGATGAAGCGGGAACTGGAATGGGTGCGCCAGAATGCCAAGGGCCGCCAGGCAAAATCCAAGGCGCGTCTCGCTCGATTCGATGAGTTATCAAACATCGATTACCAGAAGCGCAACGAGACACAGGAGATCTTCATCCCGATCGGTGAGCGCCTCGGCAATGAAGTCATCGAGTTCGAGGGCGTATCGAAAGCGTTTGGCGATAGGTTGCTGATTGACGACCTCAGCTTCAAGGTGCCGCCCGGCGCGATCGTCGGCATCATCGGCCCGAACGGCGCCGGTAAGTCGACGCTGTTCAAGATGATCACCGGCAAGGAAACGCCGGACAGCGGCAGCGTCAAGATCGGCCCGACCGTCAATATCGCCTTCGTCGACCAGTCACGCGATTCATTGGCGAACGACAAGACGGTGTTTGAGGTCATCAGTGGGGGAAGCGACGTGCTGCAGGTCGGCAAATACGAAACGCCGTCGCGCGCCTACATCGGCCGCTTCAACTTCAAGGGTGCGGACCAGCAAAAGATCGTCGGCAACCTCTCCGGCGGCGAACGCGGTCGTTTGCACCTCGCGCAGACGCTGATCTCCGGCGGCAACGTATTGCTGCTCGACGAACCGTCCAACGATCTGGATGTGGAAACCCTGCGCGCGCTGGAAGACGCACTGCTCGAGTTCGCCGGCTGCGTGATGGTCATCTCTCACGATCGTTGGTTCCTCGACCGTATCGCCACCCACATTCTCTCCTGTGAGGGCGATTCCAAGTGGACCTTCTTCGATGGCAACTACCAAGAATACGAAGCGGACAAGAAGAAACGCCTGGGCGAGGAGGGCGCGAAGCCGAAGCGGATACGGTATAAGCCGATTGGTCGGTGAAACGATGTCCAGATCACAAAACGAAAAATACCAAGAAAAATTGCTATCCTGGACAGGTATGCAAACAAAGTTTATAAAAGCTTATATATTTTTCCGAACCCGGATATTGTCCGCTTCCACCGAGCAAAGACGCTATGAAAAAAATCAAGAATGAGAGCGAACTGATAAAAGCCGCCATCGCCGCAGGGGCGCGATATTGTGAAGCGCGTGGCGTGGTGCAGTTTGAGTCAACGGACTCGGCATATGAAAAGACGTTGTATATCTACCGGCAAATGGTCCGCGACAAGCTCATTCACCCACTTCCCGAGAATCAAGTCTCGATTAAGTCGGTGCAGCATAAACTTGCCGTATGGTATGCCAAGCAGCTACCGGAAGGGCATCCGCTGCTCAAGTAGTCAACCTCAAATACCCGAAGTATTGTTTCTCCATCGCCCGCTGGCACATCTGGCCCGGTCCGGGCCAGATGGTGCTACTATGGCTACGTGGAAACACCGATAAATAAACAGACACTTTTTGATGCCGTTGGCGGCTTATCCACCTTGCGTAGGGTGCATAAGATCTTTTACGACAAGATCTATACCCACCCCTGGATCGGCAAGTTCTTTGCCGACCACAATCAGGAGGCCATAGAGACGCGCCAGACCCAGTTCATGGCTGAGAAGATGGGCGGCGATTTGACCTACTACGGCAAGGACATGAAAGCCTCGCATAGCCGGATGTACATTACCCCGGAGCTCTTGGCGTTGCGCAGCGAGCTGTTGGGGGAGTCCTTGCAGGAGGCGGGTGTGCCTGACGAATTGGCTGAGCGTTGGCTGAGGATCGATGCCGCGTTCGGTAGGCAGATTGTCAAGGACTCCATCCCGTCGTTTTACGCCTGGAGCTGGACGCCCGGGAAGCGGATGATTTTTCCCAAACCGCATGTTTGAGGATGCACGCTGACGGGTCGTGTCTTGTATTTGGAACGAGGCTTAACCCTTCCTCTCCGTCATAGCGCTCGCGCTCCAAACACGCACGGCCGCAGCGACCAATGGTATCAACCAGATCCATCCCAACTCGTCGAACAGCATCCAGTCAAGCAGAAAAGTATTCGGGCTTTCCCCAGCGACGATTCCCCGTTCATTCATCATCAATCAGGCCGCATTATGAAATCAACGCCTGGTATAACAGTTGACCTGTCCTCTAGGTCAGTTGTTAGCGGATATTCCTTTGCGATCTACTTTACGTCACCGGGGCGAGGTCGGCTGAACCAAGGCGTCGCCGTGGAGGCCTGTATGGAGGCGCGCTAACACGACTGCATATCATGACGGTTTGCGATGCGGCGCGGCTCTCAATGAAGATCGACATGGAAGATTCGGCGTTCAGGATTGCAGCGCCGGGCAGTGAGGGTGGTAGATGGGACAGGGAAGTGGAGTAGCGGATCGGTCGCGGGTTGCAGTCTCGCAGGATGAGGCCATTGCGGTTGTCGGAATTGGCTGTTGGTATCCCGGCGCCAAGGGGGCGATGCAGCTTTGGGAGAATGTGGTAGGCAGGCGCCGGGAGTTTCGCAGGTTTCCCGATATGCGTTTGCCGGTAGGGGAATACTTCGATCCCGACCGTAGCGTTCCCGATAAGCTATATGTCGATCGTGCAGCGTTTATCGACGGTTTCGAGTTCGACTGGGCGACGCGGCGAATTCCCAAAAGCGCCTACGAAAGCACCGACATCGTGCAATGGCTGGCGGTGGAGGTCGCAGAACAGGCGCTGGTCGACGCCGGCTACCAGCGCGGCAGCGTCCCCAAACACCGCACCGGCGTGATCGTCGGTAACAGTCTGACCGGCGAACAAAGCCGCGCCAACACGATGCGTCTGCGTTGGCCATATGTCGCCAAGGTCCTGAAGAAGGTTGCTGGCTCGCTTCGCATCCCACCGTCCGAGCTTTCGCGGCTAGTCTCGGAGATGGAGACGGTCTATAAGTCCGCGTTTCCGCCGGTCACCGAAGACACCCTGCAAGGCGGATTGTCCAATACCATCGCCGGCCGCGTCTGCAACTATTTCGACCTGCACGGCGGAGGCTATGTCGTCGACGGCGCCTGTTCGTCCTCGTTGCTTGCCGTGTGCACGGCGGCCTCCTACCTCGTCAGCGGCGATCTTGATGTCGCCCTGGCCGGCGGTGTGGACGTCAGCCTGGACACGTTCGAACTCATCGGTTTCGCCAAGACCGGCGCGCTTGCCGCCAATGAGGCCGGTGATATCAATGTCTATGATCGCAAAGGGGCCGGTTTTCTGCCCGGAGAGGGCTGTGGCTTCGTCGTGCTCAAGCGTCTTGCCGATGCACGTGCGGCGGGCGATACCGTTTACGCCGTAATCAAGGGCTGGGGTATTTCCTCGGACGGAAAGGGTGGCATCACGGCGCCGAGCCGGGACGGCCAGGCATTGGCGCTTTCGCGTGCCTATCAGCGGGCGCAATACAGTCCGCACAGTCTGGATTTTATCGAAGGTCACGGTACCGGCACGGTGGTTGGCGATCGTACCGAACTCGAAGGAATCGCCAAGGCCATGGCCGGGTTCGGCGCGGCCGCGCCGCGCTCCTGCGGGGTGACCTCCTTCAAGTCCATCGTCGGACATACCAAGGCCGCTGCCGGTATCGGCGCATTCATCAAGGCGGCGATCGCGGTCAATCGACGGGTCCTGCCCCCAACTGCCGGTTACCAGGAGCCCAACCCGGTCTTTGAAAACGGTGCGCAGGCGTTGTTTCCGGTCAAATATGGCGCAGTCTACGATCCGAAAAAGATTGTGCGAGCGGGTGTTTCCGCGATGGGATTTGGCGGTATCAATTCTCATGTCACCTTGGAGTCGGGCGACCATCCCAGCGCGAAGTTTGCGCCTGAAATCGATGAAAGGACGTTGCTTGCCAACGCCCAGGATTGCGAAGTCTTTGTGGCCGGCGCCGATTCGCTGGACGAGTTGCTTATCCATGTCAAAGCGCTGGAGGCCGAGGTCGGTGAGCTGAGTGTGGGTGACTTGACCGATCTCGCGGCCCGGCTCGGAAAACAATGTCCGCGAGCCCCCGCCGCTCGAGCGGCTGTCATTGCCTCCACGCCTGCGGAACTGAAAGCCAGACTGAAGGTGTTGCGAGAGCAGCTTTCCATGGCTTCTTCCCGTCCGGATATCGCAAATGCTCAAGACAAAATCTGGTGGGGTATCAACAATACCGCGCCTCGAATCGGGTTTCTCTTTCCGGGGCAGGGTTCGCAGCAACTCGCGATGGGCCGTGTACTGGTCGAGCGCTATCCTTGGGCGCGACGAATGGTCGAAGCCACCGACCGGGCGGCCGAGGAATTGCTGGGCAAACCGATATCTCCGTTGTTGTATGGCGACTTGGACCGGACTGTCGTTGCCGGAGAACGTCAGGAGCGCACCCAGGTGCTGGCGGATACCGCCATCGCTCAACCGGCGATCTGCCTGGCTTCTTTGCTTTACGCACGATATTTGAATGAGCTGGGTCTAACGCCTCATCTGGTTGGTGGCCACAGCCTAGGCGAATTGACCGCGTTTCAGTCTGCCGGAGCGTACAGCGAAGAGGTATTGATTCGATTGGCGCTGATTCGCGGGCGCGCGATGGCGGAGGCATCGGACGGCAACGGTTCGGCGGCGATGGCGAGCCTGGCATGCGACGCTACGCGGGCCGAATCGATCCTTCGCGCCGTCACCGACGGCTATGTGGTGATCGCCAATATTAACGCACCGAATCAGACCGTCATCTCGGGTGAGGCGGACGCCGTAGGTAGGGTCATACAGCTGGGGGAACGGGCCGGTGTGAGTAGCACGCGGTTGCGCGTATCCGGTGCATTTCATTCTCGCCTCGTCGAAAGCGCCGCGTCCCGGCTGTCGGCCGAGGCCGAGGTTCCGGATACGCTCGATATGCTCAATTGTCTCTTATTGAGCGGTACCGATGGTGGCTTGGTAAGCCCCGGTCTTGATCTCAAAAGCCATTTTTCGGCGCAGTTGTTGTCACAAGTCAATTTCAGTTGGCTGGTCGCAAATGCGGCTAAGGAGTGCGATCTTCTCGTCGAGGTCGGTCCTGGCCGGATACTGAGCGGACTGGTCGCACGCAATATCGATACTGCGCGAATCGTCTTCCTTCCGGTTGCTTCCGATCCCGATTCGATGCGCGATCTGAATGCGAGCCTTGCTCAAGCCTTTGTCCGAGGTGTGGAGGTACGTTGGGAGGCCCTGTATGACCGCCGGTTGGTGCGGCCCTACAAGTCGGCGTCCCAGCGTATATTTCTCGACAATCCCTGCGAACGTCCGACCACCGAGGTGCCGTAGCTATCCGCCGCAGAAAAATCGACGGTCGATGCCTATGCGGTCAGGAGAGCGCCGGTATCAATAGAACAATTGGCCGTCGCTGAGCGCCCTGTCCCGAACTACGGCACGCAACGGATAGAAGGAGACGCAGGAGAAGCGCCGGACATGGATCGCCAACCGGATTCAAGCAGGGATGCCTCTCGTTGGTTGGTCGAGCTTGTCTCCGAGCGCACCGGTTTCCCGGCCGCAAGTATCTCCATGGAAGCTAGGCTGCTTGACGATTTGAATCTGGACTCGATCAAGGCCGGTGAACTGGTCGCATCCGCTGCTGCTAAGGTCGGCGTAAGCGGACAAGTGGATCCGTCTGCTTTGGCAAATTCGTCGGTCGCGGACATCGTGGCGGCGCTAAATACCGCTCTGCGTACCGCCGGAGGTTCAGTCAAGGAGGATACGCGGAATGTCGACACCCACGAGCCTTCCCCGGCGCAGCAGTCGGCGGTCGTCACATCGCATGAAGCGCGACAGAAGGAGGCTGCAGGCATCGCGCCTGAATCGGAAAATATCGGGGAAATTCTGCTGGCGATGGTTGTGGACCGGACCGGTTACCCGCGCAGCTCGGTATCACTTGAGCTTCGATTGCTGGACGACCTGAATCTCGATTCGATCAAGGCCGGCGAATTGGTGTCCGCGGCGGTGGCGCGGCTTGGCGTCTCGGGCGTTCCCGATCCGATAGCGCTGGCCAATGCCCGACTTTCCGAAATAGCCAAGGCCATTGCCGTGGCAAAGGGCGAAACCGTACCGTTTTCGGAAGCCGCCCCCGATATCCGCACCGAGATGGTCGCCAGCCCTGACGAGCGCGAGGATGCGGCATCGACGGGGATAGACGTCGACGATTCCTGGGTGAGGGAGTTCGCCATGAAACCCGTTACCGAACCGCTCACGAACGATCAAACGCCACATGGCTGGTCCGGCGCCCGCTTGGTCGTGATCGGCATGGATGCCTATCGGGAACTTAGTCAGGCGACACAGACCTATTTCGAGCGTATCGGCGCCCGTACGGAGTACGTCGATTTTTCGGATCTGAATTCGCGCAAGGCATCGCTGACCACTGGCGCCACACATTTGCTGGTGTTGTTGCCAACCCATCCTGGGGTACATGGTGGCGAGCTGGCCGAAATTTCGCGCGCCGTGGAACGCCTGACCGCTGTCGTCGATGTCCTGTCGGCTACGGGCGCGGGTACGCTTTTGGTCGCACAGTTCGCCGGTGGCAGGTTCGGGCAAGGACCTGGCGATGCGGTCGGCGTCGAGGTTTCGGGCGCCATGGGATTTGTGAGCACCTCATGGTTGGAGCGCCCGTAGTCGGTCATTCGCGTCGTTGATTTGTCGCCTCGACTGGGCGCCGAGGTCATTCCTGAACTCCTGCGTGGCGAATTGGAGTCTGAAGGTCCGTTCGCGGTCGCGGGGTACGACGACAAAAAACAACGTTATGTGTTACACGCCGAGCCCTTGCATCCTGTCCGCTATGAAGACAGGAAGCTGAGCTGGACGAATAGAGACGTGGTGTTAGTGACCGGTGGCGCGAAAGGTATAACGGCGGAGTGCGCATTGGCGTTCGCCGCGCAAACAGGCGCGCGATTCGCATTGGTCGGCAGCTCGTCACTTGATGTCGAATCCGGCGCCAACAGCGAAATACAGAGCAACCTCGACCGCTTCGAAAGGCTAGGCGTCAGATGTAAATACTATAGCTGCGATATCGCCGATCTCGATGCCGTGTCGAGACTCGTCGCCCAGATTAAGGCTGAGCTCGGTTCAATAACGGCGGTCGTTCATGGCGCGGGCATCAATCGCCCGCGACCGGCCACTCAGGTGAGTGCAGTGGAGGCCCTGAAGGAGGTGGCGCCGAAGCTGGTAGGCGCGGTGAATCTGTGCAAAGTGCTCAAGCACGAGCCCCCTAAGATGTTTCTTGCGATGTCGTCGATAATCGGCATCACCGGCATGCGCGGAAACGCCTGGTACGCCTTTTCAAACGAGGCTTTGGACCTCGCGTTGCGTCGTTTTGCGGCTGCTTGTCCGGAGGCATCCGTCGCATCTCTTGCCTACAGTGTATGGGGCCAGGTGGGTATGGGACACCGCCTGGGGGTCATAAAAAACCTGGAGGAAACCGGCGTCGGCGCCATCCCGACCGAAGAAGGCGTCAAGCGCTTTCTCCGCCACATGAACGCCGATGCCGGCTATCGACAGGTGGTCATCGCGGGCAGACTCGGAGGCTTGCCGACTTGGCGTCTATTGCGAAAGAGTCTGGGTTCCTTCGAGGATATGCGCTTTGTCGATACCATTACCGACATCGAACCCGGTGTGGAAATGACCGCGAGTTGCGTGCTTACGCTCGATAGGGATCTCTATCTCAAAGATCACAATTTCCACGGTTCCTATTTGTTTCCGACGGTGTTTGGGCTGGAGGCAATGTCTCAGGCGGCGAGCGTTTTGATCGGAGCGGATGCCTCCGCCATCGTTGGTTTTGAGAGCGTAGGTCTCGAACGCCCGATTGTCGTCAAGGAAGGCGCCGGTACCGAGGTCCGGTTGCATGCCATTGCCGATGAAGAATCGGCAGACGGTATCAGAAAGGTCCGGGTCGATGTGCGTGTCGAACAGACGGGATTCAAAACGAATCACTTTTCGGCAACGGTTGTATTCGGCAGCCCCATTCCCGGATGGATCGAGCCCCTTGTATCCACAGAGAGCAGGCTCCCCCTGGACCCTAAACGCGATCTCTACGGTGATGGAGTGCTTTTCCAGGGGCCGCTGTTTCAAAGGCTGGAATCCGTATATGTCCTGGAAGATCACCACGTTGTCTTCAGCGGCGAGTCTCGCGAAGGACTCTTCGACGGCGAAAACGGTTTCGCTGCAGGTGAGGGCGGTAGCCTGCTTGCCGGAGACCCGTTCTTCAGGGACGTGCTCCTGCAATCGGTTCAACTACCGGTGGTCCCCGAAGTTGTGCTACCTATCGGCATCGCCAGTATTGAGATCTATAACGAATCCGATTACGAAAACGGAAATCGCGTAGTGACCGCGACGCTGAATTCCAGGGACGATCGTGATTTGAGTTGGGACGTCGTGGTCGCGAACGAGGCGGGCCAGGTCGTGGAAGTGCTTCGGGACTATCGTGTGCGCGTGCTGGATGGCTACAAGATCGGCTCGACGAAGATTTCCGAGATAAAGACTTCTGGGATGACTATACCGGGGATGACGATTTCCGGCTCGATGACTTCCAAGAGTGGGTTGGAGGCCATCCAACAAGATGTAACCGCCATGATCGAGCGGCTCGCCGGAGAGACACCGTTGGTGCGTCTATACGAGATGCCTCAACTACACTCGCTCCGCAAAAACGACCGCCATGAGTTGGAGCGTCCGTTGATTGTCGAGACGGCCCATGCCTGGCTTGAGAAGCACGACCTTCAACCACAGCTGCTTGATCTGACCTGGACTCGATCCGGAAAGCCATGCCTGGTGGGCGAAGGAATCGGAGAAATGGATGTGAGCCTCTCTCACGATGAGCGGCTCTGTCTGTGTGTCGTCGGGCATGGACGACAGGGATGCGATATCGAGCCTGTCTCCATACGGTCCAGGGACGGCTGGCGTTCGTTGTTGGGCAACAACCGAATGTCGCTGCTTGAAGCATTGGCGCGTCGGGGTGATTCTCAGGAAGTGGCCGGCACGCGTATCTGGTGTGCGATCGAGGCCGCGAAGAAGGCGTTTGCCGGCGCCGATGCGCGTATCGGGCTGCGAAGCGATGGCGACGGGGTCGTCGTCTTCGACGCGGTTCTTGATGACGATACCGTTGCGATTGTTACCGGGCTATTTGAAGGCCAGTCCCATCGGCCGCGTATTGTCGCTGTGGCGATGGATAATTGTTCCACGGCGCAGCAACGGCAGTCGCTGTCGGCTATCTCCGATGTTTCGTCAGCGGATGACAATGCATTCTATTTGGAAGCGCACGCATCCCGAATGATTCGAGATCCGATGTTGGATCAAGAGATCTTCGAATACGTTTTCCAACCGACGTTCAAGGAATCCGCCAATCTGAGTCGAACGGTTTTTTATACCAGTTATCTCGCTTGGATCGGGAAGGTAAGGGAACTCTTCATGGCGGAAATCGGGCGGGATCTGGTCGCCCAGATTACGACGGGCGACTGGGGTCTGGTCACGAACTGGGCCGACGTGAAGATATTCTCGGAAGTCAGCGCCTACGATCGTGTCGTCGCCAGATTTCGCTTGGGGAAACTGAACGGGGCGGTGATCCCGCTGTACTGCGATTTCTATCAATTGACCGACCATGGTCTTGGAGGCCTGCTCGCGAGGGTCGAGCAGGAGACCACCTGGGTAGAGGTCGTAGGTCACGGTTTGGTGCGGCCCGCCGCCTTTCCAAGCTATTTCTCGGCGTTTCTGAAACGTACGCAGCAGTCCGACAATCATCGGAAAGTATCCACGGTCAGCAAGAGTGCGTTCGCGCGCGCCGATGCCGCTATCGATCTTTACAGCGGTGTGGGACCGGCCGGTAATCTGCCCTTGTTGCATTCGATCGGTCACAGTTGCACGCTCGAAGATGCAAATCTGGTCGGCAATGTGTACTACGCCAACTATTTCATCTGGCAGGGCCGCGTTCGAGATCAATTTCTGTTCGCGCAGGCGCCGGACTACCTTCGCGGCAATGGCTCAAGGGGCGAGTTGCTGTGCATTCACAGTCACTTGGATTACCTTAGAGATGCGATGCCCTTCGACGAATTGTCGATTTCGATGCATCTCAGGTCGGTATCGGATGTCGGCGCAGAATTGGAGTTTGAATACCACCGACTCTTGCAGCCCGGGGGGTTCCGGGAAAAACTTGCGGTCGGAACGCAACGGGTCGTTTGGGTGCTTAGAGACGCGGCGGGCAAGGTCGTGGTATCGAACTTCCCCGACGAGGTAAGGGCGGCCTTCGATCAGCATATTCCAAGAATAGGTGGTGAACAGAGGGCCTGATACAAGCGAAATCCGAACATCGTGAATCGGCCTCCGGACGCATCTCGGTGTTGCGGTTTCGGACTACCCGGTTCAGACCGAGTATTGATAACGCAATCTCGGATTCGAAAAGTCAATCCAGGCTCCCAGCGTCCAATAATTCATGCTGTATCGCCTTGGCTATCGCCTGCTGGCGATTGATCACGCCCATTTTTTCATAGGTATTGGATAGGTGGAATTTAACGGTACGTTCCGATATCGACAGGATCGTTGCGATTTCCGCCGAGGTTTTTCCGTGTATGGCCCAGTTTAAAACCTGAAGCTCGCGTTTGGTCAAAGGACACTGTTTTTCGTGAGGCGCCGCCTGCTGTGTTTTATAGACGCGGGTTATGGCGTCACCGGGATACTGTAACAGTGTGGAGATCTGCGCCAGATGCAGGGCGAGTTCCGATATCTTTTCACGGTCCGCCTGTGTGTAGAAAATGAAACTCTGAGCGCTGTTCGTTTGCGATGGGAACGGATAGACGAGTCCGCCTCTAACCCCAAAACGCTTGACCCAACGGGAAAACTGCCGACATCGAGCCGATGGCAATGTGTCCAACAGATCGTTATTCCATACGAGTGCGCAGTTAGACTTTAGCGCGTATTCGACAACAGGGTCATCTCTAATCAGGTTGCGATCGAGATAGCAATCCAGCCATTCGTTGGGCTTGTCGCATCGCAAAGTGTCGACAAGAACGGGGTTGCCGTCTTGGTCTCGTTCGACGATCAGGACAGCGGCGCATTGGATATCCAATACGCTGGTCAGCATGTTCACGATCACCTTGACGTCTTCAAGCGTCTTCGCGTGACAGCTCTTGGCAATAATCCGGAGCGATTGTTCGAACGACTCATGGGTGCGATGAGTCTCATTTTTTTCCATCCATAGACTTTCCATGTCTTCCCCGTGTGATCTACGTGGCTTCGAAATCGGCCTTGATTCCGGAGCGGATAAACAATAATCCCTGAAAGGGGGCTACTCGAGTAAGGACTTATTGCAATACCCAAGCTGCGAGTTTACTCGGGATCTCGCCCCTTTCCCGCGTGATTCACAAGGTCCATAGTGAACCCTGTGAAGACTTTCGTAGATGACATCCGGTAGTAGTCGTTGGATGAACCAGAACATTACACGCGGACTTGCCCGAGCGAAAGAATACAGGGCACCTCTAAAAACTCGATCAAGCCGATGATGGCAAGGCGTAAACGGGCGAAAAAGCGCAGTTTACACGGCGTTTGCTGCTTCCCAGCCCCGCATTTTGAGCGCGTTTACAACACGGCCAGCGCGGTTTCAGCGAGTTTTTAGAGGTGCCCTACAGATTATGGCCGGACTTGACGCCATAGGGGAGACCGTCGGCCTTGTCGGCGGAGCGATCTGCCATGGCTTCTCCGGCGGTCAACGCCGCGCCGGCTCGCGATTTCTGCGCATCCGGTCCACGCATGCTTGATCATGGACCAAAAATACGACAATCTGAGATTGATAGGCATTTAATCGTCTTCAGGGCTTCAAGCAGGCTTGCCGATCAAGGCGTGGCTCGCCGCGTGTGTATGAGCGTGGAGTCGAGTCCGGCGTACCGTTGCCGTGGTCATCTGCTAAGATAGGCGCCGACTTCAGCAACAGGTACTACCATGACCAAGCAAAACGACCCCGCCACCTTTGCTAAGATCAAACGCATCCAGGGCCGCGTCAGCGTCATCGCAGGTCTCATCATGGGCACCATGCTCAGCATCTACTTCTTTTCTTTCGGGGTGCTGATTGATGGCGGCCATAGCGCTCTTCTCTGGACTGAGATCATCACCACGGTGCTGTTCATTATTGGACTGATCTATCTCAAAAAACTGTCCCTGATCGTCACTCGAGTGCTACTGTCCTCGAATGCCGATTGCCGAGCCGTGTTTAAGGAGATGAAAGTGGCGGAGCTCGAAAAAATTTGATGGATTTGAACTTGTAGAGAGGGTAGTGGATGGCCAGGTGCTTCCCCTATCGGCTCGCCCATTCGCTGCAAGACAGGATCTGCCCGCTACCAACGCATGCCCTTCCTCGGCGCTGAGAACATCGAGTCTTGACGGGGTTGGAGAGCGGATTTCAAATGTACCGACGCCTTGATTGGACCCCTTGATTGCCCAGGACCTGGGCGCCCATTGGGCACGGCACGCCGTGCCCCGTCACATTTACGTCATCAGGTCTGGTGTAGAGCACTGTACAACAACGTATTAACCCGGCACCCATGTACATCACACAACGGCCTATCCTTTTAATGTCAATCCGTTAGGGGCTTCAAGCAGACTCCGGCTCCGCGTTGTAGCGCTTGCAAAGGACCCTGCCATTCGCGGCGAGCCACGCCTTGATCCGACGCCTGCTTGAAGCCCTGAAGGCAATGTATATGGGTGCCGGGTTAATAATGTTCGTGATGGCGTTACATCACGAGACGCGGCTATGTTTAAATGGCCGCAACGATACAACGAAAGGATGAGGCGTCTATGAACTGTCCTTCGTCGAAGCATTCGACAGGATTCATACAGCGGATGTTGATGTGCGCGGGCATTGCAACGCTAGTGCTGTCGATTACGGCCTGTCAGGGATCGAGCGAAGCGGGCGGCGCCATCGACTTGAATGGTACGGTCGATGCCCGGGAGGTCCCCGTGGCCTTTCAGGTCGGCGGCCGCTTGCAGGCGCTCAAGGCCGACGAAGGGGATACGGTCGCAAGCGGTGGCCCTATCGCCGAACTCGACGCCACGGACTACAAGCTCGCCGTGCAACTCGCCGAGGCCGAGACCGAGGCCGCCAAGCAGACGCTTGCGGCCCTCGAAGCCGGTACCAGATCGCAGGAATTGCGCGTCGCTGAGGCGACTGTCGCCAAGGCCAAGTCCGAATTGGAGTTTTCCGAATCCGAGGTGAAGCGAGTCAATACGCTGCTCGCCAAGAAGCTCGCCGCGCAGGAACAACTCGACCAGGCGCAGCTTCGCTATGACATTGCCTGGAGTTCACGGGATCAGGCCCGGCATCAGTTGGATTTGCTCAAGGAGGGGCCGCGCCGGGAGGACATCGGCCGAGCCCGGGCCGAACTCGCGGCCCGCCAGGCGGCGCTGGCGAGCGCCCGTCAGCAGTTGTCCTATTGCCAACTTGCGAGTCCGGTCACGGGCGTCGTGAGCCTGCGCCAGGCCGAGGCCGGGCAGGTCGTCGGCGCAGGGCAATCCGTCCTCAAGATCAGCGAACTGGGCCGCCCCTGGGTCCGCGCCTATTTGCGCGAGCCGGATCTCCCGCGCGTCAAGCTCGGTCAGCCCGCCGAGGTCCGTGTCGACGGTCTGCCGGGCAAGGTCTTTGCGGGCCGCGTCGCGTTCATATCGCCCGAGGCCGAGTTCACGCCCAAGACCGTCGAGACGCGGGAGCTTCGCGTCGATCTCGTTTACCTGATCAAGGTCGAGGTCGACAATCCGGACGGCCTGCTCAAGATAGGCATGCCTGCCGGCGTCAAGATAGGATCTTAAAGTGACCCGGGCCCTGATCGAGGCTTCAGGACTCCGCTTCGCTTTTGATGGACATACCGTGCTCGACGGCGTCGATTTCACGGTGGACGGCGGTGAGATCTACGGCCTGGTCGGCGCCGACGGCGCCGGCAAGACGACGCTGTTGCGCCTTGTCGCCGGACAACTGCCCATGCAGGAGGGCGGGCTCAGCGTCCTCGGACACGATCCCGCCACACCGGAACTGCGTGACGACATCGCCTACATGCCCCAGGGCTTCGGCCTCTACCGCGATCTCTCCGTTATCGAGAACATGGAGTTCTTCGCCGACCTGCACGGCCTGTCCTCGGCGAGCACGCGCAAAAAGACCGACGATCTCCTGCAACGCACGGGCCTGGCCGGTTTCGAGTCGCGTCGCGGCGGGCAATTGTCGGGCGGCATGATGCAGAAGCTGGCCCTGGCCTGCGCGCTCGTCAGCGAGCCCAAGGTCATGTTCCTGGACGAGGCCACGACGGGCGTTGATCCGGTCTCGCGGCGGGCCTTCTGGCAACTGCTCGAGGGTGTGCGCGCCGAGGGTGTGGCCATCCTCTATGCCACTGCCAATATGGACGAGGCCGAACGTTGCGACCGCGTTGGCCTGCTGCAGGACGGCCGACTCGTTAAACAGGGCACGCCGGTCGAATTGCTCGGCCACGAAGACCTGCAATTCGTCGAAATCACGGGCGATCAGGCCCGCGAGCAGCGCCGCAACCTGCGCGATATCGACGGCGTGCGTCTGCTCTATCCGGTCGGTCGCCGCCTCAATGCCTGGCTCGGATCCGAACTGACTCTTGACGCCTTCCGCGCCCGTCTTGCGGAGTTCGCACTGGAGGTCGAGCTGCGCCGGCCGACGCTGCACGATGTTGCGCTCTTTGACTTGGCGGCCGAATGACGGCGCAGGCGGTCATTGCGGTCGAAGGACTTCGCAAACACTTCGGTGACTTCGTCGCCGTCGCCGGACTCGATCTCATGGTCGGCGCCGGGGAGGTCTTCGGACTGCTCGGCGGGAACGGCGCAGGCAAGACCACGACCATTCGCATGCTCTGCGGGACGCTGGCGCCAAACGATGGCAGTATGGAGGTCGCCGGAGTCGACATGGTCCGGCATCCACGCCACGCCCGCAGTCGCATCGGATACGTAACTCAGTTGTTCACGCTCTATGGCGACATGACTGTGCGCGAGAACCTTGCCTTGCAGGCCGGGCTCTACGGACTCGATTCCTCGCGGTTGCGGCGGCGAATCGACTGGGCCCTGGACTATCTCGATCTTGCGCCCCATGCCCGTCTCATGGCCCGCGAACTGCCGCTCGGCTATCAACGGCGTTTGTCGCTGGCGGCGGCGCTATTGCATGAACCGCAGGTCCTGTTTCTCGATGAACCGACCTCCGGCGTCGACCCGGCGGCCCGGCAGCACTTCTGGGAGCTGATCTATGAACTCGCCGACGACGGTATCGGCATCCTGGTCACGACCCATTATATGGACGAGGCGGCATTCTGCGATCGCTTGGCCTTGATGGACGCCGGCCGGGTTGTCGAACAGGCCACACCCGAACAACTCCTAGCCCGGCCGTTGGCGACGCCGCTCATCGAACTCGAGGCCGAACGCTACGCGGATTGCGTGCCCTTGCTCTTGCAGCGGCCTGAGGTCCTGGAGGTCATCCCCCATGCCGGGCTGCTGCGCATCCGCCTGCGCGCCGGTAGCGACACGGCGGTTTTCGTCGATAATGTGCGTACGTTGGCTGCCGGGCACGGCGTCGACATTGCGGACGTGCAGGTAGCCGCGCCCGGGCTCGAGGATGTCTTCGTCGCGGTGTTGGAAGAAGCCGAGCGTGAAGGAGAGGAGGCCGCCTGATGCGCATGCAGCACGTAAGAGCGATGGCGCGCAAGGAGTGGTGGCACCTGTTTCGCGACCCGCGCAGTCTGGCACTGATCCTGCTCATGCCGACCATGCTGCTGTTCCTGTTCGGTTACGCCATTCGGCTCGATATCGCCGAGGCGCCGATCGGCGTCCTGCAGGAAGATCACAGCGCCGCTGCCAATGCGCTGGCGGCGCGCTTCAACGCCAGTCATGCCTTCAAGGTCATCCGCCGCTTCGATGCCCGCCCCGAAATGCGCACGGCCATCCAGGAAGGCGAGGTTTGGGCCGCGCTCGTGATCCCGCATGACTACAGCGAACGGCTCGCCGAACACAGTGCCGAAGTGCAACTGATCCTCGACGGCGTCGACGCCAACACGGCGCGGTTGTTGCGTAACTACGCCCTGGCGCTCGTCAACGATTACGCCATGAGCTTGGGTGGGACCCCGCCGATCCAAATCGACGATCGCCAGTGGTTCAACGAGGCTCGCACCAGCCGCTATGCGATCCTGCCCGGCGTCATCGCCATCGTCATGGCCGTCATTGGCGCCCTCATGACCTCGCTTACGATTGCCCGCGAGATCGAACTCGGCAACCTTGTTATGCTGCGCACCACGCCGCTGAGTCGCAGCGAATTCCTGCTCGGTAAACTGACGCCTTATTTCGTGATCGGCATGGGCGATCTCATCGTCGCCGTCATGACGGCGGTCTACATCTTCGACGTGCCCCTGCGTGGACCGGTCATCGGTTTGATCCTGGTCTCGGCCTTGTTCCTGATCGTCGTCATGTTGCAAGGAGCCCTGATTTCCATTAACGCCGGCAACCAGTTGCTGGCCAGCCAGATCTCGCTCGTCAGTACCTTCCTGCCGGCTTTTCTGCTCTCGGGCTTTATCTTCGCGATCGAGAACATGCCGACCTTCCTGCAATACTTCACGATGATCGTCCCGGCGCGCTATTTCGTCGTTTTGTCCAAGGCGATCTTCCTGAAAGGGGTAGGGCCGATGATCCTGTGGAGCCAGGTCATGGCTCTAGCGATCATGGCCACGGTGCTCGCGGTCGCCTTACGTCGTCGCGCCTCTACGCTTGGATTGTTGCCGTGATCGACGCGATCCGCCATAGCCTGATCCGCCTGCGTGCGCTACTCGCCAAGGAATTTCGCCAGGTCTTGCGCGATCCTAGGATGAGATTTTTCGTGATCGTGCCGCCGCTCGTGCAGCTCGTGATCTTCGGCTATGCGGCGAACTTCGATGTCCGCCATGCCGACGTTGGCGTCATCGACCAAAGTCACAGTCAGCCCAGTCGAGGGCAACTCGCCAGCATCACGGCGACGGGTCATTTCACGCTGCATCGCTATGCGGATATGGACGCCGCCCGAGCCGCCGTCGATCGCGGCGAGGTCCGGGCGCTCCTGCACTTCTCGCAATCCTTCGCCCAAGACGGCAAGGTGCAACTGATCGCCGACGGCTCCGATTCGAACAGCGCCCTCATGATCGTCGGTGAACTCGGCCAGGTCATGCGTCACCATGTGCAAACGAGCATGGGCGTGAGTCCCCCTATCGAGGTCGTCGAACGCGCCTGGTTCAATCCCAATCTTGACGACCGCGATTATTTCGTCCCCGGCATCATGGCGAACGTGGTGCTGATTGCGACCATGATTCTGACCGCCATGACGGTCGTCCGCGAACGCGAACAGGGTACGCTCGAACGCCTGCTCATCACGCCAGTCGCGCGGCTCGAATTTCTGATCGCCAAGATCACCCCCGTCGCCTGCATCGGCCTCGCCGACGTCGCGCTGATCACGGCCATCGCCACCTTTTGGTTTGAAGTCCCCCTGCGCGGCAGTCTAGGCGCCTTGCTGCTCGGCAGCATACTCTTCCTCGGCAGCACCCTAGGCCTGGGCCTCCTGATCTCCAGCTTTGCCAGCACGCAACAGCAAGCGTTATTGCTGGCCTTCTTCCTCGTCATGCCCGCCGTCATCCTGTCCGGCTTCGCATTCCCGATCGCCAACATGCCCGAACCCGCCCAATGGCTGACCTGGCTCGACCCGCTACGCTACTACCTCGTCGTCGTTCGCGACATCTTCCTCAAAGGCGCGGTTGTCACCGATCATCTCTTCGAATACGGCATGATGGCCTTGTTGGCGTTCAGCGCCTTGGGCCTAAGCATGCTGCGCCTGGGTCGGGCGGAGTAGGGAGTGCGAACATGGGACCGGAAGCGAAACACGAAAATCGCAACTGGTCCGGACGGGTTACGCGTGAGAGCAATGCGCTGGATTTGGACCCCGGCGTTTTTACCTGGGACGACCCGCAGCGCATCGCCGAATCGTTGAAACGTTCTGCCGAGGCCAGTACCCGCCGCAAATCGTCGCCTTATCGTTCGGCGATGTCCATGCTGGTTTTTTATATCAATCGGGCGGGGAGCAATCTTGATGAATCGCAACGGGCGGTTCTTGAGGACGCCAAGGATGCCCTGAGAGAGTTGTATCAGAGGAAGTAAAAGGGGAGGTAAAAATATTAATCCGGCACCCATGTACATTGGCGCCGAGTTAATAATCGGTAGCGTAAGCGTCAATCGTGATCATTAAATATTCCGTAATGATAGGCGCCTTCAATCACGCCACTCGTGTAATAGCCGCTCAGGCCCTTAAAGTCGCCTTTTGCAAAGTAGACGTTTAACTGAGGATGCTGCGCCATTGCAGATTGTACATTCTCGACCAGTTGTTCATCGGCATTTCTCACAAGCACGCCATTAAATCCGGCGGTCAAGGGAAAGATATCGTTACCACTATCACCACAGAAGACAACATCCTTTTTGTCCAGGCCACATTGTTCCGCCACATATTCAAGGGCGGTTTGTTTGGTTGCCGATGCGGGCAGGAAATCAAGTAGACCTTTTCCATCCTGAGAGTCAAAACTGTAGACGATAACTTCATCAAATTTGCCTTTGACCCGATCATCGACCTCCTTTAGCACTCGATCTTTCTGCTCATGCAGGACATAATAGCTTTGTTTGAACTGATTCAGGTGTTCACTCTCCTGTTCACGTAAGCCGTCGATGTCCGCCACCGCATCCCGGATCGCCATGGCGTCCCAGCGCGGGCTTTGTTCGTGCACATGGTCTATCCAGCCATGATCAAATTGCCATTCGCCATTGCCATATTTCCTGATTGAAGTCCCAACGTCACCGCACAGGATATCCGGGTACCTGACCGCGAACTCCTGTATCGCCTTCTCGGTCAGGCCGAGATTCCTGCCGGTGACATAGACAACGAGCACATCGTGTTGTGTTGTGAGCGTGTTGAACAGTTCGATTGCCTGACTATCAGGTTTCCAGCGACCATTGGGTAACAGTGTTCTGTCAAGATCCGTAGCCAGTATTTTCATCATATTCCTCTTTGAAAAATCCGATACTGTCGTATGTGCCGATTAATGAAAGGCCATTTCCGTTTCTTCACCGGTCTTATCCGTGTGCGTGATCGTAAATGTCAGATCACGTAGATCCGCTTCAAGGATGGCGGTGCAACCTTCATCGTTCCAGCTCATCAGCAGTTGGTGCTCATTCGTATCACCGATGGTGAGGTTTCCAGAAAAGGCAGGCGAGGTATTGCGTAACCTGATGATTTCGAGCTGGTCATGGACAACAATCTGTTTCAGCGCCTGCGTTATATCGCCGATGCCGAGATTGGTGCGATTGATCTCCTTATGCCCACCTGCGCCGCCTTTGTCGGCAGCCTCATAATCGTTTTTGCCGGCGAAAAGGTCCAAGTACCAGACTTGTGGTGTGCCCGGCATGAACATTTGGATGGCTCTGGCGAGACGCAACTTCTGTTCATCTTCGCCCAGTGCGCTGAAGAACGTCGCATTGACCTGGTAATAGGAAATCTTCTTGCCATCCGGTCCATACAGGTCCTTGACCCGTCCGCCCCGTTCCAGCAGCCGCTCGATCACGGCCTCGATCTCCTCATCACTTAAGAGACGATAGGTTTCATCCTTGCTCCTCAGATCAAGCACCGGAATGCCATCATGGCAACCCAGCATGTTAATCGTATGGATGTCCTTGTGCAGCAGTTCTCTTATCCACCGCAGCAGATATTTGTTCGTACCCCATTCCAGGGCGTGAATGACCAAACCGGGAAAGAAAAAGTCGTAAATCGGAAAGCCGTAGGACGCGACTTTCTCGTGCAGTCCATTGCCATATTCGGAATGAATTTCAGGAAGCAAGACCAAATCATGTTTATCTGCTATCTGTTTAAGCCTGTGCAGATATTCCCAGGTGCCGGGTTCGTTGAAGAAATTGGACATACCCGGCTCTTTGTGCAAATAGGCAAAGGCATCCAGTCGGATGAGTCTCCCGCCATGGCCATGCAACTTCTGCAACGTCTCATCGTAAAAGTCCCAGACCTCCTTGGATTGGGCATTCAGATCCATCTGTCCCAGGTATTGCCGGTTCCTCTCGACTACGTCAACGATATCGTCCTTGTGTTGCGAATAATCTCCCAGCTCCATTTCATGCAGATCGTGTTTGGCGTTGAGCACGTCATTCACAATATTAGCAATCTTTTCGGCATCCTCGTGGGTGAGTTCCTCTATGCGCAGGGCGTGTAGTAAATCGTGCGCTGTCACCTCATGATATATGACCTCCTGATAAAAGGTGTTCCAGTACGGCCGATCCGTACCATCCGGGAAGCGAACCTTTAAAATTGGGAGTCCGGGTTTACGCATGAACAGTTTGTCGAGGTGATGATCATGGGGGATCAAAAGACCATCCGATCCCATTTCTCCGTGCTCTTCCCAGAATTTATTCCAGTCGATAAAAAATTCCCTGAATTTTGATTGATCACCATGCCGCAACAAGTCCTGGAACTGTGGCGAACCCACCGAAAGATGGTTCAAAACCAAATCGAACTTGAACAGAACATTGAGTTCGTGCAGCTGGTCCAGATCCTCTTTGGAAACCAGGTCATCATTGAGATCGTAATCAATGATGGAGAAACCGCGATCCAGATCGCTGTTGAAAATCGTCGGTAAAATATAAAAAAGCGAAAAGACATTATGAAATTCAGGCAGTTTTAAGATATGGACAATATCTGCCAGTTTTCGACCTATACTGTCCGGATATGCGTTAAATATGACGCCTGTGGGTAATTTTGTGTTCACAGACATGGATCCTCTATATGTTTTCTGGTTGATAATATAAACCCGGCATCATAATAAGCCATTTGGGATCAGAGTAAAAACTCATCGTGGATCCTAGGGGTATATCAGAGTTTTTATTCGGACCCGGGATGTCCGTAGCGGGGTCGGACCAACGCAACCTATTGACTGCGATAGGGTTTGATTCAGAATGGGCGGTGTTTTAGCTCTTAGAACCCTCTTTTCAGGGACGAAATGGCAACTTTAGGAAAATAATGGGGGAAGTTCAGTCCTGTCCCCTATTGTTACAAGCCCCTCAACAGAATTCCTACTATTGAAAATTCGGCCAGTTTTCAACGAAACACTGCCGAATCCGGATGGAACGCCATCCAGGCAAACCAGAAGCCGGTGGTGCTGGGGATAAGATTCTCTTCTTCATCGAAAAGTTGCGCCGAGCGATGTTTCTTGTCGAAGCGAACGACGATCTTTTTTCCGTTTATTTCGTCGAAGACCTCGCCGGAAGTGCGCGCCAGCTCGCTGAACGGGTAGGCCTTGAAGTACCCGTCGATCTCGACACCCAAGACTTGTTCCTTCGGATGATAACGCCGGTCAAGGTGGGTGACGGGAAAATAGATCTCTTCGGATGTTTCATAGCCCGCATAGGGAGAGCGGTTGTAATTGCGCCGATAACCGGTGTCGGTGCTTAGCACTTTGGTTGCTGAGTAACGGTTGCGCCAGTCACTCCAGGTGGTGTGCTCCAATGGCAACAGGCGCAACTTTTCTCCGCGCAGTTGGCCGGAGACGGCTCGGGCGAGGATCTGCGACCAGAGGGACTCGGTTTCCCGGTCGTAAAGCAGCAGGTCGCTGTTGTAGAGCAGTCCCGAGACGCCGAAAGTTTTCGCCTTGCGGTGGGCGCTGATGAAGGCTACGCCGGTGCCGCAGAGAGGGCAGAAACTGATGACGACAGGGTCGCCGGAAGACTTATCGTTCACGATCTCATGCCAGTTGAGGATACGGACGGGGTAGGCCCGCGCGGCGCCGTTGTGATATAGGCCAAGGACTCTGTCGTCTTCTGTCAGGAAATCGGCACGGCGTGCGCTTACGAACTTCGGTTCGTCGATGGCCGGGATGCCGTCGCGCGGTGGTCCGCCTCGGAAAATTTCATTGACCGGCACACTGGCGTTCGACAGATCGAATCCATTGAGAGACGGGGCAGGAAAAGCCGGCGACGTCAACAGCAATAACAGGCTGCCGAATAGCCAAGCGTTTGTATATCGTGTACTTTTCAATTCATTCAATCCCTATCATCACCGGTACCCCCAGCGACGAGGACCGGACTGCCTGAAGAATAGTCGGGGCCGATGTCATAGACTTACGCCGTTACGGAATGAAGTTCTCCCGGACACTGGATTTCTCCCGCATTTCTCGTCTTCTTTGAAAGGAGGGGCAGATCCTATACGACTATATATCGTGGCCAACGTGGCGATGCCGCGTTTCGCCAATAACGTTCAAGATGAATCTGTCTTCACGCTATGAGGAGTAAGCTATGAAAACGAACATCGCAAAAGGTATGCTGGCCGGTTTCATCGCAACCGTTGTCCTGTCGGTCCTGATGGTACTGAAGGGGATGATGGGCATGATGCCGGAGATGAATGCTATCAAGATGCTTGCCGGTATGGCCCATGGTTTCATGGGCACGCCCGCCGTTCCGCTCGTGGGATGGGTGTTGCATTTCATGATCGGGACCTTCGCCTGGGGCATTCTGTTTTCCCTGTTGATAGGTTATATGCCCGGCAAGTCACCGATTACAAAAGGGATTGTATTCGGGGCCGCGGCATGGTTGCTCATGATGGTCATGGTCATGCCGATGGCCGGAGCGGGGTTGTTCGGTCTACATCTGGGCATGGGCGCGCCGGTCGCCACGCTCGTGTTGCACTGGGCGTACGGTGCGACCCTGGGGGCAGTGTACGGCGGATTTGTCCATGCCAAGCCTGTCGAAGGCCGACATTCCCACGCATAGGCGCGGTGGTGTAGACGCGGTCGCGTACGCAAAAGCGCAACGCAAAAGGGCAACGCAAAAGGGCAACGCAAAAGGGGACGCCCATGACCAAAAGGACCAAAAGGGGACGGAGGGATTATATTTTATACAATTGCTCAATATTTAATCCCTCCGTCCCCTTTTTCACTTTTTCGTCCATTTTTCCCCTATCCCCTTTTGCGCTCTTTTTGCTTAGACGATATTGTTTGTTGCCGGGTTAATCGTAAGGGTTTAGACCCGTTGGCCGATTTGGTGTTTTTTCGCTTTCCAGCATGTAAATATTCCAATTATACCGGATCCGAATAACCACAGTGCTGACGGAACGGGGACCGGCGCTACGTCTCCGCTATGCACGGCCCAGACATACAGCTCATCGGCAGTCTTTCTTGCGGTACCTTGATAGCCGATTCCCATCACAAACCCCCAAGCATAATTCGTCGCCGGAGCATACTCAGTGCCGGACCAGTAACCGGGGGTTAGACCGACACTTGCAAACGGGTTGGGCTGGGAAAAGCAATTACCGGTATACCCGCAAGACGTTTTTTGTCCATTAGTATCCCATGCCGCAGTATTGCCCAATACGTTATAAAACAGATTCGACATCTCGCTGTGCACAGAGATGTTATAACCAGCATCGATTCCTTGATACTGACCCAGAGGCCCAGTTGGCATCGAGATCCCGTTAGCGCCATCATCAATAGTTGATGGTAGCCGCCATCCGGTGACGCCGTTGACATTGAGGCTTGCCGCCCAAGCCATCGCGCTGCCCCAGGTCAGCCGGCCGTCGGTCGACGATGCGCCATCATCATAAATGGTGCCAGCCGCGGCATTGGCGTCGGTCAGCCAAGTGAGGTCGGAAACGGTATCATAGTAAGCTGCGCCACTAAGGCGAGAAATCAGAGCAGCATTTGCAGTTGAAGTAAAATTGAGGGCCGTGAAAATGGTAATAGTTAAGGTGGTGAGGGCGTAGCGTCTCACTTGTATCTCCTTGTAATCCATATAAAGTTATGTTGAGGCTAGCCATAAATCCGTTAGACCATCCGTATCGCTAGCGCGGATAATTATAGTCGATTTCATACTATCTTGGGAACCAAACTTGCGGCATTGATATTGGTGCCAGCTTCTTCATCTATGGGCAGTGGGATTGGGGTGCCTAATGGGCTCCGGCGCAAAGCGGGGTCGGACAAACGCAACCTATTGACTATGAAAGGATTGGAGTCGGAACGGCCGGTGTTTTCGTCCTTAAAACCCTCTATTCAGGGATGAAAGGACAACTTCAGGGAGGAAGTGTCCATGCCTCGGGAAGCGGCGGAAACGTGGTCAGACTCGAATTATTGAGACCTTTGTTATAAATTTGACTCTCTACGTGGAATTAATTCGAGTTCGACCCTGTTGTTTTCATATGCATTGTCGCCAAGCCTATTCTATCTCCGGGAATATTAAATGACTGCTGCCATACCCCAGACCATCTACCTCAAGGAATATCAGGCACCCGCTTACGACGTGGTGTCGCTTCACCTGCACTTTGATCTGCGCGAGACGGAAACGGTGGTGACCGCCACCCAGCACCTGAAACGGTTGCGTGGCGAACCGCTGGTGTTGAATGGCGAGGATCTGGCGCTGCTCTCCATTACGATAGATGGCGAAACGCTGGCGCCGGGACGCTACGAGGTCTCAAGCGAGTCGCTGACGATCAAAGATCCGCCCTCCCAATTCCAGCTTACGATCAGAACACGCATCAATCCCAAAGAGAACACCACCCTCGACGGCCTTTATCTCTCCAGCGGCAACTTCTGTACCCAGTGCGAGGCGGAGGGCTTTCGTCGGATCACCTATTATCAGGACCGTCCCGATGTCATGACCCTTTTTACGACGACCATCGAGGGCGACCAGGGGAAGTATCCGGTGTTGCTCTCCAACGGCAACCTGATCGACAGCGGCGAGTCGGAAAACGGCCGTCACTGGGCCAAATGGGAAGATCCCTTCAAGAAGCCCTGTTATCTCTTCGCCCTGGTGGCGGGGAATCTGCAATATATCGAGGATCGCTTCACCACCCTGTCCGGCCGCGATGTGACCTTGCGCATCTATGTCGAGGCCCACAATATCGACAAGTGCGAACACGCCATGGCCTCGTTGCAACGCGCGATGAAGTGGGACGAAGCGGTCTACGGTCGCGAATACGATCTCGATATCTACATGATCGTCGCCGTCGACGACTTCAATATGGGGGCCATGGAGAACAAGGGTCTCAACGTCTTCAACTCCAAATTCATCCTCGCGAGACCCGAGATCGCCACCGACACCGACTACGCCCAGATCGAAGGGGTGGTGGCCCACGAATATTTCCACAACTGGTCCGGCAACCGCGTCACCTGCCGCGACTGGTTTCAGCTCAGCCTGAAAGAGGGTTTCACGGTCTTTCGCGACCAAAGCTTCAGCGCCGATATGTTCTCGCACGCCGTCAAGCGCATGGAGGATGTCAACATCCTGCGCAGCGCCCAGTTCGTCGAGGACGGCTGCCCCATGTCCCACCCGGTGCGTCCCGACGCTTATGTCGAGATCAACAACTTCTATACCCTCACGGTCTATCAAAAAGGGGCCGAGGTGGTGCGTATGATCCAGACGCTGGTGGGCGCCGATGGATTCCGCAAGGGTACCGATTTGTACTTCGAGCGCCACGACGGACAGGCGGTGACCTGCGACGATTTCGCGAGCGCCATGGAGGACGCCAACCGTATCGATCTGACTCAGTTCAAGCGCTGGTACAGTCAGTCCGGCACGCCCGAGGTCACGATCCGAACCGACTACGATGCCGTGGCGCGAAGCTATAGCGTTACCTTCAAGCAAACTTGTCCGCCGACGCCCAATCAGGCGACCAAGTTGCCGTATCACATCCCGGTCGCCATGGGGCTGATGGACCAAAACGGAGCAGGCATCGAACTCCAACTCCAGGGTGAAGATGCCCCATGCGGTGTCCATCGGGTTTTGGACCTGAAGGAGGAG
>Ga0114931_10001171_pt1 | contig 33359 bp, 34 predicted proteins | sample 2SBtaG_FD_89579 | JGI IMG/M metagenome (GOLD analysis project Ga0114931, IMG submission 89579) | Deep subsurface microbial communities from Kolumbo volcano to uncover new lineages of life (NeLLi) - 2SBTROV14_V59a metaG | ecosystem: Environmental > Aquatic > Marine > Volcanic | place: Kolumbo...
CGGCCAGCAGTTCGTAGAGCACCACGCCCAGCGAGTAGAGGTCTGATGCGGTGCCGATCATCTCCCCGCGACGTTGTTCGGGCGAGGCATACGCCGGCGTGAGCACCCGCCCTCCGGCCTGGGTGAGCCGGGTCTGGTCTTCTCCCTCCCCGAGCACCCGGGCGATGCCGAAGTCGAGGAGCTTCACGGTGCCGTCGGGCGTCACGAGGATATTTTCCGGCTTCAGGTCGCGGTGGACGACGAGCTGGGCGTGCGCATAGAGCACGGCCTTGCAGACCGTCACGAAGAGATCCAGCCGTGCGTCGATGGAGAGGTGGTGGTGGTCGCAGTACCGGTCGATGGGCTGCCCGTCGACGTATTCCATCACGAAGTAAGGCCGTCCGTCGTCCGTCACCCCACCATCGAGCAGGCGGGCGATGTGGGCATGCTGAAGCCGGGCGAGGATCTGGCGCTCGGCCTCAAAGCGGCGCACGATCTGCGCCGTGTCCATGCCGTGCTTGATGAGCTTCAAGGCCACCCGATGCTCGAAGAGGCCATCGGCCCGCTCGGCCAGGTAGACGAGCCCCATGCCCCCTTCACCGATGAGCCGCTCGAGCCGATAGGGTCCGACTTGCATGCCTTCGAAGGAAAGCTCCTCCGGCATTTCCAGTTCCGAAGCCCCCTCGAGCACGTCCAGGGCATGGCCTTCCAGGAGCGAACGAGGCGCCTGGTCGGCATCGAGGAGTGAGGCCACTTCCCGATAGAGGTCGTCGTCTCCGGCGCAGGCAGCGCGCAGGTAGGAGGCACGTTCGGCCGGCGCCAGATCCAGTGCGGCCTCGAAAAGGGTCTGGATCTGTTCCCAGCGCTGAGGGGTCATCGGCATCGTTCAGGGGTCCTGTGATAGTTCGCGGTTCAGCCAGGCTTTGGCGATGCGCCAGTCTCGGCGGACGGTCGGCACCGAGACGCCGAGAACCCCGGCGATCTCTTCGTGGGTCAGCCCGCCGAAAAACCGGTACGTGACTACCTGGCTCTGCCGTGCATGGATGGCCCGAAGCCGCTCGAGGGCTTCGTCGAGCGCGATCATCTCATCGGCACAGGTGACCCTGCCGCCCATCAGCGCCTCATCGAAAGTCGCCAGAGCCTGCCCGCCGCCGCGTTTCTGTGCGCGCCGCCGGTGGGCGTAATTGATCATAATCTGACGCATCGCCATCGCCGCTACGGAGAGGAAATGCGCCCGGCTCTCCCACGTCGCCTCGTCCTGGTTGACCAGTTTGAGGTACGCTTCGTGGACGAGCGCGGTAGTGTTCAGCGTGTGGCCTGCCCGTTGGCCCCGCAGTTGCCGCCGTGCCAGCCGCCGCAGTTCGTCGTAGACCAGCGGCATCAACGTGCCCATGACGGACTCGTTACCCTCGCCCAACGCGGCGAGCATCGCCGTGACTTGATCCCTTCGGCCCGGCATGGTGGGTGTCGAAACGGTGAACGGTGTCCTGTTTTGGGTCTTTTGCCCGTACAGGGTAGGGTGGAAAACTAAAGGAATACCCCGGACGAAGCAAGCCGTTCGCATGGCGACAAACCGGACACGCACCACCGGGAAAGCCGACATTGAACGACTCTGGCCACCCGTCAACAGGAGATGATCCGCACGACCGTTCCTTCCTATACACAGCAAACCACTGCGGAAGTGATCATCCGAACCCATTTTCTTCGGGCCATGCAGGTCTCTGTCTCCCCGCACTTTGCCGGGAAACAGAGCAGGCAGAAAAAAATTGCGAGGTCGGTTATCACTTTCGTGCCCGAATGCTGTGTTAGGAGATGAAGGGTAGCCCGACGGATGCTGCCACTGATCATCCAATACTTAATAACCCGACGAGGTGACGTCATGAGACGATATGCAAACCCGACCACATCCAATACCGCACGCCGCCGCTATGCCGGTCTCTTTCCCCTGGTGCTGGCCATTTTACTGACCGCCTGCAGCGATAACGTGACGGGCATCGAGACGGGCGACAAGCGGATAGACGACGCCCCGCAGTTCAAAACCGTCTATTCGCTATCCGTGACGACGCATGACATATGGGTCAACGGTTCGTGCGACAAGGTATTGGGCCAGGCCACGCAGGGCGAATTCCAGTATCGGGTAGTATTTAGCGGAGATGGCGACGTACATTCCACTGAAAGCCAGAACTACGATAAGCGCACGGGCGTGGTCACCGGCCGCGTGGCGGGTCAAAAAATCGACTTCAATGACGAGACCTACTCGTGGGGCGGCCTGTCGTCCGACGCGGAAATCAGCGTCTCTTTATCGGGGACCGAGTGGGATGGCGTCATACGTGATGGTCGGATGAGCAATCGCACCGGCACCAAAGTTGTCCCGTTCAAATTGGGGAGTTCCGCCCGGACTATCACCATCGGCGCCACCAAGGAATGCCAAATCTCCCTCTACTATGACGCCGAGTGGCGGGCGATAGAGGTTCCCGTCTAACGCCCCATCGCCCTATCCGCGCGGCGGGAGGGCCTGCCCCCTCCCTCGAGAAGCACCCTAAATATCTCAGCCACCGGACGCATCAGCGAACGGATGGCTGAATTTTTAGCTGTAGGCACGAACGTCAAGAGGAATCCCCCGAGGCGTCATAGGCAGCTTCAAAACCATCCGGCACGACGAACTCCCATCAACAGGGCGGATAGGATGGGTTGAGGGGCCGTACGAGCGACACCGGGGTGAGGTCGTTACTTCCCTGCTTTTAACGGAGATGCATCAGAAAAACTACGAGGTCCCCAAAATAAAGGCGAGGACTCAGACAACCACGATTCCGGATTGGGCCCGTCGGCGCGCCGTCTGTTCGAGGATCACGCGCTACCGCAACAGACTGAACGGCCGCTCCGGCGGGTATCGTCCCGGCCGGGAAGCTCGTCCGGATCTGCGGTCCGAACAGGGCTGGTCTGCATCCGTTCGCTCAAGCGAATCCTAGGCAAGGGCCACGTCACGAGTCTTGCTGACGCCCGGCATCGTCGGGAGTAATCCGACGCAGCAACCACACGAGGGCCGTCCCGGCATGGCGCCGTAGGCAGCCCCGAGCCCGGGCGGCCCAGCCAGGTCCCCGAGCGGCATGCCTGCAATCCACCCAAGCGTGCTCGCGGCCACCCACCACCCCGCCTGTGTGACCTGCCCCCCGCAGTACCAGCCACTGGAATGCTCCGACCACCGTCCCGAAGGCGCTCACGCCTGCGATCCATCCCACCTTCGGGTCCGCCAGTCCCACGCCAAAGACCAGGGCGCCCGAGATCACCGCGGCTCCAAGACTGGCCCATACCCACCGGACCGAACCCGTCACGTGCCGGCGCAACACCAGCCATTGCAATACTCCGATCAGGGTTCCGCCCACGACCAGACCCAGGTAGCCGACCCATATGACGGCAGGGACAACCTGTAGCGTCTTGGGTGCGGTGCCGTCATACCAGCCCCAGTATACTCCTTCTCCCCATCCAAACGCGGCGGCCATCAGCCACAGGAACCAGACGCGCCACCCCGGCCGCTGCTGCCGCGCCAGTGCCAGACGCGCCGCAACCACCATGAAGCCAGCAAGTGCGTTAAAAAAGATGTCGCGGACATCAAATACGCGGTCAGGCAGTATGGCCTGGATGCACTCGTCGAGCGACCCGAGGAGCGCGGTCACCAAAACCGTGAGCGCCGCGGGCATCGGAACCCGCCGACCGTTTCGCACACGCTCGAGGAGGGCCTGGTGGATGAGGGCGGCTACGATCCCGTACTCGATCAGATGGGTGCGCTCCTCCCAGCTATTGATCCTCCACCACACCATCAGATACGCCAGCGCGACCCCGAGCGCGACCCCGACCTCGCGCCAGTCGGGACGATTCTTCACCCACCGCCAAACGAAGCCCCCCGCCACCGCGAGCAACACAAGGGCGAAGGACAACCGGAGCAGGTTGTGCTCGCGCAGGGTACCGACGAGCATTCGCGCCGGCCCCAGTGTGGAATAAATCGCCACCATGACGGCCAGCGTCCAGAGCCAGAGGTGCCGCTCCCGACGAGAGGAAAAGAAAGGCGGGGGTATCTCCATTTCACTCAGCCTGGAATACGCGTGAGCCTCTGATCGCGATGTACGCATTCTGCCGGGCGTGAGCGCAGCCCGGAGGGCCTACTTTCGGTATCGGTCATTCAAGCCCACGCCGGCCGTGATCATGGGCAGAATCTTCGCCAATCTTTTCGCCTTTGTTTCTTCGCGTTTGGCCTCGGAGATGTATTCGGCGTATTCGCGTTTCCGGCCCCTGGAAAGTTCATTGAACGCGGCTCCCGCCCGTTCGTCGTCGTCCAGCGCCTGATTCAACTGCGGAGGGATTACGAGCGGTTTATTCCGATCCGGTTTGATCCGCTTGCCCTGCATTTGCAGTTCAATAGATTCCAGGACATAGGCCTGGATCTGCTCCGGCTTAATCTGTTCCGAAGCGGTAAATCGCCACTGACGAAGCGCTTTGGTCCTTCCTTCCTGGGCATTAATAAGCACATCGTCTCGGTCGGACAGTAAGGCGCCCTGATAGAACCACAGAGCGACATATGACTTGAACGCACCAAAACCGACCACCATCCGGCCATCGTACGTATAACACGGCCCGCCCCACTTGACCGTTTCCTCCAGACCCGAAGACTGGAGAATCTCCCGCAAACGAATCATTTCGTCCTGCCACGTCTCGGCACTATCCACATAGGCGTCAACTGATTCGAATCGTTTCATGGCGTTTGATTATTCGGCGCCCCGGAGGACGCGAAATTCGAGGGACAACCGGACCGATCTGTACTGGATAAGAAGGCCATTCAAGGTAGCATTGATGGGCACCGATGGCAACAAGAGCACCATAAATTGGAGGTATCGGGCCGTTTCGTGTTTAAATATAGTGGTCGACACTTGCCCCGTCCGTTCGCACGTTCGTCGGGGCTACGATTTGAAAATTATCGACCGATCCACGAAAGAATTTTCCCGACCTTCGGTGCTGTGTACGGTTTACACCGATGTGAGCTCGGTACGGTATTCCGCCACGTCATGACGTGGGTGGGCTATTTTCCTTCCATGAATGTAGACCGAGAAGGCGCTCTCCCAGCGCAGTCAACGCCGCGCGCGGGTACCTCCTCTTTTCCCATTCCCGCGGGTCACCCGGAAATGCCACTCCTACCGGATGGTCGCGCTCGCGCCACAGGCGAATCCGCCGTTCGCGAACCTCCGCGTTGCCTTCTCCAGCCGGATACATCGAGATGTACTGTGCGATTCGGGCACGATCCCTTGACGTATTCGGCCTGATACCGTGGGCCAGCAACGAGTTGAATATAAGCAGATCGCCCGCCTTCATCGGGACAAATTTCGTTTCGAAGCCCGTCTTGCCCGGTTTGAATGGATCGCGATCGGGTGGCTGCCTCGCAATCCACGCCTCCAGCGTGTTGAACAACGCCGGCACGCACTGAAAACCGCCCACCTCGGGATCCGTGTCAGACAGGGCGAGTACGCCCTGCACATTCACGGGAAGCGGTTCGGCAGCCGTGTCTGCATCCCAGTGGATAAACCCGGCAAAGTGCCGAACACGGCTGTTGGGCGTATTCAGGTTGGCCCGGTCGATCGTAACCCAGAGGTCTTCCCGGTCCCATATGTCGACATAAGCACCGTAAACTCGCGGGTATTGCCGGTTGTCCCAGAGGTATTGGTGATTGTAGATCTCCACCATCCCGCTCCCGTTGAGTTCGGTCATCTGGTGGGGCCTGCGTTCCGTTCTATTCCACGTAGAGGGATCGTCGGGGTCCATCTCGTCGAACTCCCAGAGAAGTCGCCTTAGTCGCTCCACGTTCTCCCGCGGAACGGCCTTCGGGACAATTACGTGGCCCCACTTCGTCCAGTATTTCCAGTCTGCCTCAGATAGAACACGGAGTGGCAATTTCTTTTGGATATCCCTGAGTTGGACGTCGACCACGTTGGACTGATTACCCTCGTGGTCCACGGTGAGCGTGGCGTTTTTCATGGTCTTTGTCTTCCTTTTGACCATTAGTCCAGACTTCCCCGCTGGTGATTCCGGGCGATTGGCAGGGAATGTCTTCATTCACATAAGGCGGAACGGCACCGCCCGATCCGATGCCCGAATCGTTCGAGACGTTCGCGACAACGTATTCATAGATCAAACGTTCATTTTCAAATCATGTGCCCTCCAAGATCGACTATTTGCACGTGAAGGATCCTGCTCCCCGATCAAGACAACCCCTCGAAGAAATCGGCGACGCCTGTTTCTATATCATACTGCGCAGCCACCACCCAGAGCCCCTGCGAGGCCCTCTGTTCTCGAGCAGTTGCGAGCCGGGCCGGAGATGACTGGCCGACGCCCGGATGTTGGCTTGGACCGCCTCCTCCACCAACGCCTCTGCGTTCCCCGTTCCGCGGCGTTCAAACAACGGCACGACGGCGGGCCGGATGCGGTCAGCTGATTCACGGGCATTTCGGTTGGGGCGTAAATTGGCGCCGTGTGCGGGGTCTCGGCATTGCCCGAGTGCTTTCGCCGGCAAGATATGGCCGGAACGGGCGGTGACCTCGGGCTGTCACCAAGTTTGAACAGAATTGGGTGTTGCGTTCCGGTTGCCTTGGCTGGCTGACTGGGCCACCATCATTCTCCACGGGATCCAGACGATGGCAGGGCAAATGCCATATAGCCGTCTCCGGATGGAGTGCCCATCTTTCCGCCGCCGCGTGCGATAACCACATACTGGCGACCGCCTGTAAAAAAAGTGGCGGGCGTCGATTAATCGCCCGCGGGCAGGCGGGTATCGCACAGCCACCCGCAGGCAGGCGGGCCTCCCACGCCTGCACCTCCGTTCGGGCAATGAAGGCGCGGATTTTCTCGTCCTTCAACGCCGCGATGAAAACCAGCCCCCGGCCGCCTTCCTTCCATGGGTGCATCGGGCTCACAATGGCACAGGCCATTCACAACGAAGGCGCGGAGGATTGATCCCTCCGCGCCTTTCTAGCAACCCACTCGTTATCGTGGCAAGCCATTCCCGTGGCCCGCCCTTCACTTGCAGTACAGAATCTGGGTACTCCGTGCCGCGCCACGGCTGCCCTGATAGTGCCGGGTTTTCCAGTTGAGCTTGACGGCATAGGCACAGACCGGGTCGGCCGAGACATTCACGGCCACCCCCGCCGTTCCGCTCTGCCCCCCGCGGAAGAAGAAATTACCCCCGAAAGCATCATTCGGGAGCGGCGGCGCAGGATGTACGATGCCGCCGTTGTTTTCGACCGTCACATTGAAATAACTCAAATGCGGGTGATCGATGGTATAGAGCAGATGAATGTCGCTCGTGACCTTGTTGCACAAATCGGATGCGAGTTCGGTCAGATTCAGGGCATACTTCACCGGCGAATTGTCGATCACGAGCGCGTCGAGCGTCTTGTTACTGGCGGCATTGTTCACCGCTTGATCGAAGTCGTAGACCTGAAAGCGCAGTTTGAACCGGCGGATGGGGGCACGATCCGACGTGGGCACCGTCGTCCCGGCGGCCGCCAGGCCCAGATTGTCCAGCACATCATAGGGCGCCGGGGTGTGTGCATGGGAATTCATGCTCATAAGCAAATAGGCCCCAACGAAATTTGATTCGGTGATGGCCACGGGGGCCGTCGTCCCGTCGTGCATATCCACCGTCACCGTCATGCCGAGGAGCGTGATGCATCCATCTCCGTCCATATCGCCGGAGGTGACGATGACCGGCGCCGAGCGCGCATCCCCATTGGCGTCAGTGTAATAGACATAGCCGACCTTCGAGCTGCAAATAGATTTTACGGCCACCAAATCGCTGTCAGCGGGGGGGATATTCGGCATCACCGCCGGGTCTTCAGCGCCGGGCCACGTCCATGCGCCGATGAGGAAGCGGTATTTGAGGGCCTTGTTGTTCGCCACATTCACGAGCGGCATATTGCCGTGCAGGTCCACGCAGTCGTGCATGACAAGCGAACTACCGACGGTGTACCCTTCGACGCCGAAGTCGGTGTCGACCTCGAAGGCCTCCACGCGCTCCCAGTGGGGGATCTCATCCGCATCGGGCGGCACGATTTCGTCTGTGCAAAGCTCGATGCATACACAGCGGCCCACGTTCTCTCGCCCGGGCTGACGCCCCGCCGACGACGGCTCATTGAGCACGATACTGCCGCCGAATTCGGCCTGAAAAAACAGGTCCGGTCCGCCGACCCACTCGAAATTGACAAACGGCGACAGGGGCGTCTTTTTGAAATCGGACGAAGTGTAATAGATGCGAAACCGGCCGTTGAAATCGGTGGTGTCTTCGCCGAGGGCATCGTGCTGAATCCAGTCTGCGTCGAAAGCGCGAATGATGGCGCCGGGAAGCGGCGCTCTCCCCTTACACGTCACAAATTTGCCGCAGATGACCCAGACATCGTAGTAGGCATACACCAGGCACCAGTACCGGGCCGACAGGGTGTAATCCCAGAACGGCGCGACGAGGTCGTTGCCCTTTTCCTCCCAGTCGGGCGCAAGCGTGGTGATGGAAAACTGGACCGTGATCGGTTTGGCCTCCGGGTCGCGACCGGGCACCGTCTTCAACCGCACATCGACTTCAAAGGCTTCCCCTTTGTATTGATTCTTTTCGGAGTCGAGATGAAAGGTAAAATCACCGTTCTGGTCCGTTCGCGTCTCGGCCATCAGGAATTTCTCCTTCGCACGCACCTCCTCTTCGGATAGGATCGCGAAAGTGTCTTTGGGGGCCGCCGAAGCCAGGTTGTTCACATCCTGATCGTCCCGGTTTCGGTAAAGTAGAACCTGAACATTGGCGAGTACATCCAGGCATTCTCGGCATATGTATGCCCGCAATTTCCCACTGAATACGTAATTAGCCATAGCATTGCCTCCTGATTATGATTTAAATAAATGCGGTGATAGTTCCATGCTGAAATAAACGGAGCCCTCCATACTCTGGGGACCCTCCACGCCGGCATTGCAAAACTGTACACATAGCGCGGAGAAACGCCGTCCGGCCTGCCACTGATAGCCCAAAATGACGGCGCACTGCTGCCGTCGATCCCGATCGGGAGGAAGACAATACACCACCGCTCCTCACTCAACCTATGCACTGATAGGCGGCACAATAATTTTTACTACGCGGTGGCCGCCAACTTCATTAACTCATTGACCCAATCCTGTCGCCCATATACACCGGGGAGTACATCGTTTGGGATGGATGAGGATCGACGTCACGAGGCCGCCGAAGCGCGATCATGCCCGACATACCCGGAGGCGGGACATCGACCACATGATTGGAGGAGCGATTTGACTAACAGTACACCTTCAATTCTAAAGAATCGCTCCGACCAACCCAATGGGCGCTCGTCGATCACCGTGCGAACGATACAGGTCTCTCAACACAACTTCGCCGGATGATACGCGTCCGGCTTATCAAGCGCAAGAGCAAACTATTGAAATAACGCAACTTATCCGAGGTCGCCTGTCACATGGCACAGCCGCATGGAGCGTGTGGATTTGGGGTTGGACTATGCGGCTACAAGAACGTTCTTGGGGATAATTTGTCATGTGCCCCTTACCCGACCAATTGCCTTTACATACGAGTACCGTGATCGCGCATGGCCTGTCGCCCGACCGAAGCTGTTTACCCGCGCGGTGAATCGCGCAACGCCATCGCGTCGATTCGGGCCGTCATATCGCTTGATAACAAAATGTTAGCGATTCTCGCACGTCCGGGCAAATCGGGCGCATGCTCCAATGAACATGTGCGGGTTGCCTACCGGTGGCGGCCCTATGCCCGGTCGGCGCAGGATTGCGTCGCACCGAAGCCCCGCCGCCGGAGCACCACAAAGACGGCACGGTTCTACCCGAGGAGCAAAAACGTCGGCGCCGCAATACAGGCATTGAGAAGAATCGTCATGCGCCCCTTGATGCTATGGCGGCGGCCATCGCCCCGGCCGCCCGCTCGAAGCAGAGGCGAAACCATGCCGTGTAGTGCTCGGGGTGCGCCCGGAGGTCGTCGCGGATCGCCGGAAGCGAGCGGTATTGCCATTGGGAGACCTCGGACGGATCAACCTCCGGCACGGCATCTGACCGGCCGATGAGCACGTGATCCAACTCGTGCTCGATGAGGCCGTGATCCAGTTCGGCCCGGTAGACGAAGGCAAACGCCTCCCGGAGAGCACACTCCAGGCCCATCTCTTCGCGGAGCCGCCGTCGCCCGGCCGCTTCGATGGTTTCGTCCGGTAGCGGGTGGCTACAGCAGGTATTGGTCCAGAGCCCGCCACTGTGGTATTTGCCTTCGGCGCGGCGCTGAAGCAGAAGCTCCCCCGCGCCATTGACGACGAAGACGGAGAACGCCCGGTGCAGCCGCCCTTCGCGATGGGCCGCCATCTTCTCCATCGTGCCCAAAGGCCGATCTTCCGGGTCGACGAGGATGACCAGCGTTTCGGGCTTTTCAGGCGCTTTCTTAACCATATCGAATGGGGCGATCGGGGTGGGATCAGACCAGGTTGCGACGATGACGGGTTGAGGCCGTGGCCCAGAGCGCCGCCTTTTCGATGCCCGGTACGCGAATGTGCTTTTCGAGGATCGGATTGCTCCACACCCACCGACATGCGTCCTTAAATCTCATACCCTCATCCAACTTCCCGTCCCGGCTGCGTTCCCAGTTTTATCCCGGCCCGAAAGTCTCGGAGCACAAACGCAGACTGGCCTTACGGAGTCATCGAAGGCCATGTCACACTGAGCAAGGATCGAATACCGACGCTGGGTAACCCGCCCTCATTCTCGACAGCTTATGCGATTCGGAAATTGGCGACCCAATCGGTACTACGTGGATACGCAGGAGAGGGGCCCCAATACGTCTTGTGGCACGGACACGTTTTCGAACCCGGCGACCCGAATACGCTCATGACCGATCGCGTTTGGTGTGCGCCGCCGTTGGGAATCGCCGCATGATTCGCATCCCCATGGCTATCGCGTGACACCTCCGACGCAATTGGGGATGTCGGACCGCTATTTTACAATTGCGCATCGGAGTCGCACGCTGCTATGCTTTCGGATCGTTGCCGTCACAAGGCGGCTGCCACCCACTCGCCGCGTCAATCCGATTTCTGCTGTTTCCACATCCCGATCACCCGTCCGTCGGGGTCCTCGAAGAGCGAAAGTTGCCCCACCCCTGGAATGTCCATTTTGTCGACGATAATGTTTCCGCCCGCCTCTTTGATTTTTTCACCGTACGTGTCGAGATCGTCGACGTCGATATAAAAGGCGAGTTTGGCAGGAAGGTTACCGGACTGTGGCTTCATGATGCCACCGTTGATGCCACCCGTCCCGCCGGTCTCTACCAGACGATAATTCATCTCCGGGATATGATTGATAGACCATCCAAAAACCATCTCATAAAAGGTCGACACCCTTTCAGGATCCTCGGACCAGAATTCCCAGTGCACGACGGGCTGTCCCATACATTCCTCTCGGTTTGGTTTTACGTCGACCGGCCTTGAACCGGCCGTTTACGCTGTGTACACGATTCGATAGGCGCTGCTTACACATGCTGATCGACAAGGATCGGATTGCCATCGGGATCGACGACCACGAAGCTCGCCGGACCGGACGTGGCCTCGTCGGCCTCGACGGCAAAGGTCACACCGGCCTCGCGGAGCCGGCGCTGTAACGCGCGGACATCTGTAAAACCGTCAAGGCGATTGGCCTTCGCATTCCACCCGGGATTGAAGGTGAGAATGTTCTTCTCGAACATCCCCTGAAACAATCCAATATTGCAGTCACCATTGCGCATGATGAGGTAGTTTTGATCCATTGAACCGCCCGCAGCTGTGAAGCCGAATTTTTCATAGAATGACCGGGAAGCACCCAGATCTTTGACGGTCAGGCTAATCGAAAAGGCACCAAGTTCCATGTCGCTCCATTTTTTGGTATATGATTAACGACCACTGATGTTTGACCTTCGAGATACGATTTTCGGTCGGCCCAAGAAAAAATGCCCGGGCAAATAGGATTGCGTTCGGCGGTGCAACCCATACCCCCGGGCGATCATTTTCAGCCTTGCATCAGGCCCCGGGCATAGATCCTTCCCATTCGGTCAGGATAACTTCGTGTTTGAGGGATGCGCTCGGCCGCGAGCCGCCCGGCCCCAACGCCGTAGGCGTGGCATGTTTGTAGCCAGACGCCCAAAAAAGGCCAACGCCGTAGGCGTGACATCTCGCTCGAGAGCGATCCCTCAGCCTCGCATCAGGCCTCGGGCATAGGTCCTTCCCATCCGGTCAGGATGACTTTGTGTTTGAGGGATGCGCTCGGCCACGAGCCACCGGCCTCACGGGGAGGCCAGATCCCGGACGACACCGGCGAGCTTCCGTACCTTCGCCGCGTCGGACGAGCCGGCGGCCAGGCCGTCGAGCTTCGCCGCCAGATTCGTCAGCGCACCTTTCGACGCCCCGCTTTCCGCTGCCGTCAACGCCTTCCGTACCGAAGCAGTCTGCCCGTCAGAAAGGCCCTTCGACCGCTCCAACTGATCCAGATACGCACCGGCCAGTGCATAGGTCGTCGGCCAGACGTATTTCGGCTGCCCCTGCGTGTTGAAATAGTCGAGCCGTACCGATTTCGCCGCGGCGATCTCATTGGCCGAAAGCAGCGCGCTCGGCTTCAATTCAAAAATATCGAGCCCGCGCGCGATCTCGGAACTCACGATCACGCCGTTGTACCAGTAAGCCGACCACGTGCCACCGCTCTCCATATGATCCGCCGAGATGGGACCCCGGTCGTGGTAGGCGATCTCCATCGGGTGCGACGCATCAGTCCAATCGAAGACCGAAACGCCACCCTGATACCACGACTGCACCATCACGTCACGACCCGGGATCGGGATGAGCGAGCCGTTATGCGCGACGCAGTTTTCCTCCGGCGTCTGCACGGCGGAGAGCTTGTAATAGCTCCGGAACGTCATCTTGTCGTCCTTGAGCGTGAAGATGGCGTCGGCGCCCCATTCACGCGGGTCCGAAGCGCGGCATTTCGGCTGGCCGCCGCCCCCCCATTCATCCGTGAAGAGCACCTTGGTGCCGTCATTATTGAACGTGGCCGAATGCCAGTACGAGAAGTTCGAGTCGGCGACGGCGTCCATGCGTTTGGGGTGGATGGGGTCGCTGATATCGAGGATCATCCCGTAGCCTTCACAGGCGCCGCCTGCCAGGCCGATGCCCGGGTAGAGGGTGATGTCGTGGCACTGCGTGGGTCCCGGCTTGGGACCGGCCCCGCCGTCCTCCTTGATGTTGAAGCGCTTCTTGATGATGCCCGGAAGCGCCTCACGAAAGGCCGCACTGTCGGCCGCTGTGGCGACGGTGCCGCCGCGTTGCTTCACGAAGCCCGCCAGCATCGGTCCGACGAAGCGGTCCGGAAGCACCCGATCCTGCCCGAAGAAATTGACGATGAATTTGCCTTCGGCCCGTGCCTGTTCCAGCGCGGCGATATCGTCCGGCGCCTGCCCGTGGCGGGGAGGAGCAACGAGGTTGTCGAAGATACGGGGCGAACTCACGATGGCCGCTTGCTCGGGGTGGGCCAGAGGGACTTTGATGACCTCGATGCGGAAGAGCGCCGTATTCGGGTCCTCGTCCGGCGCGCCGCCCGAACAGCCCGGCAGTTCCTCAGCGGGACGTACCGGCGCTGACCCCGACACGTAAATATACACGTTTTCGTCGTCTTTCGGGTCTTTTAACAGCGAATGGGTATGCGAACCTCTACACGTCTGAACATTGGCGATGTAATTCGGATGCCTGATGTCAGTGATGTCGAAGATGCGGATGCCGCGAAGGCGATCCTTGCTCACCGCGTCGGGCACCCCTTCGATGCCGCAGTCGAGGCGTCCACCCAGCCCTTCGCCGGAAACGAAAAGAAGGTTCTTGTAGACCGATACATCACTCTGTGATGCCGGGCAGACGTACTCCGTGTCGAGGACCGGCTGCTTCGGATTCGAGATGTCCCAGACTTGAATACCATTGTAGTTGCCCTGTATGGCGTAATGGTCCTTGAAGGCCAGGTCGGAATTGGTTTTCCCGATGAACGAGGCCGAGGGGCGTGTCTCGGAGAGTACGTTCAGGTTCCACACCGCCTCACCGGCATCGAACAAACCGGCCTTCAGCCCCACGCGGGGGTCCGGGCTCGGCTTGGCAGCGGTCGCGGTGACCGATGCCGTGGCGGACGGCGCCGCAGTGGCCGCGGGGGCCGTGGCGGAAGGCGCGGCGGCCGACTGTGCGATGGGTTTGGGCGAGCACGCGGAAAGGCTCAGGGCGACAACGGCGAGCATCAGGGAGACGGTGCCGGCGCGGGACACCCGTCCCGTCGGCAAGCAAATGTAGCTTTTCATGATTGATTGGTGCAGGGTGGGAGGGCGGTGAAAATGCCGGGGAACCGGCCCGTTAATTTCCTTCGGAGGTGCCCGAGAGCCGGTCGAGGAGCCGGTTCATGCGGGCGATTTCGGTTTTCTGATCGACGTTGATGTCGGAGGCGAGCTTGAAGGCGAGTTCGTCCTGTCCGGCGCCGTCGGTACTGAACAGGTCATCGACCATGGTAATGGCGCCGCTGTGGTGCTGAATCATGTATTTGAGGAACAGCCGGTCGAAGTCCGGACCACGGGCGGCGTCGAGTTCCACGAGTTGATCCTGCGACAGCATGCCGGGCATGTGCATCATGTGCTTATCCACGCCCGTGACGGTCAAATTAAGCCCGTCAATGTGGATTTCGGGGACGACCTGCCCACGGTCACGTAGCCAGTTCTGCATGGTCTTGATCTCGGCGCGCTGCGAATTGAGGATACGCAACGTAAGCGTGCTCACCTCCGGCCCGGCGCCGTGCGAGGGGGCCAACACCGACATGACGAGCGCCTGCGCGTGATGTACGATCATCCCGGTCATGAAGTGCACGTCAGCCGGGGTGAAATGTGTCCGCGAACTGTCTTTCTGAGCCCAATACAACGACTCGAGATCGGTAGTCGAAGACGCCACCGAGGTAGCGGGCGGGGCGGTCGACGCCACCGGACGCGCACTCTGGCAACCTGTGGAGACGAACAACAGCGCCGGGACCCAGATACGTAGAATGGTTTTCATCGGGTGCGGATAATGAATGAACAGTCTAGCCGAGTGAAGATAGGCAAAGATCTCGATGTTCGGAAGGGCTTTTCGCCCCCCGTCTGCCGGCCATACGGGATCGTGTCCTTCGAGTTACCCATGACCCGTACCGTTCCGACCGGATGGAGACCGTGGTGCACTCATTCAAATAGGTCATCCTGCAGGTATTTCAGCCCCGAATCGATGATGATGGTCACCACACGCTTGCCGGGGCCGAGACGGCGGGCCAGCCCCTTGGCGGCCCACACGTTGGCCCCCGAAGTGATGCCGCCGAAGACGCCGGTCCTTCGGGCCAGATATCGAGCCGTTTCGAAGGCGTCCTTGTCGGTGACGGCGATGATCTCATCGGCGAGGTCGAGGCGGCAGATGGCCGGCACGAACCCGGGGCCGATTCCTTCGAGCCGGTGCCCGCCGAGCGGACCGCCGGAGAGCGCCCGCGACGTGGCCGGCTCGATGGCGGCGCAATGAATATCGGGCACCCGCGTCTTAAGTACCTCGGCATTGCCCGAGAAAGACCCGGCCGTACCGATGCCCGTGACGAACGCATCGACGCGCCCATTGAGGGCGTCGAGGATCTCCTCGGCCATCTTATGGTAGGCCGCACGGTTGTCCGGGTTATTGAATTGATCCGTCCAGAATGTGTTGGGTTGAACCGAGAGCGCCCGCGCCCTGTCGACGAGTTGCTGGATCAGTTCGGGCGTCACCTTCCGGTCGACGCTCGGAAGCACCTCCACCGTCGCCCCGAAGGCCCGCATCGTCTGAATCTTCTCCGTGGAGAAGGCATCCGAAGACACGAAGTGCGCTTTGTAGCCCTTAGTCGCGCACACCATCGCGAGCGAGCTGCCGGTGCTCCCGCCGGTGTATTCGACCACCGTCCCTCCCGGCTTGAGATCCCCGCGCCGCTCGGCACCCTCCACCATCGAGAGCGCCATGCGGTCCTTCATGCTGCCGGTCGGATTCGCCCCCTCCCACTTGACACAGATGTCGGCCGCGTCCGGTTCTTTGAGTGCGTCGAGATGAATCAGCGGCGTGTTTCCGATGGGCAGCATAGGGTTTCTTTTATGGGGGAATGAAGGTCGTTCCGCGCCGGCGGTGTCCGTGCGTGGGAAAGATACGCCCGAGGGGCTGCGGGTATGCGGTAAGGTCGTCATCGGAGAGATGCCACAGCGACGCGGCCGGTTTCACGGGTCGACCGGATAGTGGTCCGCATCGGCAAAGCGGAGGCGCCATTCGCCCTCTCGGCGCTCCCACACGAAGGTCGTCGGCCCCCGCGAGCGGATCACGGCGCCGGCGGTGGTAACGATGGAATCGCGGAACATGAACGAAGCGACCGCCACGTCCGGCCCGAGCGGGATGACGTTCAGGCCGGTCCACGTGGTGTGGAAATGTTCGAGCGAGGCCATGAACGCGCGGCTACCGGCGGCCACCTCCGCGTATCCCAGGCGGTTGCCGTCGACGAGCATGGTAAAGTCGGGCCAGAGCATCCCGATCACCGCCTCCGCATCCCGCGCCATGTTAGTGGAATGAAAGGCCCACACGGCCGACTCGACCTCCGCCCGTACCCGCTCGGAATCATAGGCCTTTGGTGACCCGCAGCCCGCGACGACAACGACCCAGAGTACGAGGCCGGGGGAAAATCCGCGATGGAAGGAGGAAGGCATGAGGACAGCGGTACGATGGCCGGTTGGATACGATGTGGGCGCGGTGCAGCGTCATGCACGGCGTTTTTTTCGCCGCCCGGCATTCCGGGCCACCGCGACGGCCTTCTCGGCCCATAGCCCGAGGGCATCTACGTCTTCGAGCACATCCACCGGCACCTCGTAATACTGCATCGCCCGCCCGTCGCCATAGGGCTGAAACGGCCCCATCCCGACGGCTTCGAAATCGGGCCGGTTGGTGTCGTCGACTTTGAAATATAGCCGATCCCCGGCCATCAGCGCAAAAAAATATTCGTGCGCATACAATCCGACGCCGCCGAACATGTTTTTGGCCGTGATGGGAAAAATCTGTTCGAGTTGTTCGATCACAAAACTTCGATAGCCGGATGAAACCGCCATGTTGTGTGCTTCTTATGGATGGAAAAGGGGAAAGCCCCGACGCACCGGTAACGCTATCACGCATCGCCCAGTGCCCGGCTGATGCGAAAGACATGGCCGTCCGGGTGCCGCACGTGCATTTCGCGGACGTGCCAGGGCATGTCGGTGGGCGGCCACGTGACATCGAGGCCCTCCGCGATGCACCGCGCATGGATCGCATCGACGTCGTCGACCCAGAGCGACATCCACACGCCCTTGTCGGCCGCTTCGTCGCCCTCGGGTCCGAAGGTGAAGGGCTGACCGCCGTTGCCGCGGCCGCCCTGTCCACCTTCGCACAAAAAGACCTCACAGTGGCCCGAGCGGACCACACCGAAGGACGGCGGCTCCCCCCATTCCCACGCCTTTTTCCACCCGAGCTTTTCGAACCACGCAAAGGACGCCTGAAGGTCAGAAACATTCAGAATGGGGGTCAGTGCTTTTGCGTTCATGCCTGGTCTCCCCCGTCATACGGGTTGTGCGGCCTTCCGGGCGTCGAGGCCGAAATCGCGCTCGACGGCAGCGTACCATGCGTCGTCGCCGGCAGCGCCCCAGGCGACCCATTCCTCGTCCGACATCGACGCGCGCCATGCGAGGAAGGGCTCGGAATCCGGGCCGACCGGATGGCGGAAGCGCGGCGTTTCATTCTCAACGATGTCGCGGATGGCGTCCGCGACCAATTCCGGCGAGGTGGGTGTCTCCAGCGAGGCGATGAACATCCCGGCGAAACGGCGACTGTGCGGATAGAGCGAACCTTCCCCCTCGACGGCGATGTCCCGGGCCATATCGGTGTCGATGATTCCGGGCTGCACCACGGCGACGCGAATCCCAAAGGCCTTCACCTCCTGCGCGACGGCCTCGCTGATGGCTTCGAGCGCAAATTTGGAGGCCGAGTACGGTCCGAGGGGCGAGCACGAGATGCGCCCGGCAACGGAGGTAATATTGATGATACAGCCGCTTCCGCTGACGCGCATGCCCGGCAACACGGCCTGCATACAACGAATCGCCCCGAAATAATTCGTCTCCATGACCGCCTTGAACTCGGAGAGCGGCAATTCTTCGACGGATCCGCGGCGCTCGATCCCGGCGTTGTTCACGAGCACGTCTATCGGACCGTGCTCGGCGATGATGGCCTTCACACCTCCCTCGACCGACGCGTCGGAGTTCACGTCGAGCGCCGAGAAGAAGATGGAGAGCGACTCTTCCTGTGCGATGGATTTCAACGCATCGGCTTTCGACGGATCGCGCATCGTGGCGAACACGCGATGACCCGCCCGCCCGAGCGCAAGGCTCGTTGCCTTTCCAATTCCGCGACTTGCTCCTGTGATTAAAATAGATGCCATTATAAGCCTCCTGATTGATGAGATCGCGAAGAGGGGTTCGACGTGACGCAGGCGCGTCCGGCCCCGTTTCGGTCTCTGGCGATGGATGATCCGACTCCGCATAATTCTTGACGGAGTGCGGTTGATGGGGCCCGGCCGGCGCCCGTGCGATGGGAGCGCGAAAGCACAAGCGCGTCCGCTCGATCAGCCGCCCCGAAGCAATGCGTAATCAATCGTGCCGGGAACGGCCGGAGTACTATATAATCTAACGACATCCGGGCCCGGAGTGGCTCATTGCAACCGGCTCTGTCCCGAGCCTTGTTTCGTGTTCGATCGGCGGCCATGCACCCCTCATACCAAATCCGGTTGCTCTGTTGTTGGTTGAGGAAAACGTGTTTCGTATTGCGTATTTCGTAGGGGCACCTTCTTTACGCAACACGCAACAGCGTTGCCAAACTATAACACTTCTACCGGAATGGGAATCAGCCCGAACGGCACCATTCCTCGGCGATCCCCGGCCCGGTTTCGCACCGGCTGCGGCATCTCGGTCCTGATCTTTGTGCATCCCCCGAGACCCGCCATTCCGGCTCCTCGCAGCCGCCGCCCGAAATCGTCCATCGCGCGACCGTCAACGGGAAGGACTGCACGTACACCCCCGATCCGTTGGGCTCCACAAGGGTATAGGCGATAAAGCGGTCGTCCGGAGAAAACCTGGCGGACGGCGAAAGCAAGCCGCTACCGGTGCTTTTCCATATATTCGGCAACGCGCCTGCCAACGATGTCGCCGAATATGAATAGAAAAAACCGATTCTCCTATACTGAAGCCGGTGTGGAATATTTTGAACGCCGGCAACTCAAGCGCTTTGCGGGCGTCTGGTCGCTGTGGGCACTTGGTGTCGGCGCGGTGATATCCGGCGATTTCTTCGGGTGGAATTTTGGACTGCTGGCGGGTGGATTCGGCGGCCTGCTCGCCGCGACCGCTATCGTGGCCGTGATGTACGTCGGCATGTGTTATTCCATCGCCGAGATGAGTCCCGCCCTGCCGCACACGGGGGGCGCCTATTCGTTCGGACGCACGGCGATGGGGCCGTGGGGCGGATTCATAACCGGGCTGGCCGAGAGCATGGAGTACATCCTTACCCCCGCCGTAATCGTCGTCGGAATCGGTGGATACATGGGGTCGATTGCCAACGATTTGACGGGCATGAACATCGCCGCTCCCGTATGGTGGGCCCTGTTTTACGGGGTTTTCGTGGGGATGAACATCCTCGGCGTCGAGCTTACCTTCCGGTTCACGATCTTCATCACGTTTCTCGCGCTCGGCATCCTGTCTGTTTTCTGGATCGGAGCGATTCCTCATTTCAGCTGGACGTATGCCCTGGATGTCGTGCCCGAGGCGGGCGAGAGTGTGTGGTTTCCGCACGGACTCTCGGGTATCGCAGCCGCGCTTCCATTTGCCATCTGGTTCTATCTGGCCATCGAGCAACTGCCACTGGCCGCCGAGGAATCCCACGATCCCAAACGGGACATGCCGAAAGGCCTCCTCTGGGGCATTCTCACGCTCATCATCGCCTCCGTTCTGACACTGTTTTTAAATGCGGGGATCGCCCCCGGCGCCACCGTAGTCGGCGCCTCGGACAATCCACTGTTCCTTGCATTCCAGACCATTTTTGGAAGCGGCATGGGTGCGTCGCTTCTGGCGCTCGTGGCAGTCGCGGGGCTGGTGGCAAGTTTTCATACGATCATTTACGCGTATGGCCGCAATATCTATTCGCTGAGCCGCGCCGGATATTTTCCGCACTGGCTGTCCGTCACCCACCCCGTGCGAAAGACGCCGCACGTAGCACTGATCACAGGCGCCGTGATGGGATTTGCGGTGGCCCTGATCATCCAGTACGGGGCATCGTTCCTCGGGTCGGTGCCGGTGGGCGCCGTGTTGCTCAATATGGCCGTCTTCGGAGCCGTCATCGCGTATATCATGCAGATGGTCGCCTTCGTCCGCATTCGGGACCTGGATATTGAGCGTCCGTATGTCAGTCCGCTCGGGAAGACCGGCGCCGTGGTAGCCGGCGTAATCGCCTCGGTGACGCTCGTGTTTCTCTTTGTGAATCCGGATTATCGGCCCGGCATCTACGGTACGGCAGTCTGGTTCGCCGGCGGCTTGCTGTACTACTATTTTTACGGCAGGCATCGTATGATTCTGTCTCCGGAAGAGGAATTCGCCATCGCGCACCGGAGCGCATGAAAGGCCGTTCATCGAGGACAGGTTGACATGGACAAATCCAAACCGACGGGCATGTTGACGATTAATGATCTGACCGGGGAAATTGAAGCCGGCCGGATTGACACGGTGATCGCCTGTTTTCCCGATATGTTCGGGCGCCTGGTCGGCAAACGGTTTCAGGCGCAGTTCTTCGTCGATGAAGCCCACCGCGAGACCCATGCCTGTGACTATCTGCTCGCGGATGACATCGATATGGAGCCGGTGCCGGGCTACCGCGTGGCAAACTGGGGAAAAGGGTATGGCGACCTCGTCATGAAACCCGACCTGTCGACCCTACGCCGGACGCCCTGGCTGGCGGGAACGGCGCTGGTGCTTTGCGACGTGCTGGATCATCATGGCGAGGCGCTCGCACACAGCCCGCGAGCCATCCTTCGCCGGCAAGTCGACCGGCTCGCCGCGCGCGGGCTTTCGGCGATGACGGCTTCCGAGCTGGAGTTTTATCTATTCGATGAGACGTACCGCGAGATCAGTGATCGGGATTTTCGAAATCCGCGAACAGCCGGAACGTACATCGAAGACTATCACATCTTTCAGACGACCAAAGAGGAGCCGGTTCTCCGCGCCATGCGCAACGGACTGGAAGGCGCGGGTATCCCGGTCGAAAATTCGAAGGGCGAGTGGGGGCCGGGTCAGGAGGAACTCAACATCCGGTATACGGACGCCCTTCAGATGGCCGACCGGCATGTCATCATGAAGAACGCTATGAAGGAAATCGCCCATGCACACGGGCGGGCGATCACGTTCATGGCCAAATGGAACTACGATCTGGCCGGGAGCAGTTGCCACGTGCATTGCTCCCTCGCGGATGTGGAGACGGGGAAAAGCGCCTTCCACGATCCGTCGGCCCCGATGGGCATGTCGAAAACCATGCGGCACTTCATGGCCGGGCAACTGGCGCATGCCCGCGAGATCACGTATTTCCTGGCGCCGTACATCAATTCGTACAAACGATTTCAGGCCGCGACCTTTGCGCCGACGCGGGCGGTCTGGTCGCGTGACAACCGGACGGCCGGCTTCCGGCTCTGCGGCGAGGGTACGAAGTCGATCCGGTGCGAGTGCCGCATCGGTGGTGCGGACCTGAATCCATACCTGGCATTTGCGGCATTGATCGCCGCGGGATTGGATGGAATAGAACGGGAACGGGAGCTCGAAGCCGACTATGCCGGCGATGCCTACGCGGGAACCGATCTGCGTGAAATCCCAAAATCGCTGCGTGAGGCGAAAGAACTGCTGCGTGATTCGACCCTTTTGCGATCGGCGTTCGGTGACGACGTCATCGATCACTATGTGCACACAGCCGAGTGGGAGCAGTCGGAATACGACCGCCGGGTCACCGACTGGGAACGCAGGCGTGGTTTTGAACGGTCGTGAGCCATGGGACAAACGATCAAATGCATTTCACCGGTCGACGGAAGCCTGTATGCGGAGCGGGCGATGGCGCGTGAGGCGGAGGTCTCCGATGCCGTTGCCGAAGCCCGCACGGCACAGGCACAATGGGCCGGCGTATCGATAGCCGAACGGGCGCGATACTGCACGGCGATCGTGGATGCGATGCTCGAGATGCGGGAGGAAATCGTTCCGGAACTGGCATGGCAGATGGGGCGGCCCGTACGATTTGGTGGCGGAGAGCTGAAGGGTTTCGAGGAGCGCGCGCGGCACATGATCAGTCTGGCGCACGACGCGCTGACCCCCATCGTACCGGACCACCGGGAAGGGTTTCGCCGCTATATCGAGCGGGTGCCGGTCGGACTGGTGTTTGTCATCGCACCCTGGAATTACCCCTATCTCACGGCGGTCAATTCTGTGATTCCCGCGCTCATGGCGGGCAATGCCGTGCTGCTCAAACACGCCTCACAGACGCTCCTCGTCGGTGAGCGTTTTCAGCGGGCTGCTGACCGGGCCGGCCTTCCGAAGGGCCTCTTCCGAAACCTGGTGCTCTCGCACGCGCAGGCAGACCGCCTGATCGCGGAAAGACGGGTTGATCGTGTTAACTTCACCGGTTCAGTGGCATCGGGAAGGACCATCGAACGCGCTGCCGCCGGCACGTTTCTGGGCGTAGGCCTGGAACTGGGTGGCAAGGATCCGGCCTACGTGCGCGCGGATGCCGACATGGCATACACCGCCGAACAACTGGCCGACGGCGCGTTTTTCAACGCAGGGCAGAGCTGCTGCGGTGTGGAGCGCATCTATGTGGACGCGGGAGTCTACGAGGACTTCGTCGCGGCGCTGGTCGCCGTCGTAAGATCGTATCGGCTGGGCAATCCACTGCACCCCGAGTCGACGCTCGGACCCATGGTCTCGGCACGGGCGGCGGACTTCGTTCGGACGCAAATCGCCTCGGCGGTGGCCGGCGGCGCCCGAACGCTCATCGATCCGTCGGGCTTCGAAGCCAATGCCCCCGGCTCCGCCTACCTGGCGCCGCAGGTGGTGGTAGATGTCGACCACACGATGTCGCTCATGCGCGACGAGTCCTTCGGACCGGTAGTCGGCATCATGCCGGTCTCCGGGGAAGTGGAGGCCATTCGGTTGATGAACGACAGCCCCTTCGGCCTGACGGCTTCGATCTGGTCCGACGATCTCGAGGCGGCGGAACGCATCGGGAGACAGATTGAGACCGGCACGGTGTACATGAACCGGTGCGACTATCTCGACCCGGCCCTGGCATGGACAGGCGTCAAGGAAACCGGTCGGGGCGCCACGCTCTCGCGTATCGGGTACGAACATCTCACCCGTCCGAAATCGTTTCATCTACGCATGAGAAAATGAAGGCGAACTGGTCCTTTCCCACGTCGATACGCTTTGGCGCCGGCCGCATCAACGAACTGGCGGATGCATGCGCGACGGCCGGAATTCGTCGGCCGCTCTTCGTCACCGATGGGGGGCTCGTGGATCATCAGATTACCGCCGAGGCCCTGGCCGTACTCGAGCACATCCGTCTACCCGTCACTGTTTTTTCGGACGTACACCCCAACCCGACCGGCGAGGACGTCGAGCGGGGCCTTGCGGCCTTCCATGAGGGGGCCTGCGATGGCGTCATCGCTTTCGGGGGCGGCAGCACGCTCGACACGGGCAAGAGTGTGGCGTTCATGCACGGCCAGAACCTTCCGATCTGGGATTTCGAGGACATCGGCGATTTCTGGATGCGTGCGGATGCGTCGGTCATTGCGCCGATCGTCGCCGTTCCGACGACGGCCGGAACCGGTTCGGAGGTCGGCCGCGCGGCCGTCATCACCCATTCCGCGACACACGAGAAGAAAATTATCTTCCATCCGAAGATGCTTCCCGCCGAAGTGATATGTGATCCGGCGCTAACGCTTGGCCTTCCGCCACATCTGACCACAGGTGCCGGAATGGACGCGCTCGCGCACTGCGTGGAGGCCTTCTGCGCACCCACCTTCCATCCGATGGCCGACGGCATCGCGCTGGAGGGGATGCACCTGATCGCACGCGCACTCCCGCGCGCGGTCCACGACGGCAGCGACCTCGAGGCACGCGCGATGATGATGGCCGCCGCATCCATGGGCGCGGTCGCGTTCCAGAAAGGCCTCGGCGCCATTCATTCGCTGTCCCACCCCATCGGGGCCCTCTACGGAACCCACCACGGCATGACGAATGCGGTGTTCCTGCCGTATGTGCTCGCCTTCAACCGTTCGGCGCTGGGGGGGAAGATCGACCGGATGTGCACGGCGCTGGGTCTGGATCCGGGCTTCGAGCGCCTGATGGACGGGATGCTGCGACTCCGGGCCGACATCGGTGTCCCGCATACGCTCGCGGAGCTCGGCGTGGACAACGCGCAGGCCGAATGGATTGCAGGACGCGCTGTCGCGGATCCCAGCACCGCGACCAATCCGGTTCCGCTGTCCGCCGAAGCTGCCCGCCGTATTTTCGACGCGGCCATGCGTGGCGAGACGGAATGGTGAAGGAGCGGCTGAAATTACTGCACGACCCTGCCCCTCATATCAAATCAGGTTGCTTCGTTGTTGATTGCGTATTGCGTATTGCGTATTGCGTATTGCGTGGGGAGCCTTTCTATACGAAATACGCAATATCGTCGACACACTTTGGAGCTGGTAAATACACGCCGTCGACCTTCCGCCAGACGCGCCACCGATTGGTTTTGCATAGCTCGCACCGGCTGCGGCGCATCACCACGTGCGGCAGGCACCGGTCGCCGCTACTCATCGAGGTATCGCTCGAGGTAAAACATCTCCTTCAGATAGTGCCGCCGCCATCCCGGACGGGCCTCATCGAACAGTAACGCTTCGGCGGCGCCGAGGGCGTAAAAGGCGACCCGGCGTTGTGCCGCGAGGTCGAGGCCGGCCAGCTCCCCGGCGAGTGCGACGCGCAACGAGCCCGCAGCCGTGGCATAGGGCACAAAGTCGTCGAGCGCCCGGAACGACGGGAGCGGTTCGTGCCGCGCCGCCGCCGTCTCGGCCACACGGTATTCCGTGAAGCGGGCCACACCCTCCTGCCAGAGTTGAAACGAAAGATACCGGTAGTCCTTTTCACTGAGCACGTCCCGCAGGCGTTCGCGAGCACGGCGGTATTCACCCAAACGCACCTCGGCCTCCGAGCCATGCGCAGCCGTGAGTGCCTGTTGAAGGGCGATCCGGTACGCGGTGAGACGTTCCCCGACGGCTGCGGAATCATAGGGAAACGGATAATTCAGCATCCACATACCCGTCTCGTCCCCGCCGGACAAATCGAGCGCGGCCACCGAGGCGGCATATCCGGGCTGGGCATACTGAAGCTGATGGAAATGCTCGTGGAGGAGGGTGACGACCCAGAACGTGGCCGACTTGCCGGTCTGTTCCGGCTGCCCCACCACGACGGTCGAGAGGCCGTTGACGGCCGGAAAGGTCGCGAGCAAATTCGGCGAAAACTGGCGGTCACGGACATACACCGCGCTCTGGAGGAGCGAGTCGTACGCGCTGACGCGCACGAAGTCGCCGGACGGATGCGGATGGCGGACGAGAAACTCATGCGCGGGTGTGACGAGCAGCACGGCAAACGGGACGTCGCTCCAAGCGGGCCAGATCTCGTCCTGCACATCGTCGGCAAGCCGGAAGGCCTCGGCCAGTCGTATGCGGTCCGCCTCAGGGAGCGAAGGTGCCTGTGCACGTGCCGCGCCGGTACAGAGGAAGAGGAGAATGAGAAGCCGTACGACGCTCATGGGATGCATTATCGGTGGGTTTCGCATGTAACGCACCGGCCGCGCGATTTCTTACCCCCCTCGTTTCGACTAGGTTCGGCCCACGATCGAGGCGCTGCTGTTCAGGAAAGAGACCGCAGTGGATCATCGTCCGGCGAAGGCCTGGTGGGATCGCCGTACCGCTCGGCCTACGCGGCCACGGAAACGCCCGTCATTTCCCGCTCGACCTTTTCCGGGCACTGCCCTTTTTTGTCGCCAAAGCGTACGATTCCCGCAGCCATCGGCCCCAAATATCCTCCGACAAGGGCGCCTCGTTCGAAAACCGGACCGTGACCCAGTTGCCGATACCGATTTCATATCGTTCCGGGTCGCGCTTCTCCAAATCCTTCGCTTCTCCCATCGACGCATTCAGATTGAACATTGCCTTGTATCCGCGGCCTTTCCTGCCCGGCCCGACGTACAAAAATGCGTTCTTGCCCGCTTTGAACGATGTTTGATTACACGACGAACCGGTCACAACGTCCGGTAACTCCGACGCCGCCCTTTTCATGTCGGCAGTCGCGTCTTGTTGTCCTTCCATGCCGTTTGCTTCGTGTCTATGGCAATGTGGTGATGGCGGGGCCATGATCCGGCGCGCTTCACCCGGATCGCTCCTCTAAGAATAACGAACAAGACGACGCCGAACAACGGTCGCGTAGGTTTGGGGAGCCGTCGGACCACGATGTCCGAACGGTGGCCCCCGTACCTAAGGCGGAACGGCCGTTGGAGAATGGACAGGCCCACAACCAAGTCCGGCAAAATTCCCGAGCGCTGGATGTTCGGGCGGATAGGCCCGATGGCGTTCGGCATGAAATCGATCCAAGTGGGCGCATGTGGGCGCTACCCCTCGTCAACCGGTTGGGCAAAATGCAATAACACCCCGACCGGGTCCCAAACGAACGTCACGAGCGCGCCATAACTCTGCAGTGAGGGTTCTCGCACTTTCGCGGCCCCGTACGATCGTTTTTCGAGAACCCGTACGGCATGGTCATACCAGCTGCGGGCATCTTCCACGGTGATGTGCAGCATGGAATTCTGGCACCATTTACGCTGATAGTACTTTTGAAGATAGAATCGATGACCCCCGAGCTCTAACTCCGCCAGATCACCGGCGTCGAAATTCACCTTCCACCCCATCGCCACATAAAAATCGCGCGACTCGTCGAAGTTTTTTGAGCCGATAAAAGGCTTTACGTCTGAGGAGACCAGATTCATTAGCACTTTGATCTGATTCATGAGGTGCGCTTTACGCGCCGCTTACGAAACGTTAGACTCCGGGCTCGTCAAAAAAAGACCACCGCTGTGGCGCCATCAGCAACGGCAAAACCTCACGTCCGGCTCGCAGAAATATCCTCCCATACGAGCCAGTGAGCATTCAATCTCACGGCACCGCACCGGGTATAAAACGATCGTGCGACCGCATTTTCCGGAAGCACGTCGACGCACACCCGCAATGCGGCCCGCTCCTCGAACCATTTCATCAACATCGCTGTCAGGCGGGTTGCAATGCCGCGCCGACGATAAGCCGGCGACACCCACAGGTATTGTAGTTCGCCTGTACAGCCATAACGCTCGGTAAGATGCCCGCCGATGTAGCCTGCCACGGTTTCTCCATCCAATGCGAGAAAAATAACGCGCGGCGGCAGGGCCTGCCGAGGATGGTGTCGTCCCGCCAGATAAGCGCCCGTCCGCGGGTCGGCGGGACCCCAGGCTGCGTCGGCCGCACGGCTGCGCACCAGTCCGGGAATGTCGGAGGCGGCGGCTTCGCGATAGATCACGTCGTACTCTGAAGTCATACCGGTTTGTTATCGGCAAAAGAGCGACGGGGCCCTCCGGTCGATGGCCCGTGCTAAAGCGTGGGCCCGACATCGATGTGATCATCCACCATTCGTCGGCTGTTCGATGGATTCGGCCGGTTCGGCGTCTCCATGCGCTCCATCCTCCCAGTATGCGCCGGGCCGATAGGTGCCGAAATACCACTGATGTCCTTCCGGATCCCGGGCCAGGTAACCCCGCGATCCATAGTCCTCATTTTTGAGATCCTGAATAATTTCTGCCCCGGCCCCCGTGGCGCGGGCGTAGTGCGCGTCGGGATCGTCGACGTGAACGCATAGCGCCTGACAAACGGCCGGCACGCTGCCTGGTCCCACCCGGCCGGCATCGGGCTTTGGGGAACTCACCATGATCACACCGGCCCCGTGGCAAAGTTCGGAATAGGTGATCGAGCCTTCGGGCCCCGGAACGACCAACTTCCGCTCAAAGCCGAACGCGCGGCAGAGCCATTCGATGGCCGCGGGTGCGTCCTCGTAGGTGAGTGACGGGAAGATGTCCCCGGTATCGCGTCGCATATCTGACATTTCGATTCCCTCCATGGTGGACCGGTTTCCGGAAAGACGTTATTCATCCGAAACCCGATGATTCTCGTGGCAGGCAATGCGGCCCGTAATGGGCAGCACAGCCTGTTATCGCCTCCCGAGGCCTCGCGTCGAAGGCTGCCAGAGGAATGGTGTTGGATGCGGCGCCCCGGCCGGCGCAAAACCAAAGGCCAGGTCACGCGAAGCCAGTCGCGACGGGCGCCGGAGAAAACCCGAGGACGTATTCTCCGGGCAGGAACCGTTTTGCCCCTGGTAACGGGAGGCCACAAATGGGATTGACGCTCCGCACCTGTTCCGCAGCTACGGGGTGAACTCGACCAGCATTCGCATCGTCTCGACCTTCAGGCCGTCCTCGCGCATCGCCTTCTGGCCTTCGTCCGAATCCAGCAGCTCCCGGAAGCTCGTCATATCGGGTATTTCTACGATAAGGCCCGTCGCGTTGGGGTTCTCGGGGTCGCGGAAGTTTCGGCATTTGATCCCAAGGTTCCCGAACAGTTCATGTCGACTTCCCGGTCCCTTCTTCCAGGCTCTGGCCCAGACGGCACCATCCTGAACGTCGTGGAAGATGATTGCTGTTGTCATGCTTGCCTCCTTTTGTTTTGTGTTGACGGTTGGTCTGCCAAAATCTCCGGCAGGGTGTAGCCTGACGGTTGGGCTGTATCCGCTCGAAGCATGCGGGCAACCAGGCTCAAGATACTGATGCGCAACAGCGGCTGCAATTCCGACCAGGCCGGCGCCGACCAGCCTCCTAGACACGCGCACTTTCATCTCAGAACTCGGCATTGGCCTACCGGGCCAGCATCATTTGCCGGACTTGCTTGAAGGCGCCTGCCTGGATGCGCTACCGGTAGATACCCGTCGCGGCGCATCGGCCCGTATCGACCTTGCCGTTCCAGGTGGCCGTTTGGTAGCCTGCACGCTGAAAGCCCCCGACGAGCGTAGCTATATGTCGGCCCAACGTATTGAAGACCTTATCGTAGCCCAGTCATCGGTCGGCTGATTTTATCGAATGCTGGTTGTCCGATCGAAGGGGTTGGGGTGGAAGATCGACTGGATGTGCACGGCGCTGGGTCTGGATTCGGGCTTCGAGGGCCTGATGGACGGGATGCTGCGACTCCGGGCAGACATCGGTGCCCCGCATACGCGTGCGGAGCTCGGCGTGGACATCGCGCAGGCCGAATTGATTGCCGGACGCGGGGTCGCGGATCCCAGCACCGCGACCAATCCGGTTCCGCTGACCGCCGAAGCTGCCCGCCGTATTTTCGACGCGGCCATGCGTGGCGAGACGGAATGGTGAAGGAGCGGCTGAAACTACCGCACGATCCTGCCCCTCCTGTCAAATCCGGTTGCCCCGTCGTTGATTTCGTATTGCGTATTGCGTATTGCGTGGGGAGCCTATCTATATGAAATACGCAATACGCAATATCGTCAACACACTTTGGAATTGGTAAATAGAAGCCGTCGACCTTCCGCCGGAGGCGCCACCGATTGGTTTTGCAGAGCTCGGCCCGGCGGCGGTGCATATGCGCCATAAACCGTCATCAAGCCTTATCCACCTTGATGACGCCGCTTTCGCGAGAGCCCAATAAGAACGAGCGGCACGCCGACACCAAAGGCTAAGCCACCGACAAAGTCTTGATGAAGCCATTGAAAGGCAATTGAAGCTAACGCCAGCGCACACACGCCGGCGACAATAAACGTTTGAGCTTTTCCCGTAATTTTCCGGATCATTCTGAATACCTCATACTGGAACCGTACGACCATGATATCGACATAAACGTGGGGCAGATTAAACGGTATGCATATGAATAGCAAGGGACATCGTCCTCCCAAATGACCGAGGCGGGCCTTACATGAGCGCGAACGGCCACGCTCAACACCACCCCTTCGTTGGGGGATATCCGGCACGTCCTTGCATAATACCCCGGCCCTCACCGAACCGGAGCGTACCCGCCGACAAGGCCTTTTTTCGAGAAGATGATTTGCCACACCTGAACCTTGCGCACGCGGAACGAGCCGGCGCCGGAGAGAAGGAAATAGCGCCACTTGCGGTAAAAGGCGTCGCCGTAGCGTGGGCGCAATGCACCCCATCCCGCCTCGAAGTTCTCGTGCCACGCCATCAGCGTGGGGTCGTAGTCCTGCCCGAAATTATGCCAGTCCTCCATCACGAGCATTGACTCACCCTGACCGCGTCGCTTTGATTGGACGCCGGCGCCGATCCCTTAAATCTACAATCTGAACTTGATGCCAATACCCGGCATCAGACGGCTGATGACCTGCCGAGAGTACCCAGCATGATAACGGGACGACCACGTGCCGAGTCGGCCTTTTGAACGGAATCCGGCAGGGACGGGAATAATTCGAGGGCGTGCCGAAACAAAATGGCACCTCGGTTGCCGAAAACCGGCCGCCGTGCCGACCCTCAAAGCGTGTAGGTTGCAGCCGCAGGTTGCAAATCCAGAAACCAGAAAACTCCCGCAGAGGTAGCGCTGAGAACGGCCGAGGCAATCAAGATTCCCGACGGGTATTCAACTCGACCGCAGAGTTTCCGTGTCCCGCTTGACTTTCAAGGCCATAAGCGTGTTATGCGATTACTTTCTCGTCAGCATCAAAGCTCTAAGATCACCAACTCAACCCATTATTTGATCCCACCTCTTTCAACTTATTTCACAACATTTTCATGCGGTGCTACCGGAGGGATCTGACTCCAAACTATTTAGTTGATTCTGATTTAACTCCTGTATCCTTTCCACCTCCTGCACAAGGGCCGGGCTTTACATCTTTTATTCTTGGTGAAGTTACCGGCCGGTCTTTTGACGCGCTCCCCACGCCATCTGTATGAGACTTCGAGGTGGCATTGTAGCGGGTTGTGCATTCATCCGTGTCTTTTGCTCCGCGCTTTCTTTCAACCGATCCCGACCAGGCCCACGTGACATTTGCAATAGGTTTCCATCCATGCTTACCATTTTCCTTCCACATGAGATACAGCTTGAACTTGTCGGACATGCTTACTTCCTTAGGATGATCGATAAGGCTACGACCAGGACAATCGTCAGATTTAATCACATGTGTACCAGCCGTTGTGATATCCACTGAGCATCCTTTCCACGGCGGTCCACCATCATGATGTGCGGACGACACGGTGATACACTGCTTTTTCCCATCTGCCAGAGTCACCTTGCGATCTGCACTCAGAACATTCTGCATGAACGCCAATTTCCCCGTGCACCCGGCAGCGGTTTTCACCTTCCCTACGAACGCCATTCCGGAATCCGCACTATTGCCACACGTTCCTCTGGGTGTAGTACACTTTCCGAGGCGGAATCGGCAGCGGTTTCCTAGAAACATTAATTCAGGGTCCTTGCCCTTTGCGGTTAACGAAACAAAGTCTGGACACTTAGTTGGACCAGATTTCAAGGGCTCTGAGTCACTTCCAAGATCATCGAACTGATGAGCCTGTACACGTGATGGGCTGAATATGGGTAGTCGGCTGAAATCATGACCAAAGCGGGTCGATGCTATGGTGGCCGACCCCGGCGGGAGTTCTTCAGCATTAGACTGTAGTAATCGTCGCGTAGCTAGATTCCCGATCGTGCGCTGCAATTGAAGAATAGAGTCCACATCACGGCTTTGTCCAGAAAGTGCCCGAATGGCATGCGTAGATTTAACAGGCGTGGTTTGCTGAGTTGCCTTTCGTTTATGTGCAAAGGTTCGCATGATTTGTCTCCTTCCATTCTGTCATCTGGCGCCTAACGGCGAGCCATAACCGGGCCGGGGCCGACGGGCACAGCGACCAAGATAGCGTTGATTGAAAGCGACGGCAAGCCAATCCAGCCACCGCCGACCGGCTCCGGGTCCGAGTTGATGGCGTTGTTATGACCCGAGCCTCAAGTCAAGCTATAATATCGACTCTATGACCGATGTGGCGAGTTGTGTCAAGTAGTTTGTATCGGACTCAGTTCCGGAGTAACCGAAAGACATGGCAATCGTTACGATTGTAGATGATTGGATCAGTTCTGAGCAGTTCTCAATGAACTGGATGATGTCTGTTTCCTCCCAAAGATCGCCCTCGGCCCACATTTCCGAGGAATTGAATAAGTCAAGATCGAGGTCGAATAGAATTGGTTTAGAGCCAGAGTAGGACCGAAAAGTTATGGCATCAGAATGGATATGTTGAGCGGCTCCATACTGTTTTATGAAAGGCGGCCAAAACCCATGTTGGTTATCCATCTGTTTGCAAAAGAAATGCACTTCATCCACCAGTCCTCTTATTATGGCGGGTGCAATGAATGAGTCCTTTTTTATTTGGTCACTCGCGGTAAGTGCAATGACCGCGTCAATTGTTCCTAACTCGTTTAGCGTCCCTATGCGAGTGGAGTCTTTAAAATCATTGACTGCGTCCCAATGGTAATGTGCATGAAATAGTGCAAATGGGCCCTTTTCATTCGTCTCAATCGTGTGCTTCTCCCAAACGAAATATGCCCATTTATGGTTGTCCATCAACCACACTTTCGGGAAGATCTCCTCGAAGTATGAATCATCAGGGGCAAAATCGTGGATTCTTGGGTATCTCATAGTACCCGACTCTTAGGGGCATAAAGGTCAGCCATAACCGGGCCGGGGCCTACGGGCACGACGAGCAAGATAGCTGTGCGTGACAGCGACGGCAAGCCGAATGAGCCATCGCCGACCGGCCCTGGGTCCGTGTTTATGGCCTGGATATTAATCATGGCCTCCTCCCAGAGCCTACCTTGTAGCGCTCTGACCTTCCACAAACCAGACCCCAAGAGGATCTGCCATGAGATTTTATACCCAACAACATACGCACTACTGCGGCGTCGATCTACACGCAAAAACGCGGCTGTGAGCAGCCGCAGCGTTCCTCTGCATCCTTGATGCCCAGGGCAACACCGTGCTCTCCCGCAACACGCTCGCCAATCCGTCAGCCTTCCTCAAAGCCGTCGAACCCTTTCGGGAAGAC
>Ga0114931_10001172_pt1 | contig 33347 bp, 34 predicted proteins | sample 2SBtaG_FD_89579 | JGI IMG/M metagenome (GOLD analysis project Ga0114931, IMG submission 89579) | Deep subsurface microbial communities from Kolumbo volcano to uncover new lineages of life (NeLLi) - 2SBTROV14_V59a metaG | ecosystem: Environmental > Aquatic > Marine > Volcanic | place: Kolumbo...
CCAAGCTGGCGCGATTTGATCACCACCCCGCCAGCGCTGTCGGTGCGCCGATAGAGCACCGCCCCCTGGCGGCTACGAATCTCGCGAATGCCATAAGGCCGCAAGCGGCGCCCGCCATTGGCCAGGGTCGCATAGGCCCCGGTCAACTCGAGCAGCCGCACCTCGGAGGCGCCCAGCGCAATACTGGGGCGATTGGTCAGCGGCGTGGTGATGCCCAGTCGGCGCGCCACCTCGGCGACATGGCGGCGGTTGGAGCGCTCGGACACCTTGACCGCGACCGTATTGATCGAGCGCGCAAAGGCCTCGCGCAGGGTCACCACTCCGGCATAGCCACCGCCGTAATTGCTTGGTTGCCAGCCTTCGATGATCACCGGCGAATCACGCATTTTCTAGCGCGGCGTCAGGCCGGCCTCGAGGCCGGCGAGATAGACAAACAGCTTGAACGCCGAGCCGGGCTGGCGGCGCGCCTGGGTGGCCCGGTTGAACTGGCTTTGGGCGTAGGAGCGGCCGCCGACCATGGCGCGCACCGCACCATCCGGGGCCATCGCCACCAGCGCCGCCTGGCCCGCCCCCAGCCGGCCACCATCGCGCGCCAGCGCCTGGGTGACCGCCTGTTCGGCCTGGCGCTGCATGCCGGCATCGAGGGTGGTGTAAATCTCCAGATCCTGCTCCGGCTGGCCCACATAGTCGGCCAGCCGGCCGGCCACCCAGTCGGCGAAATAGCGCGGCGCGATGCGCGCGACCTTGCGCGCCAGGCGGGGCGGCGTAGCGCGCGCCGCCTCATCTGGTGTCAGATAGCCGGCCTCAACCATATTGACCAGCACCTGGCGGGCGCGCGCCCAGGAGCGCTCCTTGTTGACGCTGGGCGCATAGCGCGACGGCGCCTTGAGCAGGCCGGCGATGATCGCGCTTTCGGCCAACGTGAGGCGGCGCGCGGAATGGCCAAAATAGCGCCGCGCGGCGGCATCGACGCCGTAAGTTCCCGCACCGAGATAAACCCGGTTGAGATAAAGCGTTAGGATTTCATCCTTGGTGAATTTATGCTCGAGCCACAGCGCCAGCAGGCCTTCGCGGATCTTGCGCTTGGCGGTGCGATCGGCGGACAGGAACAGATTCTTGGCCAGTTGCTGGCTCAGCGTACTGCCGCCCTGCACCACATGGCCGGCGCGTAGATTGGCCAGCATGGCGCGACCCAGGCCCCACATGTCGAGCGCTCCATGCTCGTAAAACCGTCGGTCCTCGGTCGCCAGCAGAGCATCGACCAGATCTTGCGGAATCTCGGCGCGGCGCAGCTTGTCGCCGTAAATATGGCCATAGCGGGCAATAACCGCGCCCTTGCGATCAAGAACCGTCAGGCTCGGCGCACGGCGGTCCTGACCCAGGCTCGAGACATCGGGCAAGCCCAGCGCGTAATAGGCGACCACCGCGAACAGGCCAACGCCAAGCCACAGCCCCAGCACCACGCCCCAGTAAAGCGCCCGCCGCCAACCGCGCCGCTTGCCGCCCCCGCCACCTGACGCCTTGCGGGCCATGGTGCCTAAACGTCGAGGTTGGCCACGGCCAGGGCGTTTTCCTGGATAAAGAGGCGGCGCGGCTCCACCACATCGCCCATTAGCTTGGAAAACATCTCATCGGCGGTATCGGCATGGCTGATCCGCACCTGCAACAGCCGGCGCGCCGCCGGGTCAAGGGTGGTCTCCCACAATTGGCCGGGGTTCATCTCGCCCAGGCCCTTGTAGCGCTGCACCGCGATCCCCTTGCGGCCAAAACCGAACACCGCATCGAGCAACTCGCCGGGCGCGGTGATGCTGCGTTCCTCGTCCTTGCGCCGGCAGCGGGCGGCGGCGGCGTAAACCTCCTGCATCTCGCCCGATTGCCGGTTCAGCTTGCGCGCCTCGGCGCTCTCAAGCGCCACCGCATCAATGACATGGCTTTCGGTCACCCCGCGCAGCTCGCGGCAGAACCGCAGGCCGCTGTCGGCCAGCACCTCGCCAGACCAGCCACGCTCGGCCTCGGGGGCGACGGCATCGAGCCGGGCGGCCACCGCCGCGGCCAGGGCGCGCGCCTTGGCCGCGTCCGACAATGCTTGCGGATCGAACGCCCCGGCGATCGCCATCTGTTCCAGCAGCGGGCACGCATAGCGGTGCGGGAAAGCCTCCAGGGCATCGCGCACCGCGCGGGCGTTGTCCACCAGCCGGCGCAAATCCTCGCCGGCCCGCTGGGTGCCGTCATGGAGCACCAGCACCATGTCCTTGAGCCCCTCGGTGATCAGATATTCCTCGAACTCGGCCTGATCCTTCAGGTAGACTTCCGACTTGCCCCGGGTGATCTTGTAGAGCGGCGGCTGGGCGATATAAAGATTGCCGCGCTCGACCAGCTCGGGCATCTGGCGGTAAAAGAAGGTCAACAGCAGGGTGCGGATATGGGCGCCGTCAACATCGGCGTCGGTCATGATGATCACCTTGTGATAGCGCAGTTTTTCGATGTCGAAATCATCGCGCCCGATGCCGGTGCCCAAGGCGGTGATGATGGTGCCGATTTCATTGGACGACAACATGCGGTCGAACCGCGCGCGCTCGACATTGAGGATCTTGCCGCGCAGCGGCAGCACCGCCTGAAAACCGCGATCGCGCCCCTGTTTGGCCGAACCGCCGGCTGAATCGCCCTCGACCAGAAAAAGCTCCGCCTTGGCCGGGTCGCGCTCCTGACAGTCCGCCAGTTTGCCTGGCAGGCTGGAAATATCGAGCGCCGTCTTGCGCCGGGTCAGCTCGCGCGCCTTGCGCGCCGCCTCGCGCGCCGCCGCCGCCTCAATCGCCTTGGAGATGATCGCCTTGGCATCGGCGGGGTGCTCTTCCAGCCACTGGCCGAGTTTTTCGCCAATCTGGCTCTCGACCACCGGGCGCACTTCCGAAGACACCAGTTTGTCCTTGGTCTGCGACGAAAACTTGGGGTCCGGCACCTTGACCGACAACACGCAGGACAGGCCCTCGCGCGCGTCATCGCCGGTCAGGGTCACTTTTTCCTTTTTCGCCAGACCCGACTGATTGGCGTAGGCGTTGATGGTGCGGGTCAGCGCGGCGCGAAAGCCGGCCAGATGGGTGCCGCCATCGCGCTGGGGAATATTATTGGTGAAGCACAGCACATTTTCATGATAGCCGTCGTTCCATTGCAGGGCGGCTTCGACCACCAGCCCGTCACGCTCGCCGATAATGCTGATCGGCTCGCCATGCAGGGGATTTTTATTGCGATCGAGATAGCGCACAAAAGCCGCAATGCCTCCTTCGTAATGCAGCCGGGTTTCCACCGGTTCGGCATGGCGGTTGTCGCACAGCAGGATATTGACCCCCGAATTGAGGAACGCCAGCTCGCGCAGCCGGTGCTCCAGCAGGCCATAGTCGAACTCGGTGCCCTCGAAGGTATCGGCCGACGGCAAAAAGCGAATCTCGGTGCCGGTGCGCCCCACCGCCTCGCTGACCACCGCCAGATCACCGCGGGGCTCGCCGCTCTCAAAGCGCATGGCGTATTCCTTGCTATCGCGCCAGATGCGCATTTCCAGCCATTCTGACAGCGCATTGACCACCGACACGCCAACGCCGTGCAACCCGCCCGACACCTTGTAGGAATTCTGGTCGAACTTGCCGCCGGCATGAAGCTGGGTCATGATCACCTGGGCGGCGGAAACCCCTTCCTCCTCATGAATATCGGTTGGAATGCCGCGCCCGTTGTCGGTCACCGAGACCGAACCATCGGGGTGCATGACCACCCGGATCTCATCGCAATAGCCGGCCAGTGTCTCGTCGATAGCATTGTCGACCACCTCGAACACCATGTGATGCAGCCCCGAGCCATCGCTGGTATCGCCGATATACATGCCCGGGCGCTTGCGCACCGCATCGAGACCGCGCAACACCTTGATGTCGGCGGCGCCATAGTCCTGCGCCCCGCGGGCGGCATCAGAACCCGCGTCATGACCCGCATCAGAACCCCTATTAGGGTCCGTATCAGGGGTGGAAGTTTCCGTCATCAGTCTACATCCCCAAAATCACTCAACCGGATCAATCCGTCCGTCGTCAATCGCCAAAAACTGCGCCGCCCCGGCCAGGCCGCCAAACGGCGCGCGATCGGCGCCGGTCAGCCAGGCCTGAGCGCCCAGCGCCAAAATTTCCTCGAACAGCGCCGCCCGGCGCGCGCCATCGAGATGGGCCGTCACCTCATCGAGCAACAACACCGGCGCCGAGCCGGCATGAGCCGTCTGCAAGCGCGCATCGGCCAGCACAATAGCGATCAGCAACGCCTTTTGCTCGCCGGTCGAACACAGCGCGGCGGGCAGGCCCTTTTCGACATGGCGCACTGCCAGATCGCTGCGATGCGGCCCTACCGCGGTCTTGCCGCTTTCGCCATCCTGGCGGCGGCTGGCCGCCAGCCGCTCGCGCAGCCGGGCCTCGGCCTCCAGCGCCGGGCCGTCGCGCAGCCAGCCTTCGACCTCGCCGACCACCGCGAGGGTGGCGCGCGGAAACGGCCCCACCCCGGCCTCCAGCGCGCCGCGCAAGCGGGCGATGACATCGAGCCGGGCGGCGGCCAGCGCCACTCCGTCCTCGGCCAGGCGGGCCTCCAGCGCGGTCAGCCAGGCATCGTCCGCCGGGCCCTCGCGCAGCAGACGGGCGCGCTCGCGCAACGCCCGTTCATAGCGCGCCGCGCGGCGGCCGTGGTCGGCATCAAAGCCCAGCACCAGCCGGTCGAGAAACCGCCGCCGGCCCGAGGCGCCCTCGGCGAACAGACGCTCCATCGCCGGCGTCAGCCACACCAGCCGCAGCCATTCGGCGAGCGCCGCCGGCCCGGCGGCAGGCTCGCCGTTGATCCGCACCAGCCGGCGGCCATTGTTGCCGGCATCGTCGGGCGCATAGCCGGTACCCAGGCGGAGATCATCATCTCCCGTACCGGCCAGACCAGCCGCCACCGCCCAGCCGCCAGCGCCGCCATGGCGCGCCACATCGCCCAGTCGCGCGCGGCGCAGACCGCGGCCGGGCGACAGATAGGAAATCGCCTCCAGCACATTGGTCTTGCCCGCGCCATTGGGCCCGGTCAGCACCACCGGTCCCGGCCGGGCCTCCAGTTCCGCGCGCGCATAATTGCGAAAATCGGTCAGCACCACCCGGGTCACCGCCAGCGCTCGGGGGACGCGGGTGGCTCCGACACAACTGAGGGGGAATGTCAGAGCCCCTCTCCTCACACCCGCATCGGCATCAGAACATAAAGCGCGCCCTCATCACCGGGATCGCGCAAAATGGTCGGCGAGGACGCATCGGCCAGATCAAGAGTCGCCATCGCGCCATCGAGCTGGGCCAGAATATCGAGCACATAGCGGGCGTTAAAGCCAATTTCGATTGGCGCGGCGCTATAGCTGACCGCCAGTTCCTCGGTCGCGCTACCGGCCTCCGGGCTGGTTACCGAAAGCAGCAGCCGGTTGTTTTCCAGGTTCAGTTTGACCGCGCGCGACTTTTCACTGGAAATGGTCGACACCCGGTCGACCGCCTCGGCGAACAGTTTGGGGTCAAGCTCGAGCCGCTTGTCGTTGCCGGCGGGGATGACCCGGCCATAATCGGGGAAAGTGCCATCGATCAGTTTCGAGGTCAGCACCGCGCTATTGAAGGAAAAGCGGATCTTGGCATCCGACAGGGCGATGCCGATATCGCCGTCGAACTCGTCGATCAGCTTGCGCAATTCGCCCACCGCCTTGCGCGGTACGATCACCCCCGGCATGCCGGCCGCGCCCTCGGGCAAGGGCTGTTCCACCTGGGCCAGCCGGTGCCCGTCGGTGGCCACCGCGCGCAGGGTGGGGGCCGTGTCAGCCTCGGCGACATGGAGATAAATACCGTTCAGATAATAGCGGGTTTCCTCGGTCGACACCGCGAAGCGGGTTTTGTCGATCAGCCGCTTGAGATCCTCGGCCGCCAGGGCAAAGCGGTGCGGCAGATCGCCCTCGGCCATTACCGGAAACTGGTCGCAAGGCAGACAGGCAAGCACAAACCGCGAGCGCGCGGCGGCCAGGGTCAGCCGATCGGCGCCGTCATCATAGGACAGCTCGACCTGGGCGCCGTCGGGCAGCTTGCGCACGATGTCGTGCAGCACATGGGCCGGAGTGGTGATGGCGCCGGGGCTGGTGACATCGCACACCACCGCCTCGACCATCGCCAGGTCGAGATCGGTGGCCGTCAGCCGCAACTCGCCCTCGCCGGCGTCGAGCTGGACATTGGACAGAATGGGAATGGTGTTGCGCCGTTCCACCACACTTTGCACATGCCCCAAGGAGCGCAACAGCGCCGCCCGTTCGATCGTCAGTTTCATGGTTCCGCCAATCCCGTCCAAAAACCTTTATTTGCAAGAGGTTGCCCCCGGCGAAACCACGCCGCCGCAACCGGACCGAGACCATAGCAGAACGCACCGGAATCCGCACGCTTTTCCGCTGTTTTTGGCCGAAAAAATGGCGTTTATCCTTCCAGAATCCGCCGCAGGTGATTGATGTCCTCATCCAGCGTGTCATCGAGGCCGCGCAACTCCTCGATCCGCTTGACCGCATGCATCACGGTGGTGTGGTCGCGGCCGCCAAACCGGCGGCCGATTTCAGGCAGGGAGCGGGTGGTCAGCTGCTTGGCGAGGTACATCGCCACCTGACGCGGCCGCGCGATCACCCGGGCGCGGCGCTGCGACAGCAGGTCGGAAAGCCGCAGGTTGAAATAATCGGCGACCTTGCGCTGAATATCCTCGATGGTGACATGACGGTCATTGGCGCGCAGCAGATCCTGCAACACCTCCTGGGTCATTTCCATGGTCACCGGGCGGCCGATCAGCGATCCATAGGCCTGCACCCGGTTGAGCGCGCCCTCCAGCTCGCGCACATTCGAGGTGATGCGCCGGGCGAGAAATTCCATCACCTCGCCGGGCACCTCGTCATAACCCGACTGTTCGGCCTTGGACTGCAAAATGCCCAGGCGCAATTCATAGTCGGTGGGATGAATATCGGCGACCAGCCCCCAGCCGAGGCGCGAACGGATACGCTCCTCGATGCCCTCCAGATCGGATGGCGAGCGATCGGAGGAAATCACCACCTGGCGGCGATGATCGACCAGGGCGTTGAAGGTGTGAAAAAATTCCTCCTGGGTCGAGTTCTTGTGAGCGATGAACTGCACATCGTCGATCATCAGCACATCGACCGAGCGGAACTGCTGCTTGAACGCCATGGTGTCCTTGTAGCGCAGGGCGCTGACAAACTGATACATGAATTTTTCCGCCGACATGTAGAGCACCCGGCGGCCGTGATCGCCGGCGCAGATATGATTGGCGATGGCATGCATCAGATGGGTCTTGCCCAGGCCCACCCCGCCATAAAGAAACAGCGGATTGAACGGCGCATGGGCCGATTCGGCCACCCGGCGGGCGGCGGCGTGGGCCAGTTCATTCGACTTGCCGACAATGAAGCTGTCGAAGGTGAAGCGGGGATCGAGCGGCGCGCCGAAATCGCTGGTCTCGCCGGCGCGCGCTCTTTCGCTCTCGCCCTGATGAGCGGATGTCGGCGCCGCGGCGGCGCCGCGGCGCGGGCGCACACTGATTTCCACGGCCAGCGCCCCCTTGTCTTCGAGCCGCCAAAGCTGGCGGATCCGATCGGCGTAGTGGGAACGCACCCAGTCGCGCATAAAGCGGGTTGGCGCCGCCAGCATGACCCGGTGATCGCGCACGGTCACCAGTTCCAGCGGTCGCAGCCAACTGTTAAACGCAGCATCGCCGAATTCACTTTTCAGCCGCCCGCGCACCCGGTCCCACAAGCCGGTGGCTTCGGCTGTCATCTCGCTCATCGCGCGTCCCCCATCAACGCTTTTCCCCCACAGTTCTGTTCCGTTTCACCTGCCTCCGAACCGGCTATCCTTGAATCCAGGGCAGGCCGCCGGCCTTCCATCCGTTGACCCCGCCGCGATGATGATGATCATCGGGGTCGCCCTCGAATCCGCCAGCGATATTATAACAATGCGTAAAGCCGCGGGCGGTCATCGCCGCGGCAGCGGCGCGCGAGCGTACCCCCGAGCGGCACAGGAACAACGCCGGTTGCTCCACGCCAACAACCGCCGCCACTTCGTCGGTGAACGCCTCATTGGGCACCATGCCGGGAAAAATCTGCCAGGCGACCAGCAGCGGCTCCTTGCCGAGGGAAGACAGATCGCACAACCCGACAAAGGTCCATTCCGCATCGCTGCGCACATCGATGAGAACCGCCTCGGGATCGGCCGCCAGCAACCGCCACGCTTCGGTCGGCTGAATATCTCCGGCGTAATCCCCCATAGCTCGCTGCCCGCTCGTCCTCTTCAAAAGCCATAAACCAAAATAAAAACAGGGCCTGACGCCCATTTTTATTTCAGTCCCGCTACAAAACAGAATTTCTATGATGCAATTAAACTAAAAGCATCAAACAGGTCCCTTAAAGAAAGACCCCTGCCTTGTATTTTCAGGAAAATCTGAAACGCCCAGTTGCCCGAATACTTCAGATTTACTCCACATTGCAGATAAATTCTTCATCTGCACGGGAGGAAACAGCCTACTCTCTGGGGCCCGATCACGCAACAGGACTGAAAGAAGAACGGTGAAAATTTTTCCCTTGCCCGCGCCGATGGGCCGGCAGGTTACAAGATATGGGGGAGACGCGAGGGGCAAGACCCAAAAGTCCGGCGTCCGCCACCGGGGACGAAAACAAAACCGCGCCGGACGGGCGCGGTTTTCAGAGATAATGCCACCCCCCGGCGGAGAAGGGCTGCGACTCGCGGGTTAGCTCGCCCCGGTCAGTTCGCCATGGAGCGGATGCGGCCGGCGAGTCGCGACACTTTGCGGGCGGCGGTTCTCTTGTGCAGCACGCCCTTGCCGGCGCCGCGCATCAACTCGGGCTCGGCGGCCTTAAAGGCTGCCGATGCCGCCTCCTGATCGCTGGCCTCAATCGCTTCCTCGACCTTTTTGACAAAGGTGCGAATCCGGCTTACCCGCGCGCGATTGGTGGCGGCGCGACGCTCGTTTTGCCGAACACGTTTTTTGGCCTGCGGTGAATTCGCCATAGTGGTTTCTTTCTCTTCGAACAGGATTCAGGCTGCGCTTATATCGCTGCGCGCCGACGGCGTCAACAGCTTGTTCCAGGCCATTTTCCCGGCCTGATGCGGTTCGGCGCGGCCCGAGGCCACCGGCCGGCTATTTGTTCTTGAATTGGGGCGCGCGCTTTTCGGCAAAGGCGGTCATCCCCTCCGACTGGTCCTCGGTGGCAAACAGCGAGTGGAACAGGCGGCGCTCGAAGCGAATGCCCTCACCAAGGGTGGTCTCATAGGAGCGGTTGACCGATTCCTTGGCCATCAGTACCGACGGACGCGACAATTCGGCGATTTTAGTCGCCACCTTGAGCGCTTCCTCGATCAGATCATCGGCCGGGATGATCCGGCTGACCAGCCCGGCACGCTCGGCTTCCTCGGCATCCATCATGCGCCCTGTCAACACCATTTCCATCGCCTTGGACTTGCCGACCAGACGGGTCAGCCGCTGGGTGCCGCCGGCGCCGGGAATGACGCCGAGCTGAATTTCCGGCTGGCCGAAGCGGGCGGTGTCGGCGGCGAGAATGAAATCGCACATCATCGCCAGTTCGCAGCTGCCACCCAGCGCATAGCCGGCCACCGCCGCAATCACCGGCTTGCGGCAGGCCGCCACCCGCTCCCAGTCTTTGGTGATGAAATCGCCCAGATAGACGTCCATGAAGCTTTTATCCAGCATTTCCTTGATGTCGGCGCCGGCGGCGAAAGCCTTGTCGCAGCCGGTGATCACGATTGCGCCGATTGCCTCGTCTTCGTCATAGGCTGCGACCGCCGCCGCCAGTTCACCCATCAGTTCGGAATTGAGCGCATTAAGCGCCTTGGGACGGTTGAGTGTGATCAGGCCGACCGGGCCATGAATATCAACCAGGATGTTTTCATAAGACATTTGGATTTACTCCTTGCTACCGTCCGGCGATGATTCTTCACGGGGCGAGAGCATGAATTGAACGCGAATGCCCCCATTTTGCGCTTCAATGGTGATTCGCAGGACTTCCCCCTCGCGTTCAAACGCGCCGTCATGGCCACGCCAGCCCAGTTGCGCCAGCGTGGCAGTATAAAACTTCTCGACCGCAGCGCCATCCACCGCCCCCCGGGCGACAACCTGGACAATGCGCCCGCCCGGCTTGTCGAACACCACCCAGGTCTGCGGCTCTTCCTTCAGCCCGGCCATCAGCGGCACATCGCCAAAGCCGGACAGAAACTGCGCCTCGGCCCGGGCCGGCGCCCCGCCCACCATCAGCAGCGCGCCCACCCCGAAGGCGGCGCCAAGGCGCCAGACCAGACGCCTGTTTAAGCCATGCCATGCCATAAAATCAACTTATCTCCTTTCGCGCCGGCGCAAAAGCGCCGTTATTTCTGGCACACCGGGCAGTAGAAACTCGACCGTCCGGCCTGGACCAGGCGGCGGATGATCCCCCGGCAGCCCGGCGTCAGGCAGGACTCGCCGGCGCGGCCATAAACCTGAAAGCGATGCTGGAAATAGCCCAGTTCGCCATCCGGCCGGGCATAATCTTTCAGGCTCGAGCCGCCGGCCTCGATCGCCTCTTCCAGCACCGCGCGAATCGCCAGCGACAGCCGGTCGGCGCGGCGCGGGCCCACGGCGCCGGCCTGGCGGCGCGGTGACAGACGGGCGCGAAACAAGGCCTCGCAGACATAGATATTGCCCAGGCCGGCGACCACCCGTTGGTCGAGCAGCGCCGCCTTGAGCGAGCTGCGCCGGCCGGCCAGCGCGGCGCCAAGGAGTACCCCGTTAAAGCGGTTGCTCAGGGGCTCGGGACCGAGCCGGGCGAACAGCCGGTGGTGCTCCAGCCCGTCCTCGCGGGTCAGCACCATCAGGCCGAATCGGCGCGGATCGCAATAGGTCACGCGGGTGCCGTCGGCAGCGGTAAAGACAATGTGGTCATGACGGCCCGGCGGCAGCGGCGGGCCGTCGCGCCCGGGCCGCCAGATAATCATCCGCCCCGACATGCCGAGATGGCCGATCAGCACCTGCCCGTCATCGAGATAAACCAGCAGATATTTCGCCCGCCGGCCGAGCTCAATCACCCGCCGGCCGGTCAGGGCGGTCTCGAAGCCATCGGGCACCGGCAGGCGCAGATCGCGCCGGCGCACGGTAACGGCGCGCAAAACCTGTCCTTCCAGGACATCGGACAGACCGCGGCGAACGGTTTCGACTTCGGGCAATTCAGGCATCGCCAAGAACTGTAGCGCTTCCCAGGACGCTGCGCTATGGTCGCGGACATGATGCAAAGGCAAAATACCCAGAATCGAACCCAGGAGAAAACCCACTTCGGTTTTCGCGAGGTCGGGACGGCAGAAAAATCCGGCCTGGTGCGCGGCGTGTTCGACAGCGTGGCGAGACGCTATGACCTGATGAACGACGTGATGAGCGCCGGCATGCACCGGCTGTGGAAGTCGGCGATGATCGACTGGCTGGCGCCGCGCCCAGAGATGACCCTGCTCGATGTCGCCGGCGGCACCGGCGACATCGCCTTTCGCTTTCTCAAGCGCGCTGGCGGGGCGCGGGCAATCGTCTGCGACATTAACGAATCAATGCTCACGGTGGGCCGCGACCGGGCCGTCAATCGCGGCCTTCTGGACGGCATCGACTGGCTGTGCGGCAACGCCGAAGCGCTGCCCCTGGCCGACCGTTCGGTGAGCGCCTATACCATCGCCTTTGGCATTCGCAACGTCACCCACATCGAGCGCGCCCTGGCCGAGGCGCGGCGCGTGCTGCGCCCCGGCGGGCGGTTCCTGTGCCTGGAATTTTCCCGCCTGACGGTTGGCGCGCTGGAGCCGCTTTACGACCTTTATTCCTTCAAGGCCATCCCGGCGATCGGCCAGTGGATTACCGATGACCGCGAATCTTATGAATATCTGGTCGAGAGCATCCGCCGCTTTCCCGATCAGCAGCGCTTCGCCGAAATGATTGCGGCCGCCGGGCTGAGCCAGGTGAAAGTGCGCAATCTGTCGGGCGGCATCGCCGCGATGCATTCCGCCTGGCGGATCTAGAGCACATCATGATTGATAGTTTGCGACATGCGTTCCGGCTGGCACACATTGCGCGCACCCTGGCCCGTCATGATGCGCTGTTTCCGCTCGCGCTGGTCGACCATATGCCGCTGGCGTTCCGCTTTGCGCAAGCCGCCGCCGGCTGGCGGCTGCCCGGAAAGAAAAAATCCGAAGGCCGGCCCGGCCAGCGCCTCGCCCGGGCGCTGCAAAGCCTGGGCCCGGCGTTCATCAAACTGGGCCAGGGACTGTCCACCCGCGCCGATCTGGTCGGCGAAGAGGTGGCCGGCGACCTGAGCGAATTGCAGGACCGGCTGGCGCCCTTCGATAGCGCCACGGCGCGCGCCATTATCACCCGTGAGCTGGGCACCCCGGTCGAGACCCTGTTCGAGAGTTTCGAGGACGCTCCGGTGGCCGCCGCCTCGATGGCCCAGGTGCATTATGCAATCACCAGCGACGGCCGCGCGGTAGCGGTCAAGGTGCTGCGCCCCGGGCTGGAAGAGGCCTTCCAGCGCGATCTGGCAACCTTTGAATGGGCGGCCCGGCTGGCCGAGCGGGCGCTGGCCGAAAGCCGCCGGTTGCGCCTTGTCTAGGTGGTGCGCACCCTGGCCAGCTCGGTGGCGATCGAAATGGATTTGCGACTCGAGGCCGCGGCGGCGGCACAATTGCGCGAAAACACCGCCCATGACCCGGACTACCGGGTGCCCGAGGTCGACTGGCGGCGCACCGGCCGGCGGGTGCTGACCACCGAGCGCATTACCGGCCTGCCGGTGCAAAATGTTGCCGCGCTTCGCGCCGCCGGCCATGACCTGGCGGCGCTGGCGACAACGGTGGTGCAAAGTTTTCTGCGTCAGGCGCTGCGCGATGGCTTTTTCCACGCCGATCTGCACCAGGGTAATCTGTTCGTCGATGATGACGGCGTGCTGGTGGCGATCGACTTTGGCATCATGGGCCAGCTCGACACCCGCTCGCGCCGCTTTCTCGCCGAAATTCTCCACGGCTTCCTGCATGCCGACTATCGCCGGGTCGCCGAGGTTCATATCGAGGCCGGCTATGTGCCGGCGGACAAATCGGTCGAGGCTTTCAGCCTCGCCTGCCGCTCGATCGGCGAGCCGCTGGCCGGCCAGTCAGCATCCGAAATTTCAATCGGCCGCTTTCTGGCGCAATTATTCCAGATCACCCGCACCTTCGACATGCACACCCAGCCGCAATTGCTGCTGTTGCAAAAAACCATGGTGATGGCCGAAGGCATGGCGCTGCATCTTAACCCCGAGGCCAATCTGTGGGAAATCGCCGAGCCGGTGGTCGAGCAATGGATGATGGACAACCTCGGCCCCGAGGCGCGACTGGAACAGGCGCTCACCACCGCGCTGCGCAGCATCCGCCACATCCCGGCGCTCTTTGAACAGGCCGAACAGGCGGCCCGCATCCTTACCGGCGAGGGCATCAAACTGCACCCCGACACCCTGCGCCATCTGGCGCGCGAACAGGCCCGCGCGCGCCGGCCCTATTACCTCGCCCTGGGGGCGCTGGGCGCGCTGGCCGGGGTCCTGTGGTTGGTCTTTTGAACGCGGCGCTTGAATCTGGTTGATGGCCAGCCTATTTTATCTACAGGATAATTTCGTGAATTATGGTATTCCCCAGTGAGTGGCACGCTAGCCGGTAAACGCATTCTCCTGATCATCGCCGGCGGCATTGCCGCCTACAAAAGCCTTGATCTGATCCGCCGTCTGCGCGAGCGCGGGGCGCGGGTGCGCTGCATTCTGACGGCCGGCGGCGCCCAGTTCATCACCCCGCTGTCGGTCTCCAGCCTGTCGGGCGACAAGGTTTACGGTGATCTGTTTTCGCTGACCGATGAGGCCGAGATGGGCCATATCCGGCTGTCGCGCGAGGCCGATCTGGTGGTGGTCGCCCCGGCAACCGCCGATCTGATGGCCAAAATGGCCGCCGGTCTGGCCGGCGATCTGGCCTCGACCGCCCTGCTGGCGACCGACAAGCCGGTGATGATCGCCCCGGCGATGAACGTGCAGATGTGGCGCGCCACCGCCACCCGGCGCAATGTCGAGATCCTCGAGGCGCGCGGCGTGCTACGGGTCGGCCCCGAGGAAGGCGAGCTGGCCTGCGGCGAAGAGGGCGAGGGCCGGCTGGCCGAGGTGGCGACGATCACCGCCGCCATTGAGCATTTTTTCATCGCCGGCGCGCCGCTTGCCGGCCGCCATGCGCTGATCACCGCCGGGCCCACCGTCGAGGCCATCGACCCGGTGCGCTATCTCGCCAATCGCTCGTCGGGCAAGCAGGGTTATGGCATCGCCGCGGCGCTGGCCGCCCTTGGCGCGCGCACCACGCTAATCTCCGGCCCCACCGCGCTGGCCGACCCGCCCGGCGTGGCGGTCACCCGGGTGGAAAGCGCCCGTGAGATGCTGGCCGCCAGCCTGGCCGCCCTGCCCGCCGATATCGCGGTCTGCGTGGCAGCGGTGTGCGACTGGCGGGTGGCGCAGACCGCAGACCGCAAGATGAAAAAAAATGGCGTCCGGCCGCCGGCCTTCGAACTGGTCGAAAACCCCGACATTCTGGCCACCCTGGCCGGGCGCGAGAGTGACCGGCCAGCGCTGGTGGTCGGTTTTGCCGCCGAAACCTGTAATGTTCTGGACAATGCCCGCGCCAAACGGCGGGCCAAGGGCTGCGACTGGATCGTCGCCAATGATGTTGGTGGGGAAAGCGGGGTGATGGGCGGCGAGAACAACGCCATTCACCTGATCGGCCCGCAGGGCGAGGAAAGCTCGCCGGACAGCCCCAAGCCCGACATCAGCCGCCGGCTCGCCCAGCGCATTGCCAATCATTTTCAGGCCTCAGTGTCATGAACCAAGACCAGCCAATGATAAAAGCCCAGATTCAAGCCCTGCCCCATATGGGCGATTTGCCGCTGCCCACCTACGCCACCGAGCACAGCGCCGGCGGCGATCTGGTGGCCGCGATCAGCGATGACGACATGGTGCTGGCCCCGGGCCAGCGCGCATTGGTGCCCACCGGCATCAGGATCGCCCTGCCGCCGGGCTATGAGGCCCAGATCCGGCCGCGCTCGGGGCTGGCGCTTAACGCCGGGGTTACGGTGCTGAATGCGCCGGGCACCATCGACGCCGATTATCGCGGCGAGGTCAAGGTGATCCTGATCAATCTCGGTCCCGAGCCGTTCAAGCTGACCCGGGGCCAGCGCATCGCCCAGATGGTGATCGCGCCGGTTACCCAGGTGATCTGGAAACGGGTGCTGGAGCTGGATGAAACCGCCCGCGGCGAGGGCGGTTTCGGCTCGACCGGCCTTTAGAACACGTCAGGATGTTGCCTTGAAACTGTCGCGTAAAACATTGTTCGCCCTCGAAGCGGTGCTCGACATCGCCTATAATGCCCGCACGCAACCAGTCCAGTCGAAGGAGATTACCCAGCGTCAGGGCATTCCCCGGCGCTATCTGGAGCAGGTCATGCAGCAGCTGGTCAAAGCCGGCATTCTCAAGGGCGTGCGGGGGCCGCGCGGGGGCTATCACCTGGCGCGCGAGCGCCGGCGCATCAGCGTCGGCGAGATCGTGCGGGTGGTCGACGCCCTGGAAGGCAACAACGGCGAGGAAATCTATGAAACCCGCTCCGAGTTGGGACGCAAGATCGTTAGCCGGCTGCTCGCCGATCTGCATGACGCCATGATGACCCGGCTGGACGCCATTTCAATCCAGGACCTTTGCGACCAGGCGCGCGCCGACGGGGTGCGCCGGGTAAGCGCGGAACGACCCGATTTCACCATCTGACAACCATCCAACCAGGAGGGCAGCATGTCCATCACCGATACCGGAACCAAGGGCCGCGGCCGGGTTTTTGACAGCATTCTCGACACCATCGGTGATACGCCGCTGGTCCGGCTTTCACGACTCGGGGCCAAACGGGGCCTGAAGGCCGACATTCTGGCCAAGCTGGAGTTTTTCAACCCGCTGGCCTCGGTCAAGGACCGCATCGGCTTGGCGATGATCGACGCGCTGGAGAAAAGCGGCAAAATCGGCGACGACGTCACCCTGATCGAGCCAACCTCGGGCAATACCGGCATCGCGCTGGCCTTTGTCGCCGCGGTCAAGGGCTATCGCCTGGTGCTGGTCATGCCCGAGAGCATGTCGGTCGAGCGCCGGCGCATGCTCGCCCTGCTCGGCGCCGAGCTGGAGCTGACCCCGGCGGCCAAGGGCATGAAGGGGGCGATTGAGCGGGCCGAGGAAATGATCGGCGAGATCCCCGGCTCGGTGATGCCCCAGCAGTTCGACAACCCCGCCAATCCGCGTATTCACCAGATGACCACCGCCGAGGAAATCTGGAACGATACCGGCGGCGCGGTCGACGTGGTGATCTCGGGGGTGGGCACCGGGGGGACCATCACCGGCGTCGGCGCAGTGCTCAAGGAGCGCAAGCCCGCGGTGCGGATGATCGCGGTCGAGCCTGAGGACAGCCCGATCCTGTCGGGCGGCGAGCCCGGGCCGCACAAGATCCAGGGCATCGGCGCCGGCTTCATCCCGTCGATCCTCGACACCCGCCTGATCGACGAAGTGATCACCATCGGCAATGAAACCGCCTTTTCCCATGCCCGCGAGCTTGCCCGCGTCGAGGGCATCGCGGGGGGTATTTCCTCGGGCGCGGCGCTGGCCGCCGCCATCGAGGTGGCCGAGCGCCCCGAGATGGCCGGCAAGCAGATCGTGGCGATCATTCCCTCGTTCGCCGAGCGCTATCTGTCCACCGCTCTGTTCGAAGGGCTGTAAGCGCTCCGGCTATGGAATTTTCCGACCACCAGATCGAACGCTACGCCCGCCATATCGTGCTGCGCGAAATCGGCGGCGCCGGGCAAATGCGCCTGCTCGGCGCGCGGGTGCTGGTGGTCGGCGCCGGCGGCCTGGGCTCGCCGCTGGCGCTGTACCTCGCCGCCGCCGGCCTGGGCACCATCGGGCTGGTTGATGACGATGTGGTCAGCCTGTCCAACCTGCAACGTCAGATCCTGTTCGCCGCCGCCGACATTGGCCAGCCCAAGGTCGATCGCGCTGCCGCCCGGCTGGGCGAAATAAACCCCGATGTCACGGTGGCCCCCCACGCCATCCGGCTGGACGCCGGCAATGTGCTCGAGCTGATCGCCGATTATGACGTGATCGCCGATGGCAGCGATAATTTCGCCACCCGCTTTTTGCTCAATGACGCCTGCTTCCTAGCCCAAAAACCGCTGGTCTCGGCGGCGATCGGCCAGTTCGAGGGCCAGCTTTCCACCTACAAGGCCTATGACGGCCGCTCGCCGTGCTATCGCTGCCTGTTTCCCGCCCCGCCGCCGCCCGGTGCGGTGCCAAGCTGCACCGAAGGCGGGGTGATCGGCGCCCTGGCCGGGGTGATGGGCGCGATGCAGGCCACCGAGGTGATCAAGGAAATTCTCGATATCGGCACCAGCGCGGCCGGCCGCCTGATCATCTATGACGCCCTGGCGCTGCGCTTTCGCAGCCTGACGGTGGGCCGCGATCCGGCCTGCGCCCTGTGCGGCCCCAAGGCCACCATTCACGATTTGTCGCGCCACGCGGCATGAGCGCGCCATGACCACATCTGGCCGGCTGTCGATCATCATCCACGATGGCGCGTTCGGGCGGGTGCATTACGCCCTGGTGCTGGCCAGTGCGGCCGCCGCCATCGGCCGGCCGGTGACGCTGTTTTTCACCATGGCCGCCACCGCCGCCCTGCAAGCGGATGGCGACTGGGGGCGCGGCGAGGACGCGGCCCTGCGCGGCCGCGGGGTGGCCGGCTTTGAGGAACTGCTGGACGCCTGCGCCGCCCTGAAGGTGCGTTTCCTGGTCTGCGAGGCCGGCCTGAAGGCGATGGACCTTAACTTTGAGACCCTGCGCGATGATTTGCCGCTGGAGCGCGCCGGGGCGGTCACCTTGCTTAATGAGGCTACGGCCGACGGCGCGATGCTGTTTGTCTGAGGGCCCTTAAAGCAGGCCCTCAAGCACCCGGTCGGGCGGGGTGTGACCATCGACAAAGGTCTTGATATTGATGATCACCTTTTCGCCCATGTCGATGCGGCTTTCCACTGTCGCCGAGGCCATATGAGGCGCCAGCACCACATTGTCAAGCTCGAGCAGCTTGGGATTGACCGCCGGTTCCTGCTCGAACACATCAAGCCCGGCGCCGGCGAGCTGTTTATTGATCAGCATGCGGGTCATGGCGTTTTCATCGATCACCTCGCCACGCGAGGTGTTGACGATCACGCAGCTTGGCTGCACCAGCTTGAGCCGGCGCGCCGACAGCAGATGAAAGGTCGCCGGGGTGTGCGGGCAGTTCACCGAAATCACATCCATGCGCGCCAGCATCTGGTCGAGGCTTTCCCAATAGGTCGCCTCCAGCTCGGCCTCGATTTCGCCAGCCACCTGGACCCGGTTGTGATAATGGATCGACATGCCAAAGGCGCGCGCCCGGCGCGCCACCGCCTGGCCGATGCGGCCCATGCCGACAATGCCCAGCCGCTTGCCCCAGATGCGCCGGCCCAGCATGCCGGTCGGCGACCAGCCCGTCCACTGGCCCGAGCGCAACAGCCGCTCGCCTTCGGTCAGCCGGCGCACCGTGGCCAGAATCAGCGCCAGAGTCATGTCGGCGGTATCCTCGGTCAGCACACCCGGGGTGTTGGACACCGTAATGCCGCGCTGGCGGGCGGTGGCCAGATCGATATGATCGACCCCGGTGCCAAAATTGGCGATCAGACGCAAATTGGGATTGGCCTGGGACAGCACCCCGGCGTCGATCCGGTCGGTCACCGTGGGCACCAGAATATCAGCAACCCGCACCGCCTCGATCAGTTCGGCCTGGGACATCGGCTTGTCCTCGAGATTGAGGCGCGTATCGAACAGCTCCATCATGCGGGTTTCGATCGCCTCGGGCAATTTGCGCGTTACGATGACCACCGGTTTTTTCTGCGTTATGCAGTTTCTCCGAAAAGCTGACCTGAAAGACAGAATACCTGCGAGCCCTACCTTGGCTCCACGAAGGGATATAACCGCAACCCCGGTTATCGTCCAGAGCAATTCCGCACCGGGCCCAACCGTCCGGTTTTCGCCCGTGCTTGACCCTCGCGGCAAGCCTGCCTAAAACAGGGACGGTGGGGCGGCGTAAAGAGCGACAGCATATCATGCACCAGCGGATATTTGGGGCCCTTTCAGGGCTTGCGCTATTTTGTCTCACTCTGGTTTATCTCACCCTGGCCATCGCCCATGATGCGTCGGCGCGCTCCCACGACGCACCGCATTATGCCTCACTGGCCTTCGACAAGGCCAACCTGCGGGTCGGGCCAGGCACCCAATATCCCATCGACTGGGTCTATGTGAAAAAGGGCCTGCCGCTGGAGGTGCTGCGCGACTATGGCTCCTGGCGGCAGGTGCGCGACCGCGACGGTGTCACCGGCTGGATGCACCGCCGCCTGCTGTCGGCGCGGCGCATGGTGATCATCACCGGCGCCAGCGGCGCCCTGCACGCCCTGCGCCGCCGGCCGATGGCCAGCGCCCCGGTGGTGCTGCGCGACGAGGCTGGGGTGCTGGGCCATCTGGTGAAATGCGCCGGCGACTGGTGCGCGGTTGAAATCGCCGAGCGGCGCGGCTGGCTGCCGCGCCGCCAGCTTTGGGGCGCCGACGGCGATTAGGCCGGATTATCCGGTTTTACGCGAAATCGCCGGCCAGTTCGGCGCGCACCGCAGGCGGCAGGCCCGCCATATGGCGGTAGTTTTCATGCTCGATGGCCAGCGCGCAGTCCACCGCCGGATCGCGAAAGGCGGCGATTTGCGCCAAGGTGAAGGGAAAATGCAAAAAATGCACCGCCGAGGTCTTGCCCGCCTCGGTGGTGCGCGCGACATCCTCTTCGGCCACCGCGCGGATGGTCTGATCGCCCAGCTTGAGGCTTATCGTGGCCTCGATACCGCCCAGGGTGGCAAGCAGGCGCTGGCGGCGGTTCTCATCGGCAATCTCCAGCATGAAGGTGGCGACCAGCTCGTCGCCTTGAGGAATCAGCGGATTGTAAGCGGCCAGTTCGTCGGCGATCTGACCCTCGCCGCCACCTTCGGCGCGCAGCATTTCATGCACCTGCAACCACATGGTGTCATAATTCTCGAAATAAAAGGTGGCGACGGGGCCGACGTCAACCCGCCGGTTGCGTTTACGGGCGATCATCTGGCTGCGCCGCGCATCGCGCACCGCGGCATAGTTTTCAAGGCTTAAAATATCCTCGCGGGTGATCGCGGTGCGGTTCATGACACCGCCAGCCCGTAAGCCCGGGCCATCAGCTCGATCGGATGGGGCGCGGCGAATGGCGCGCCGGCCGCGTCGAGCCGGGCCATGCCCTGCAAAATATGCGCCCCGCCGAGGGGACATTCCGACGCGACATAGGTTTTACCGTTGGCAGCTTTGGCGTTTTTCAGCGCCGTGCGGGCCACCGGTTTGCCAACCTTGAGCGCAACCTCGAAATTACCCTTCATAATTCCCCACGAGCCGCCATGGCCCGAGCAGCGCTCGATCACCGCGACATCCGCCTCGGGGATCAGGCGCAGCATGTCAGCCGCCTTGGGGCCCATGTTCTGGGCCCGGGCGTGACAGGCAAGATGCAGGCTGACCCCGCCATCCAGCGGCGTCATGCCCTCGGTCAGGCCCTCGGTCCGGGCGATATCGACAACATATTCGGCCACGTCGCGGGTGGCGCGGGCCAACCGTTCGATCGCCGGATCCCCAGGCAGGATCAGCGGCCATTCGACCTTGAGCATCAGCGCGCAGGACGGCACCAGGGCGATCACCTCATAGCCCTTGTCAATCCACGGCCCCAGCGCGCCGGCGACGGTGCGGGCGCTTTGCGCCACACTTTCCAGATCACCATGCTCCAGCCGCGGCATGCCGCAACAGCCGGGATAGACCACTTCGGTTTCAACCCCGTTGTGGGCCAGCACCGCGCGGGTCGCCATGCCGATACCGGGGTTGTTGTAATTGATGAAACAGGTGGCATAAAGCACCGCCTTGCGGCCAAAGGCCGGGGCATCCTTGTTAATCACGGCGGGCTGTTTCTTGTCGCGCAGCACAAAGGTGTGGCCATGGAACCTGGGCAGGGCGGCCTGGCGGTCGATCCCCGCCACCGCTTCCAGCGCCGGCCGGGTCAGGGAATTTTTGGTGTCATTGGCCCAGTTCGCCAACCCCGATACCGCGCCGGCCAGCTTGCCGTTGCGATCGGTCTTGGCAATCTGCCGGGCGACAAAACCGGTCTCGCCGCGATGATGGGCGGCGGCGCGGGCGCGCAGCATCAGATGAGGAAAGTCGAGGTCGAACTCATGGGGCGGCACATAGGGACATTTGGTCATGAAACACATGTCGCACAGGGTGCAGGCGTCGATCACCGGCTGGAAATCTGTCGTGGCGACACTGTCCAGCTCGCCGCTTTCAGAACCGTCGATCAGATCGAACAGCCGGGGAAAGGAATCGCACAAAGTGAAACAGCGCCGACAACCATGACAGATGTCGAACACCCGGCGCAATTCGGCGTCGATTTTCTGCTGATCGTAAAAATCGGGGTTTTGCCAGTCCAGCGCATGGCGCACCGGCGCCCCCAGGCCGCCCTCAGCCATGAGTTCGCTCCTCGGATTTAATCCTCGGATTTAATGTGGCGTCAGCCGTCCAGCGAGTCGAGCGCTTTCTGGAACCGACCGGCGTGTGAGCGTTCGGCCTTGGCCAGGGTTTCGAACCACTCGGCAATCTCGTCAAAGCCCTCGTCGCGCGCGGTCCGCGCCATGCCGGGATACATATCGGTATATTCGTGAGTCTCGCCGGCAATCGCCGCCTTCAGATTGGCGTTGGTCGGGCCGATCGGCTCGCCGGTGGCCGGGTCGCCAACCTCTTCCATATATTCCAGATGGCCATGGGCATGGCCGGTTTCGCCCTCGGCGGTCGAGCGAAACACCGCCGCAACATCGTTATAGCCTTCGATATCGGCCTTTTGCGCAAAATAGAGATAGCGCCGGTTGGCCTGGCTTTCGCCGGCGAATGCTGCTTTGAGATTTTCCAGGGTTTGTGTGCCTGCCAATGACATATCAGTGCCTCCTGTTAAACAGTCGATGAATGAGACCCCTATAATGCTCCTTGCAAAGACACAGGTCAAGGCATTTAGAATATTTCTAAATTGTTACATAACGTCAAATCGATGAAATGTTTATCAGGAAGCTTGGTCGCTGTCTGCGAGGCGGATTACGACATCGACGCGGGCTATTTTCTTGCCCGCCGGCGGCGGCGGCAGCCGGGTCAGCGGCACGGCGTCTGCCGGCACATCGATCAGATCGCCCTCTTCCTCGATGAAAAAGTGATAGTGGTTGCTGGTGTTGGTGTCGAAATAGGTTCGCCCCGAATCGACCACGATCTCGCGCAGCAAACCGGCGTCGGTAAACTGGTGCAGGGTGTTGTAAACCGTGGCCAACGACACCTTGGCCTCGGCCGCCAGGGCCTCCTCATGCAGTTTTTCAGCGCTGATATGACGCCCTTCGTTGTCGGCGAACAGCAATTTGGCCAGCACCAGCCGCTGCCGGGTGGGACGCAGGCCGACGCCGCGCAGCCGGCGTAACACTTGTGAAAAAGGCCGTTCCTGATCCATGATTCTACTCCACCACCCCGCAACCTGGTCCATTACCCCTAGAGAAAGTAGCAGTTTGCAAGATAGCTTTTTTTTAGTCTAGATCAAGACTCTTTATTGATTTTTAGAATTTTTCTCAGGTTTGGCAACTCAATCCCCGGTCAGAATGCGCTCGACCAACTGTTTGACCGTGGGAATAAAGCCGTTGGAATAGAACGGATCCTGCGCAAAACGATAGGCGGAATGGCCGGCGAACAGCAGATTATGGTCGACATCACCGCCATGAGCGACGTCCTGCAGTGTTTTCTGGATGCAGAAACTGCGCGGATCGGCCTTTCTGACCGCCGCCGTGGGGCGTTCGATCCAGTTGGAAAACTGGCACTGGCTCAGACAGCCCATGCACTCGGCCTGATCCTTGCGGATCTGGTCACGCATCGCCGGGGTAACAAAAATAAGCGTCTGGTCGGGGGTGCGCAGGGCCTCGCTAAAGCCCTGGCGGATCCATTCGAGCGCGTTTTCCTTGTCGCCGGGGGTGACAAAAACCGGCCGTTTGCGCGCGCCAAAGGATATTTCCGCCTGATGTTCGCCCACCGGCGCCGGGCTGAAGGCGATCTGGCGTTCCGAGCGGCCTTCCAGCTCGCGCAAAAAATCATTGCGCACCGCCGAGGAATAAAACCCGGTGGGGCTGAAGTGATGCAGCGACACATCGCCGTCCTTCAGAGCCATCAGCTTGTGCTTCCAGGCTTCGGAAATCGGGCTTTCCCGGGTCAGCAGCGGCCGCGTGCCATATTGGAACACAATCGGCCCCAGATCGGGATTGTCGATCCAGTCTTCCCAGTCGCGCAAATACCACACCCCGCCAGCCATCACGATCGGCACATCGCCCTGGCCCATCTCGCGCATCATGCGGCGCAGCTCGACCACCCGCGGGTAAGGGTCCTGCGGCCGGTAGGGGTCTTCGCTGTTCGACAGGCCATTGTGGCCACCGGCCTTCCACGGGTCTTCATAGACCACCCCGCCGAGCCAGTCGGCAGCTTTGTGATAGGCCCGTTTCCACAGCGCGCGAAACGCCCGCGCCGAAGAGATGATGGGATAGTAATAGACCTTGTAGGAAGCCGCGATTTCGGCCAGCTTGTAGGGCATGCCGGCGCCGCAGGTCACGCCGTGCACAAAGCCGCGCGCGCCCTCCAGCACCCCGCGCAACACCCGCTCGGCGCCGCCCATTTCCCATAATATGTTGATATGAATGCGGCCTTCACCGCTGGCTCGCTCGAACGCCTCGCGCACCTGGGCCAAGCCGCCCTTGATGGCGAAACCCACCAGTTCCTCGTGACGCTCGCGCCGGCTGCGGCCGTGATAGATCTGCGGCACCACCGCGCCCGCGGCGTCATAAAAATCGGCATTGACGCACGACACCGTGCCAATGCCACCGGCCGCCGCCCAGGCGCCCGAACACAGGCCCTTGGTGACCGAGACGCCCTTGCCGCCTTCGATAAGCGGCAGGACCTCCTTGCCGGAAAGAACCAGTGCGTTAAGCGCTTTCATGACCTTCTCCGCGAGACCGGGGCGGTGGCGGGAGCCACGGGGCGGGCTCCCTTTTCCGCCGGTTACGCCTGCTCGCGTTTTGCGGAAATGTCCTCGCCGGTTTCCTGATCGACCGCCCGCATGGACAGCCGCACCTTGCCGCGATCGTCAATTCCCAAGACCTTGACCTTGACCATATCGCCTTCCTTGACGACATCGGTCACCGACGGCACCCGATGCGGCGCCAGTTCGGAAATATGCACCAGACCGTCCCGCTTGCCGATAAAATTGACAAAGGCGCCAAAATCAACGGTTTTCACCACCTTGCCATCATATATATGGCCCACTTCGGGCTCGGCGACAATATCCTGGATCATGCTGATCGCATGATTGATCACCTCGGCGTCGGCCGCGGCCACCTTGATGGTGCCGTCATCGGCGATATCGACCTTGGCGCCGGTGGTCTCGCAGATCTCGCGAATCACCTTGCCGCCGGTGCCGATCACCTCGCGAATTTTGTCGCGCGGAATGGTGATGGTTTCGATGCGCGGCGCATAGTCGCGCAAGTCATCGCGCGCACCGCCCAGGGCCTTGGCCATTTCACCCAGAATGTGGCTGCGGCCATCCCGGGCCTGATCGAGCGCAATGCGCATGATCTCTTCGGTAATGCCGGTGACCTTGATGTCCATCTGCAGCGAGGTGATGCCCTCGGCTGAACCGGCGACCTTGAAGTCCATGTCGCCCAGATGGTCCTCGTCGCCCAGAATGTCGGACAGCACAGCGAAGTCGTCGCCATCCTTGATCAGGCCCATGGCAATGCCGGCCACCGGACGCGGCAGCGGCACCCCGGCGTCCATCATTGACAGCGAGGCGCCGCACACTGTGGCCATCGAGGACGAGCCGTTGGATTCGGTGATCTCGGAGACCACGCGAATGGTATAGGGAAAGTCCTCGCGCGACGGCAGCAGCGGGCGCAGGGCGCGCCAGGCCAGCTTGCCATGGCCCACCTCGCGCCGGCTGGTAAAGCCGACCCGGCCGGCTTCGCCCACCGAATAGGGCGGGAAATTATAATGCAGCAGGAAGGATTCGCGATAACCGCCGGCCAGCGCATCGACAATCTGCTCGTCATCGCCGGTGTCCAGGGTGGTGATCACCAGCGCCTGGGTTTCGCCGCGCGTGAACAGCGCCGCGCCATGGGCGCGCGGCAGCACGCCAACCTCGGCGACGATCGGGCGCACGGTTTTGGTGTCGCGCCCGTCGATCCGCGAGCCGGTTTTCAGAATTGCGCCGCGCACGATTTTCTTCTCTAACCCCTTGATGATGTCGCCGATCAATTGGCCATCGGGGGCATCGTCGCCGGCCAGCGCTTCGGCGACTTGGTTGCGAATCTCGCTCAAGCGGGTGCTGCGCTGCTGCTTGTCGGTCAGGCCATAGGCCGCGCGCAGGTCGGCCTCGGCCAGCTCGGTAATCCGCGCGGTCAGCGCCTCCAGGCCTTCGGGCGGCGGCGCCAGGTCCCACGGTTCCTTGGCCGCCAGCTCGGCCAGGCCGATGATCGCATCGATCACCGGCTGCATCTGGGCATGGCCGAACATCACCGCACCGAGCATGACGTCCTCAGGCAACTCCTGGGCCTGGGATTCGACCATCAGCACGCCGCTGTTGGTGCCGGCGACCACCAGGTCAAGCTGGCTTTTCGGCAACTCGTCGATCCGCGGGTTGAGCACATATTCGCCATTGATATAACCAACCCGGGCACCGGCGATCGGCCCCATGAAGGGCAGGCCAGACAGGGTGAGCGCGGCACTGGTGCCGATCATGGCGACAATATCGGGATCATTTTCCAGATCGTGGCTCAAAACGGTGCAGATCACCTGCACCTCGTTTTTGAACTCGCCGGGAAACAGCGGCCGGATGGGCCGGTCGATCAACCGCGAGGTCAGGGTTTCCTTTTCCGACGGCCGCCCTTCGCGTTTGAAGAAACCGCCGGGGATTTTCCCGGCGGCATAGGTTTTTTCCTGATAATTGACGGTCAGCGGGAAGAAATCCTGCCCCGGGCGCAAATGCCGGGCGCCAACCACGGTGCACAGCACGCTGGTTTCCTCATAGCTTACCAGAACGGCGCCATCGGCCTGACGGGCGATACGCCCGGTCTCCAGCACCAGCGGCCGCCCGCCCCATGTCAATTCCTTGCGATGAATATCGAACATTCCTGATTTTCCTAACATCCTCAACTTCGGATCCGCCTCTTGCGGATCGAAGGTTCATGACGGCCTCGCCGTCTTTCCTAAAACAGTATGGCCGGGCAGCGCCCGGCCATGATTATTTCCGTAGACCCAGACGCTTGATAACCGCCTGATAGCGCGATTCATCAATCTGCCTGAGATACCCCAGAAGACTGCGCCGCCGGTTGACCAGCTTGATCAGACCCCGGCGCGAATGATTGTCTTTCTTGTGAAATTTAAAGTGTTCGGTCATATTGACGATCCTCTCGGTTAAAATCGCCACCTGGACTTCGGGCGACCCGGTGTCGCCCTCCTTGACCGCATACTCGCCAATCAATTCCTGCTTGCGTTCGGCAGTAATCGACATCATGTGCTCCTTCTCAACGTCATATTCAAGGCCCGGCTTGCGGTTGGTTAAACACCCGGACCGGCTTCAGTTCTCCCGCCTCAAGCCGGGCCAGAGCCACCGGGCGACCGCCGCTCATCGCGCACAACACGCCCGAGCCGGTCTGATCCACCGCGATGCCCTGCCCCGCCCGCAGACGGTTCGCCTGTTCGCCGCTGATGGCCAGCGCCGGGATGTCGTCCAGCGCGGTCTCGAGCGGCAGCAGGCAGCTTTCAAGCGGCGCACTATGTACCAATTCAACCAGCTTATCCAGCGAAATCGCATCGCTTTCGGCAAAGGGTCCGGCGCGGGTGCGGCGCAATTGTTCGACATAACCCAGCGCACCCACGGCCGCGGCCAGATCACGCGCCAGGGCACGCACATAGGTGCCCTTGCCGCAGATCAACTCGAAGTCAGCATGCTCGCGCACCGCCGCTGTCAAGGTGAGCGAAAACACCTCGACCTCGCGCGCCGCCAGGGCCACCGGCTGGCCGGCGCGGGCCAGTTCATAGGCCCGCGCGCCGGCCACCTTGAGGGCTGAAAATTTTGGCGGAATCTGGGTGATGCGGCCGACAAAGCGGGGCAGCGCCGCCGCAAGCGCCGCGGGTGCGGGCCGCACATCGCTGGTTCCGACCACCGCCCCCTCACCGTCGAGGGTGTCGCGCGCCTCGCCCCAGCGAATGCGAAAGCGATAGGTTTTGCGCCCGTCCATGACATAGGGCACGGTCTTGGTGGCCTCGCCCAGGGCAATCGGCAGCACCCCGGTGGCCAGCGGGTCGAGGGTGCCGCCGTGGCCCGCCTTGGCGGCCCCCAAAATCGCCCGCACCTTGCCCACCGCCCCAGCGGAGCTGAGCCCGGCCGGCTTGTCGAGCACGATCCAGCCGTCGATCCGGCGACCTTTACGCCTACGCGCCATTCTTGTCGTTTTCCAGATCGCCCGCCACATCGGGACGGGCCAGCAGGCGATCAATGCGCGCGCCCTCGTCAAAGGAGGCATCGAGCGCAAAGCGCAGGCGGGGAGTATATTTCAGCGCCACTTCGTGACCAAGCTGGCCGCGCAGAAAGCGGGCACTGCGATTAAGCGCGGCGACCACCTCGGCTTCCAGGCGTCCGCCCAGCGGCACCACCCAGGCGGTGGCGTTGCGCAAATCGGGGCTGACCGTAACCTGGGTGACGGTGACCGAAACCCCGGCCAGATCCGGGTCGCGCAAATCGACCCGGGTCAGCACCCCGGCCAGCGCATGACGCAGCACCTCGCCCACCCGGGCCTGGCGCTGGGTTTTGCCGTGACGCATAGCGGCTTCCTGTTCTTCAAATTCTCAAGCGGGCGGGCCTAAAGCGTGCGCGCGACTTCTTCGACCTCGAACGCCTCGATCACGTCGCCAACCTTGATGTCATTGTATTTCTCAAGCGCGATGCCGCATTCGGTGCCGGCCTTGACCTCTTTGACCTCGTCCTTGAAGCGGCGCAGGCTGGACAGCTCGCCCTCGTGGATCACCACATCATCGCGCAACAGCCGCACCCTGGCGCCGCGACGCACCACGCCATCGGTGACAATGCAGCCGGCGGCCTTGCCCGCCTTGCCGATCGAGAACACCTCGCGCACCTCGGCGTTGCCCAGCATGGTCTCGCGCATCTCCGGCGCCAGCATGCCGGAAAGCGCCGCCTTGATGTCGTCGATCAGGTCGTAAATTACCGAGTAATAGCGTAGCTCGACGCCCTCGCGCTCGGCCAGTTGGCGCGCCTTGGCCGAGGCCCGCACGTTAAAGCCGATGATCGGCGCCTGCGAGGCCTTGGCCAGAGTGACATCGGATTCATTGATGCCACCGGCCGCGGCATGGAGCACCCGCACCGCCACCTCGTCGGTGGACAGTTTCTCCAGCGCCCCGACAATCGCCTCGCTCGAGCCGCCGGCATCGGTCTTGATCACCACCGGAAGCTCGTTGGTTTTAGCTTCCTTGAGCTTGCCGAGCATGGCCTCCAGCGAGGCGCGGGCGGTCGGCTTGTGGCTCATTTTCAATTGCCGCTGGCGATATTCGGTAACCTCGCGGGCGCGGCCTTCATCCTCGACCACGGCGAAGCTGTCGCCAGCAAGCGGCGTGCCCGACAGACCCAGCACCTCGACCGGCTCGGAGGGGCCGACCTGTTTTATCTGTTGGCCGCGATCATTGAGCAGGGCGCGCACCCGGCCCCATTCCGCGCCGGCAACCAGAATATCGCCCACTTGGATGGTGCCGCGCTGCACCAGAAGGGTGGCCACCGCCCCCCGGCCCCGTTCGAGCCGGGCCTCAACCACCGCGCCTTCGGCGGGGCGGTCCGGATTGGCCTTGAGCTCGAGCAGTTCGGCCTGCATGACAATGGCTTCCCCGAGCTTGTCGAGGTTGGTTTTTTTGAGCGCCGAGACCTCGACATCGAGAACATCGCCGCCCATTTTCTCGACGATCACCTCGTGCTGCAACAGCTCCTGGCGCACCCGGTCGGGATCGGCGCCGGTCTTGTCGATCTTGTTGATCGCCACGATGATCGGCACCTTGGCCGCCCGGGCATGGTCGATCGCCTCTCTGGTCTGGGGCATGATGCCGTCATTGGCGGCCACCACCAGCACCACGATATCGGTCACCCGGGCGCCGCGCGAGCGCATGGCGGTGAACGCCTCGTGGCCCGGCGTGTCGAGAAAGGTGATCTTGTCGCCGGAATGCAGGGTAACCTGATAGGCGCCGATATGCTGGGTGATGCCGCCGGCCTCGCCGGAGGCCACGTCGGTCTCCCGCAGGGCGTCGAGCAGCGACGTCTTGCCATGGTCGACATGGCCCATGATGGTCACCACCGGCGGCCGGGGCCGCAAATCCTCAGGATTGTCCTCGGGACCGAGAAAGCCGACCTCGACATCGGCTTCGCTGATCCGTTTAAGTTTGTGGCCAAACTCGGCAACCACCAGTTCGGCGGTATCGGCGTCGATGCTTTGATTTACGGTTGCCATGACATCCATTTTCATCAGCGCCTTGATCACCGCCGTGGCGCGTTCGGCCATGCGGTTGGCCAGTTCCTGAACCGTGATGGTTTCAGGCACCACCACTTCGCGGACAATCTTGTGCGGGGTCTCACGCAGCGCCTTTTGATGCGCGGCACGCTGTTTTTCCTTGGCCCGACGATAGGACGCCAGGCTGCGCTGGCGCTCTTCGCCCCCCGCGCCCAGCGCCTGGGTCACTGTCAGCTTGCCCGAGCGGCGACGGGGTTCGCCCTTGCGGCCTCCGGGCGTGCGCGCCGGCGCCTGACTGCGCTTGCGCCCTTTCAGGCCTTCTTCTTCGGTGATGGCGCGCCGTTCGGCCGGCTTGGCCGGTTTGGCCGGCGGCAGGGGCTGTGGTTCGAGCTCGACGACCGGCGGCGGCGTGTCCTCGATAACCGGCGGCGGTGCCTCCTGTTCGGCCTCGCGGAGCGCCCGTTCGGCAGCCGCCCGCTTTTCGGCTTCGCTGCGCCTGGCCTCCTCCTCGGCGCGGCGGGCCTCTTCCTCGTGGAACAGCTTATGCGCTTCTTCCAGCGCCCGGGCGCGCACCGCCTTTTCGTCCGAGGTCAGATGTTCGGCGACCGGCTCGGGGGCCGGTTTGACGGGGGCCGGTTTTTCCGCCGGTTTTTCCGGCTGCTGGGGGCTGTCCGTGGTCAGGATGCGCTTGCGCTTGCGCTCCACGACCACCTGTTTGCCGCGCCCATGGGACAGGCTCTGGCGCACCTGTCCTGTGTCGACGGTCTTCTTTAGTTGAAGTGTCCCGTGTCCCAGCGTCAATTTTTTATCGTCCTGACCTTCACTCATGCTTTTTTGCTCAATTCCCAACAGTAGGCCCCGCCGTCGACGTCACTTCTGACCTGAAACCCGCCAGCCGACGGGCCTCGACCAGAAAGCGATCGGCCAGAGGGCACGCCAGCAGTGCTGCATGTACCACATTTCCCCGTCCCAATGCCAAGCTCAAATCGTCCCGTTCAAACAAAGCGACCCGGGGCGTGTCTTTCGCGCCACGGCCAAGCTTTTCGATTCCGTCACGCGCGCCATCGCGCGCCTCAATCAAAACCGCCACCTCGCCGGCGCGCAAGACGGCGCGCACCTTCTCGAAGCCGGTAACCAGCTTGCCGGCGCGGCGCGCCAGACCGAGCAGCGACAGCGCCCGGCGGGCCAGCAAATCCTCGAGGCGATCGGCCAGGCCAGCCTCAAATCCGGCGCATGGCGGGCCGGCGGCGGCGCGCCGCCGCCCCGGCAGCTTTTTGCCCACCCCGCGCTCCACCACCTCGCGCCGCGCGCTCACCCACAGGCCGCGACCCGGCAGCTTGCCGGCAAGATCGGGCACCAGCGCGCCGTCAGGGCCGACAACAAAGCGAATCATCCCGGCCGGATCGCCGACCTTCCCGGTCACCACACATCGCCGCTCCCGCGCACCCGTCATCACATGCCTGTTTGCGATCAGCCGGCTGCCGGCGCATTGGCATCATCCGACGCCTCGGTGTTTGACACTTCGGTGTTTTCCGGCGCCTCGGCCCCGTCTGACGCCTCGTCCTCAAACCAATGGGCGCGGGCGGCCATGATAATCTCATTGGCCTCCTCGGCGCTCAGGTCATAGGTTCGCAGCACGCCCTCGGTCTTGTCGATCAACTCGTCACTGGCCAGATCGCCCAGATCATCGAGGGTCTTGATCCCCGCCTCACCCAGGGTCACCAGCATGGCCGGCGTCAGGCGCTCGATCGCCGCCACCTCGTCGCTAACCCCAAGTTCCTTGCGCTTTTCGTCCTGGAGAGCCTCGCGGGCGGCCAGCGCCTCGCGGGCGCGCCGTTGCAACTCCTCGCCGATCTCCTCGCCAAAGCCCTCGATTGAGGCCAGTTCGTCAAGTTCGACAAAGCCGACTTCCTCCAGGGTGGTGAAGCCTTCGGCGACCAGAAGTTGGGCGATGGTTTCCTCGACGTCGAGCGCCTCCATGAACAGCTCGCTGCGCTGGCGGAACTCCTCCTGGCGGCGTTCCGATTCCTCGGCCTCGGTCAGGATGTCGATCACCCAGCCGCTGAGCTGGGAGGCCAGCCGCACATTCTGGCCGCGCCGGCCGATCGCCAGGCTGAGCTGGTCGTCGGGCACCACCACCTCGATCCGCCGGGCGTCTTCGTCGAGCACCACTTTGGTCACCTCGGCGGGGGCCAGGGCGTTGACGATGAACACCGCCGGGTCGGGCGACCACTGGATAATGTCAATCTTCTCGCCCTGAAGCTCGCCCACCACCGCCTGCACCCGGCTGCCACGCATGCCGACGCAGGCGCCCACCGGGTCGATGCTCGAATCATTCGAGGCCACCGCGATTTTCGCCCGACTGCCAGGATCACGCGCCACCGCTTTGATTTCAATGATCCGGTCGTAGATTTCGGGTACTTCCTGGGCGAACAGCTTGGCCATGAACTGGGGATGGGCGCGCGACAGGAAAATCTGCGGCCCGCGCGGCTCGCGGCGCACATCGAGAATATAGGCGCGCACCCGGTCGCCATTGCGGAAATTTTCCCGCGGCAGACCTTCCTCGCGGCGGATCACCCCCTCGCCGCGGCCGAGATCGACCACCACATTGCCATATTCGGCGCGCTTGACCACGCCGTTGACGATCTCGCCGACCCGGTCCTTATATTCCTCATATTGCTGTTCGCGCTCGGCATCGCGCACCTTTTGCATGATCACCTGTTTGGCGGTCTGGGCGGCAATGCGGCCAAAGTCGATCGGCGGCAGCTCCTGGATCACCGGCTCGCCGACCTTGGCGTCGGGAAAGCGGTCGATGATGTTCTCCAGGGTGCTCTGGACCGCCTCGTTCTCGACCTCGTCCTCGCTGCCCACCACCTGGATATAGCGATAAAGCCGGATGTCGCCGGTCTTGCGGTCGATCTCGGCGCGAATGTCGTTCTCCATGCCGTAGCGCCAGCGGGCGGCCTTTTGAATGGCCTCTTCCATCGCCTCGACGACGATTTCCTTGTCGATGGTCTTCTCGCGCGCCACCGCGTCAGCCACTTGCAGTAATTCGAGCCGGTTGGCGCTTACAGCGGTCACCATTGTCTAACTCCGTTGTTTCATGCTCGCCGCGACCAGATCGTCGGTCAGCACGAGCCTGGCCTTGTCTATGTCACCCAATGGCAGCGCAACCTCGCCGTCATCGGTGGTTAAAATCACATCCTCGCCGCGCAGGCCGCCCAGCCGGCCGCGAAAGCGTTTGCGCCCCTCGATCATCTGGCGCATTTCCAGCTTGGCGACATGGCCCTTAAAGCGCTCATAATCGCCCTGCCGAACCGCGGCCGGTCGATACCCGGCGAGCTGACCTCCAGCACATAATCACCGGCGATCGGGTCCTCGACATCGAGCAGCGCCGAAATCGCATGGCTGAGCTCGGCGCAGTCCTCGACCACCATGGTGCCGTCGGGCCGCTCGGCCATGATCTGCAGCAC
>Ga0114931_10001173_pt1 | contig 33337 bp, 29 predicted proteins | sample 2SBtaG_FD_89579 | JGI IMG/M metagenome (GOLD analysis project Ga0114931, IMG submission 89579) | Deep subsurface microbial communities from Kolumbo volcano to uncover new lineages of life (NeLLi) - 2SBTROV14_V59a metaG | ecosystem: Environmental > Aquatic > Marine > Volcanic | place: Kolumbo...
CACGTTGAGCGTCGTCGCGCCGGCGTCCTTCGCACAGCGGAAGACCTGCACCAGGTAGTCCCAGTCGGTGCGCGTCGCGTCCTCGGCCGAGAACTCGACGTCATCCGTGAACTCGCGCGCGCGCCGGACGGCCGCGTCCACTTCCTCGAGCACCTGCTCCCGACCCATCTTGAGCTTGTGTTGCAGGTGGATGTCGCTGGTGGCGATGAAGGTGTGGATGCGGGACTGCCGCGCCGGCTCGAGGGCCTGACCGGCGCGGTCGATGTCGCCGATCGACGTGCGCGCCAGGCTCGCGATCGTCGCGTCGCCGACCTCGGCCGCCACCGCGCGGACCGCCTCGTAGTCGCCCTCGCTCGCGATCGCGAAGCCGGCCTCGATCACGTCGACCCCGAGGCGCCCGAGTTGCCTGGCCAGCGTCATCTTCTCGGACAGGTTCATGCTGCAACCGGGCGATTGCTCGCCGTCGCGCAGCGTGGTGTCGAAGATGCGGATGCGTCGGTCCTCACTCATCTCATGCACTCCCGGTCGCGTCCGGTCCGGTGGCACGCGTGGTCTCCGCCGGCTCCCGGACGATTTCTTCCAGCTCCCGGCCCGTGCGACGACGCCAGATCATTCCGATCGGACCGGAGGCGACATAACACAGGCCGAAGACGAAGAACGTCACCTGCGGCTCGATGATCAAGCCGATCAGGATGAAGACCATGACCACGGTGGTCCGGTAGGACCCGCGGAAGTCCAGCTCCTTGAAGGAGTTGTACGGAATCGGACTGACCATCAGGCCCCCGATGGCGGCCACCCCGAGACCGGCCAGCAGGGGTGGAAGGTCGATCGGGAGATCGACCCCGCGCAGGAAGCTCCCGAACCACACTGCGGAGAGCACCATCCCCGCGCCCGCGGGCGAAGCCAGGCCGTCGAAGCGTCCGCGATAGCGACCGGGGGAGACGTTGAAGCGCGCGAGCCGCAGCGCGGCGCCGGCCGTGTAGGAGAAGGCCAGCACCCACCCGGCCCAACCGAGCACGTGCAGTTCGCCCGCGCCATAGGCGAGCAGGGCCGGCGCGACACCGAACGAGACGGTGTCCGCGATCGAGTCGTACTCGGCGCCGAAGCGGCTGGTGGCGCGCGCCATACGCGCCACGCGGCCGTCCGCGATGTCGAACAGGGCCGCTACGAAGATGGCCAGGGCAGCCGCGTCGTAGCGCTCGCTGACCGTGAGCGTTATCGAGAAGAAGCCCGCTCCGAGATTGCAGGTCGTCAGGAGCTGCGGGAGCAGCGCCACGAGTCCGCGCCGGCGCTCGTCGCGGGTCCGGCGACGCCGTCGACGACGCGGCCGCCGCTTCGGCCCCTCGGGCGCGGCCGCCGTTGCCGCGGGCGGTTCCACGCTAGTCATCGGTTGCCTCCGGGAAGTGGGCGATCACGGTCGCTCCACCCCTCACCGTATCGCCCTTCGCCACCAGCGCATGCGCCCCGAGCGGCAGCACCACGTCGGTCCGCGAGCCGAAACGGATCAATCCATACCGGACGCCGCGCGCGAGCCGTTCGCCGACCCGGGCCTGGCAGACGATGCGGCGGGCGATCAGGCCCGTGATCTGGACGACATCCACGCGGCCGACCGCAGTCTCGAGCGCGAGCGAGAGCCGCACGTTGCGGGTCTCGGCGGCCGGGTTGAACGCGGCCAGGAACCTGTCGCCGGTGCGCTCGATCGCGGTCACGCGGCCGGTGATGGGGGAGCGATTCACGTGGACGTCGAAGATGGAGAGGAAGATCCCGATCCGAAGGGCCTTCTCCCCGTCCTCGCGTTCGATCTCGTCGACGCACAGCACACGGCCGTCGGCCGGTGCGACCACGTCGCGCTCGCCGGGCGGGAGCGGGCGCCCGGGATTGCGGAAGAAAGCGACCACGAACAGACCGAGCCCGCTCAGCACGACCCCGGGGATCGTCCATGACAGGCCGAACGCGACGCCGCCCGACGCGAGCAACGGCAACGCGAAGCGGTACACGTCCGGCACGAAGAGCCCCGTGAGCCGTTCCTCGAAGTCCCGGGTGTCGGTCGGGCGTTCGCTCACGATCCTCCTCGGGTCGCCAGGGGCGACGGCGGAACGGCGCGGGCCGCTCGCATGTCAGTTCTTCGAACGATCGACGAGCTGGTTGTCCTTCAGCCACGGCATCAGGCCGCGAAGGCGCGCCCCCACCGCTTCCATCGGGTGCGCGGCCGCCTGGCGCCGCATCGCATTGAACGAGACGTTGCCGGAGCGGTTCTCGACGATGAACTCCTTTGCGAACTCGCCGCGCTGGATCTCGCCCAGGATCTGCTTCATGCGCGCCTTCGTGTCGGCATCGATCACGCGCGGACCGCGCGTGAAGTCGACGTACTCGGCCGTATTCGAGACGGAGTAGCGCATGTTGGCCATGCCGTTCTCGTAGATCAGGTCGACGATCAACTTCACCTCGTGGATGGTCTCGAAGTAGGCCATCTCGGGCGCGTACCCGGCCTCGACCAGGGTCTCGTAGCCGGCCTGCATCAGCGCCGTCAGCCCGCCGCACAGCACGGCCTGTTCGCCGAAGAGATCGGTCTCGGTCTCTTCCTGGAACGTGGTCTTGATGATGCCGGCGCGGCCGCCGCCCACGCCCTTCGCGTACGCGAGCGCGATCTGCAGCGTGTCGCCGGACGGGTCCTGGTCGACGGCCACCAGGCACGGGACGCCCTTGCCCTCCTCGTAGTGGCCGCGCACGGTGTGGCCCGGTCCCTTCGGCGCACACATGAAGACGTTGACGCCGGGGTCGGGCTGGATCGCCTGGAAGTGCAGGTTGAAGCCGTGCGCCACCGCGAGGTAGTCGCCGGGCGCGAGGCCGGGTTCGATCTCGTCCGCGTAGACCTGGGCCGCGGTCTCGTCGGGCAGCGTCAGCATCACGATGTCGCCCTCGCGGGCCGCCTCTGCCGGTGTCACGACGCGGAGCCCCGCGTTCTCGGCCTTGGCCCACGAGCCCGACCCCTTGCGCAACCCCACGACCACCGAGACACCGGAGTCGTGGAGGTTCAACGCGTGCGCGTGGCCCTGGCTGCCGTAGCCGATCATGGCCACGGTCTTGCCTTCGAGGCGGCCGAGGTCGGCGTCCTTGTCGTAGTAGATGTTGAGGGCCATCGGGGTCTCCTGGGGCTCCGCCTACGGGCGCGCCGCTTGCGGGCGGTGTCCGGCCGGCCGGCCGGCCCGTCGTCGGATCGGGGCCGCACGGCGCCCGAGACGGGGTTTCTGTCGGAAAGCCGCGAGGTTACCGGGGGGGTGGGGGAGCGTCAAAGCGCGGCCAGCGGGCGCGCTCAGCGCTCGAGGGCCAGGCCCGTGCGCTGGACCTCGGCTTCGGCGCGCCGCAGGTAGCGCGGCACCAGCGTCTCGGCCGGCACGCCCTCCCCGGCCGCGAGCGCTGCGGCCGCGAGCCGCCCGATCGCGTCGGCGCGCGCGCGCGTCTCTCCGGCTGGCCCGGTCCGCAGGTCCGGCCGATCGGCGCGCACCGCGTCGGCCACGGCGCGCGCCCCCTCGCCCACCACGAGCGTCGCGCCGACCGGGAGCGCCTGCGCGAGTTCGGCGGCGCGGTAGACCGACTCGGCCAGCACCGGAGCCCCGGAAGGCCCCCCCGCCCACGCCGCGGCGTAGACCTCGCCCCGCCGCGCATCGAGCAGCGACGCGACCGCGCCGGGCGCGGAGGCCTGGAGCGCCAGTCCGGCCAGGGTCGAGACCGGCACCACCCGGGGGCCCTCGTCGAAGCACAGGCCCTTGACGGTGGCCAGCCCGACGCGGAGCCCCGTGAACGATCCCGGGCCGATCGAGACCGCCACCCCGGCCAGCGACGCCGGCTCCCAGCCGGCCGCCCGGAGCAGCGCGTCGAGCGCCGGCAACAGCGCCTCCGCGTGTCGCCCGGCGACATCCTCGCAGACCTCGGCGCGGAGCTGGCCGTCCTCGTAGAGGGCGATGCCCATCGCCCGCGTCGCGGTCTCGAGCGCGAGCCAACGCGGGCCCTGCCCCTCCGGCCGGCCGGGAGCGCCGCGCCCACGGCCCGCGCGCACCGCCTGACGTTCGGGGGCCAAGGGCGCCGGCCTCAGAGACCGACGAGCCAGTCGACGAAGGACGACCAGTACTTCGAGAGGTCGTTCCACAGCGCGAGGCCCATCAACGACAGGACCAGGAAGAGTCCGCCCACCTGCGCGATCTCGCGCGTGCGGACCGAGACCGCGCTGCGCTTTACCCCCTCGATCAGGAACAGCACCGCCTGGCCGCCGTCGAGGATCGGGATCGGCAACAGGTTCAGCACCGCGAGGTTGATGCTGATCACGATGAGCAGGCTCAGGAACCGCTCCCAGCCCGCCTCGAGGGCCCGGTGCGATTGGCGCGCGATCTCGATCGGGCCACCCAGGCTCTTGCGCGAGACCGATCCGTCGAGCAGGCGGCCGAAGCTCTGGACGATCTTTCCCGTGAAGCCGGCCACGCGTTCCACCGCGCGCGGGAAGGACTCGCGCGGGTCGGTGTAGCGTTCGAGCGCGCTGACGCCGGGCGCCAGGCTCATCACCGCGCGGATCCCGATCTGGAAGAGCTCGATCTCGCCGCCTTCGATCTCGACCACGCGCTTCTCGGGCGCCAGCCTGGCCACCCGCGTCTCGCCCCCGCGCGCGAACTGCACCTCGAGCTCCCGCCCGCCGGACGCCATCACGGTTTCCTGGAAGGTGAGAAAGCTGCCGACCGGAGCGCCGTCGACCGCCAGGATCAGGTCGCCCGAGGCCAGGCCGGCGCGCTCGGCCGGGGTCCCCTCGCCGACCTCGGCGATCAGGACCACGGACGGGATCACGCCGAGACGGTCCGTGCTGCCGAGTGCGGGCACGTCGATCTCGAGGTGCTGGGCCGCATCCTCGGGCCCGCGATCGATGCCGAACGTCGCGCGCCCGCGGGCCCGTTCGTACGCGCGCGCGAACGCGGGCCAGTCCTCGACCGGGGTGCCGTCCACGGTCCGCACTTCGTCGCCGGAACGGATCCCGGCCGCCGCGGCCGGACTCGTCAACGAGATCACACCCAGCACCGCGCGCTGGCGCGGCGACTGCACGCCGATCCAGCCCTGTTCGTCCTGGGTCATCATGAAGTCGAGCCGGGTGCGCGGCGCGACGACGACCTCGGTGTCGAAGCGGGTGCCGTCGCGTTCGACCGAGAGTTGGAGGCGACGGCCCTGCGCGGGCTCGATCGCGTCCGCGAGCTCGCGCCACCACTTCACCGGCTCGCCGTCGATCGCGACGACGCGGTCTCCGGGCGCCAGGCCGGCAACGGCCGCGGGCGATCCGGGCTCGACGGTCCCGATCACGGCCAGGGGCACCTGGCTGCCGATCCAATAGAAGCCCATCACGACGATCACGGGCAGGATCAGGTTCATCGCGGGGCCCGCGAGCACGATCGCGAGCTTGCGCCAGACCGGCTGCGCGCCGAGGGAGCGATCCCACTCCGCCTGCGTCTCGGGCGTCGATTCCTCGCCCGGCACCTCGCCCAGCATCTTGACGAAGCCTCCGAGCGGGAACCAGGCGACGACGTACTCGGTCTCTCCGCGCCGGAAGGCGAGCCGGTAGCGGCCGAAGCCGATCGCGGGACCGAAGCCGATCGAGAACTTCAGCACCTTCACGCCGCAGGCCTTGGCGACGATGAAGTGACCGAACTCGTGCACCGTGATCAGCACGCCCAACATCAAGACGAGCGCCCAGACGAACTCGACGCCGTCGGCGAGGCCCCCCATCACGGGCCTCCTTCGATCAGCGCGCGGGCCGCCTGCCGGGCCGACGCATCGGCCGCGAGCACGTCCTCGAGCGACGAGGGTGCGCCGTCGGCCGAAGCGATGTGGGCCCCGAGCACGCGGGCGTTTACCTCGGCAATCCGGGGAAACGGGATCTCGCCCGCGAGGAAGGCCGCTACCGAGACCTCGTTGGCCGCGTTCACGACCGCGGGCGCGGTCTCGGGCCCCGCGAGCGAGCGCCAGGCGAGGTCGAGGCACGGGAAGCGCTTGGTGTCGGGAGCCTCGAAATCGAGCTGCCCGACCGCGGCGAGGTCGAGACGCGGCGTCGTCACCGGAAGCCGTTGCGGATGCGAGAGGGCCAGCGCGATCGGTCCCTTCATGTCGGGCATGCCGAGCTGCGCGATCACCGAGCCATCGACGTACTCGACCAGCGAATGCACGATCGACTGCGGATGGACGACGACGGCGATGCGTTCCGGCGCGACGTCGAAGAGCCAGCGCGCCTCGACGACTTCGAGCGCCTTGTTCATCAGCGTGGCCGAATCGATCGTGATCTTGGGTCCCATGTCCCAGTTCGGGTGCGCCAGGGCCTGCTCGATGCGGGCCTTCGCGATCCGTTCGGCCGACCAGGTGCGGAAGGGCCCGCCGGACGCGGTGAGCACGAGCCGCTCGACGTCTTCCGGGCGCTGTCCGCTGAGGGCCTGGAAGATCGCGCTGTGCTCGCTGTCGACCGGGAGCAGGCTCACCCCGTGGACCTTGACCTCGCGTTGGAAGAAGGCGCCCGCCATCACGAGCACCTCCTTGTTGGCGAGCGCGATGTCGCGCCCGGCCCGCACCGCGGCAAGCGTCGGCGGCAGGCCGACTGCACCCACCAGGCCCGCGACGACCAGATCGCTCGGGTGCTCGGCGACGGTCACGAGACCGGGCGCGCCGATCGCGAGTTCGGGGGTTTCGTCGCCGAGACGCTCGCGCAGCTCGCGGGCTCCCTCCTCGGTCGCGACCGAGACGACCTCGGGACGGAACGCCCGCACCTGCTCCGTGAGGACCGCGACGTTCCGGCCGGCCGCCATCGCCACGACACGGAAGCGATCCGGAAACTCGGCCACGACCTCGAGGGTCTGCGTGCCGATGCTGCCGGTGCTTCCGAGCAGCGACAGTCGCTTCACGGAGAGCCCCCGCCCCGGACCTGGGCCCCGGTCAAGCCGAAGCGGCGCTCGCGACCGCCGAACGCTTCGAGCGCGGCCTCGAGATGCGCGCGGCGGAAGTCGGGCCACATGCACTCGAGCGTCACGAGTTCTGCGTAGGCGATCTGCCAGAGCAGGAAGTTCGAGACCCGCTGCTCGCCACCGGTGCGGATCAGCAGATCGACGTCGGGCATCTCCGGCTGGTCGAGGTAGGCGGCGAAGGTCTTCTCGTCGATGCTCTCCGCGTCGAGCCGGCCGTCGCGGAGCAGCCGCTTCACCGCGTCGACGATCTCGCCGCGCGCACCATACGAGAGCGCGAAGACGAGCCGCATGCCGGTGTTCTGGGCGGTCTGCGCCTCAGCGTTCTCGAGCGACGCGCGCACGCCCGGCGGCAGACGGTCGCGCCGGCCGATCGACAGGATGCGCACGTTCTTCTCGATGACCTCGGGAAGTTCCTCCTCGAAGAACTCTTCGGGAAGGGACATCAGGAGCTCGACTTCCTTCTTCGGCCGGTTCCAGTTCTCCGAGGAGAACGCGTAGAGCGTGAGCCATCCCACGCCGAGATCGTTCGCGGCGCGGACGGTCTGGCGCACGGACTCGACGCCGGCGCGATGGCCCTCGGTACGCTCGAGGCCCTGGCGCTCGGCCCAGCGGCCGTTGCCGTCCATGATGACGGCGACGTGTCGCGCTCCGGAGACGGGTCGAGGGTCCATGGGACATTCCCGAGGTTCAGACCTCGAGAACCTCCTGTTCCTTGGCCTGGGTCATCTCGTCGATCAGGGCGGTGTGTCGATCCGTGAGTTCCTGCACGGTCTTCTCCGCGCGCTTGCGGTCGTCGGCCGGAAGCGCGCCTTCGTTCTCCATGTCCTTCAGCATCGAAATGGCCGTCCGCCGCGCGTCGCGGATGCCGACCTTGTGCTCTTCGGCGGCCTTCTTGACCTGCTTGACGATCTCCTTGCGGCGCTCCTCGGTGAGCGGCGGAACGGGGCAGCGGATCACCTTGCCGTCGTTGCTCGGCGTGAGCCCGAGATCGGCGGCCAGGATCGACTTCTCGATGTCGTTCAGCGCGCCCGCATCGAAGGGGGACACCACGATGAGCCGCGCGTCCGGGACGCCCACGTTCGCGAGCTGGTTGAGCGGCGTCGGGGCGCCGTAGTAGTCGACCTGCACGCCGTCGAGGATCGCGGGGTTGGCGCGGCCGGTGCGCACCTTCGTCAGCTCCGCGCGGAAACTCCGGATCGCCTTGTCCATGCTGTCGGTCGTCTCTTCGACGACGAGGGCAACGTCTTCCTCGGACATGTTCGGGCTCCTCGACTAACGGGCGACACGGGTCCCGACGGGATCTCCCGCAACGACGCGCTGGATGTTCCCAGGCACCTTCATGTCGAACACCACGATCGGCAGGTCGTTCTCCATGCACAGCGCGATCGCCGCCTGATCCATGAATCCGAGGCCCTGCTGGATCACCTGGTCGTAGGTGAGCGTGTCGTAGCGGGTCGCGCTCGGGTCCTTCTCGGGATCGGCGGTGTAGACGCCATCGACCTTGGTCGCCTTCAGCACCGCGCCAGCGCCGATCTCGGCCGCACGCAGCGCCGCTGCGGTATCGGTCGTGAAGTACGGGTTCCCGGTCCCGCCCGCGAAGATGACGATCCGCCCCTTCTCGAGGTTCCGGACGGCGCGCCGCCGGATGTAGGGCTCGGCGATCTCGCGCATCTCGAACGCGGTCAGCACCCGGGTCGGGAGGCCCTGCTTTTCGAGCGAATCCTGCACCGCCAGGCCGTTCATCACCGAGGCGAGCATGCCCATGTAGTCGCCGGTGGCGCGGTCCATGCCGGCTCCGGCCGCCGACGTGCCGCGGATGAAGTTGCCGCCGCCGATGACGATGCCGATCTGCCCGCCCAGGGCGTGCGCCCCGCGCAACTCCTCGGCCAGGGCGTCGATCACGGGCGGATGGATCCCGAAGCCTTCCTCCCCGGCGAGAACCTCACCCGAGAGCTTGAGCACGATGCGGCCGTATTTCGCCTTCATTCTCCGGTGGTCTCTCCCAGGCGATAGCGTACGAAACCCTCGACCTGGACGGGGTTCCCGAGCCGTTCGGAGGCTTCGCCCAGCAACTGCTGGACGGTCTCGTCGGGGTCCTTCACGAACGCCTGCTCGAGCAGGCAGACCTCCGAATAGAACTTCCTCACGCGTCCCTCGACGATCCGCTCGATGACCTTCTCGGGCTTGCCCTCCTGTTCCGCCTGCTTGCGGAACAGTTCGGCCTCCTTGTCGACGAGTTGTTTCGGAACGCCGTCGCGATCGACCGCGACCGGGTGTGGGTCGGCCGCCGCCACGTGCATCGCGAGATCCCGGGCCAGCGTGGCCACGTCATCGTCGGTCGCGTCGGTCGCGAGCGCCACGACGACGCCGAGCTTCCCGCCCGCGTGGACGTAGCCGCCGGCCACGCCGGGACCGTCCACGCCGATGCGCGTGACCCGCTTCAGCACGATGTTCTCGCCGAGCCTTCCGACCGCGGCCTGGATACGCTCGCCCACCGTCTCGCTGCCCAGCGAGACCGCTTCCAACGCGTCGGGACCGGTGGCACCCGGGTTGGCGACCGCGGCGCGGACGATCGCGTCCGCCAGCTCCTGGAAGTCGTCGGTCTTCGCGACGAAGTCGGTCTCGCAACCGAGCTCGACGATCGCGGCGGCGGCGCCCTCGAAGCCGATCGCGATGGTGCCCTCGCTGGTCTCGCGGCCGCTGCGCCTCACCGCCTTCGCGAGGCCCCGCTCGCGAAGCAGTTCGACCGCCTTCGCGTCGTCGCCGTCGGCGTCGGAGAGCGCCCGCTTGCAATCCATCATCCCGGCCCCGGTCTTCTCCCGGAGCGCCTTCACCGCTGCCGCACTGATCGCCACGTCGCTCTCCTAGCTCTCGGCCGGCTCGTCGCCGGCTCCGGTCTCGTCCGGCGCCGCGGCGGATTTCGCAGTCCCTGCGGCGGATTTCGCAGTCCCTGCGCCGGGTTTCGCAGTCCCTGCGGCGGGTTTCGCAGTCCCTGCGGCGGGTTTCGCAGTCCCTGCGGCGGGTTCGGCCGGTGCTGCTGCAGCTGCCGCCGGCGCCTCGCCGGCGCGCGGGCGTCCCGCGGGACCGCCCTCTCGGGGTCCGCCCGCGGAGAAGGAACCGCCGGCCTGGCGCGGCCGGCGACCGCCGTCTCCGCGGCCCTGGCGACCGCCGCCACCGCCGCCCGCGGGCGGCTGCTGGATCTCGACCACGCGGCGTCCGCCGGCGGTGCCCGCACCCTCGCTGCTGCCGGCGGCGGGCTCCTGCGAGGTCACGCGCTCGTTGAAGAGTTCGGCGCCTTCGACGCACGCGTCCGAGATCAGCGCGCAATAGAGTTGGATCGCCCGGATCGCGTCGTCGTTGGCCGGAATCGGGAAGTCGATGTCGCGCGGGCTGCAGTTGGAGTCCACCACCGCCACGATCGGGATGCCGAGGCGCTTCGCCTCGGCGACCGCGAGGTGCTCCTTGTTCACGTCGATCACGAACAGCGCGTCCGGGAGCTTCTGCATCTCCTTCAGACCGTCGAGCGACTTCGTGTACTTGGCGATCGAGCGGTTGAGCCGCGACAGATCCTTCTTCGAGAGATCTGCGACCTTCTCCTCGTCGGCCACGAGCGCGAGCTGCTCCTTGAAGACCTCGATCGAGCGCTTCACGGTGCGGAAGTTCGTGAGCATTCCGCCGAGCCAGCGGTTGTTGACGTAGAACTGCCCGCAGCGCTCGGCCTCCAGCCGGACCGGATCCTGGGCCTGCCGCTTGGTCGCGACCATCAGGATCTTGCCGCCCTGGGCGACGACCTCGCGCACGAACTCGAGCGCCTCCTGGAGACGCGGCAGCGTCTGGTCCAGATCGATGATATGGATGCCGTTGCGCTCGCCGAACAGGAAGCCCTTCATCTGCGGGTTCCAGCGACGGGTCTGGTGGCCGAAGTGGGCGCCCGCTTCGAGCAGTTCCTGGAGCGTTCCCTGGGGACGCGGGCGCTCGGACGCGGCCTCGGCGGCGTCCGCGGCGGCGTCCGCGGCGGCGGCAGGGGCTTCGGACGGTGCCGGGGTTTCCGACATGAGGGTCTCCTTTGCGGTTGGACGTCCGACCCGAAAACCGGCGCCACCACCTGGGTCGGCACCGCCGGTCCGCCCCTTCCCGCCGCTGGCGGGACCGCAGGGGCCACCCGGATCGTGTGAAGTGGGGAGGATTTAGCAGAACGGCGCCCGGCGGGGTACCGGCTCCCCGCGGGGCCACCGAGGCCATCGGGGCGGCCGGACGGCTCAGGTCGTGTAGTCGGCGTTGATGCGGACGTAGTCGTACGACAGGTCGCAGGTCCAGACGCGTGCCCGGCCGGGTCCGGCCGCCAGGTCGACCTCGACCGTGATCTCGGGGCGGCCCAGTCGCTGGCCGGCGCGGCGGCGGGCGGCCGGGCCCGCCGAGGCGCCATCGCGGAAGACCGGAACGCCGCACAGCCGGACCGCGGTCCGCGCCAGGTCGAGGCGGACCCGTCCGGCCCCCACGGCCTGGAGGATCCGCCCCCAGTTCGGGTCGCGGCCGAAGATCGCGGTCTTCACGAGCATCGAATTGGCGATCCGGCGGGCCGCGCGTTCGGCCTCCGCGGTGGTGCGGCCGCCGCGCACCTCGACCGTGACCAGGCGCGTGGCGCCCTCGCCGTCGCGCGCCAGCGCGCGGGAGAGATCGGTGGCCACCGCGTGCAAGCCCTTGCCCAACGCGCGCGCCCGTGCGCCGTTCGCGCTGCGGATCTCGGTGCCCCCGGCGGCCCCGTTCGCGAGCACGAGCGCGATGTCGCTGGTCGAGGTCTCGCCATCCACGGAGACGCGGTTGAAGGTGTCCTCGGCGACCTCGCGCCAGAGCCCCCGCAGGACCGGGGCCGCGACGGACGCATCGGTCGCCACGAACGCCAGCATCGTGGCCATCCGGGGTTCGATCATTCCCGATCCCTTCGCGATGCCGGCGATCCGGGCGCGGCGCGCGCCGAGCGACACCGGCTTCGACGCGACCTTGGCCACGGTGTCGGTCGTCATGATCGCGCGTGCCGCACGCCCGATGCGATCGGGCGCGAGCCCCCGCGCGGCCCGGTCGATCCCGGGCAGCAGCCGGTCCATCGGAAGCGGCTCCCCGATCACGCCGGTCGATGCGACCAGCACCTGACCGGTCGGGAGGTCGAGCGCCCGCCCCACCCGGCGCGTCATCGCCTCGGCCGCGCGGAGTCCGGGCTCGCCCATCGCCACGTTGGCGACGCCTGCATTCGCGACCACGGCGCGCGCCGCGCCGCGCCGGACGCGGCGCCGCGTCACCACGACCGGAGCCCCCGGGACCGTCGAGCGCGTGAAGACGCCGGCCACCCGCGCCGGCCGATCGCTCACGAGGAGCGCCAGATCGGGCCCCCGGGCCTTGACCCCACAGCGAATGCCCGCCCACTGGAACCCGCGGACGCGCGGGCTATTGGGCACCGTGGCACTTCTTGTACTTCTTCCCGCTGCCGCAGGGACACGGCTCGTTGCGCCCGATCTTGCGCGGCTTGCCGCCAGCGTCGCTTCCGCGGCCCTGGGGCAGCCCCGGGCGGTCGCCCCGACCCTCACGGCCCTGTGCCACGCCCCGCGGCAACGGCGGCGGACGCAGCTGCTCGACTTCGGGCAGTGCCAGCTTGAACAGGATCTGGGCCACCTCGTGGTCCACGCGCTGGTTCATCTCCTCGAACATCTCGAAGCCCTCGCGCTGGTACTCGAGCTTGGGGTCGCGCGAGGCCATGCCGCGCAGGCCCACGCTGTCGCGCAGCGAGTCCATTGCGTGGAGATGGTCCTTCCACTGGCGGTCGGCGATCGTCAGCAGGATGTCGCGTTCGATGTCGCCGAACCGCGGGTAGCCCTCGTTCGCGAACTCCTCGGCGCGCGCGTCGCAGACCTTCTTCTTCTCCTCGAGCGCCGCCGTCAGCCGGTCCAGGACCGCGCGCCCCAGGACGTCGCGGTCGTCCTCGAGCTTTCCGCCGACCATGAACGGGGGCTCGGCCGCCGGGAACGGCACGCCGAACAGCGCCTCCAGCGTCGTCGCCAGCTCGGCCATCGCGGTCTCGTCGGGTCCGCCCTTGTCCGGCCAGAAGCGGCCGAGCGTGTCCACGACGACGCCCTCGGTCAGGTCGAGGACCTCTTCGTGGACGTCGGGCTGTGCCAGCAACTGCCTGCGCTTCTGGTAGAAGGTGGTGCGCTGGAGATTCATCACGTTGTCGTAGTCGAGCAGGTGCTTGCGGATGTCGAAGTTGCGGCCCTCGACCTTCTTCTGCGCGTTCTCGATCGCGCGCGTGATCATCCGGTGCTCGATCGCCTCGCCCTCTTCGAGGCCGAGCCGCTCCATCCAGGGCTGGATGCGCTCGCCTCCGAAGATCCGCAACAGGTCGTCCTCGAGCGAGAGGAAGAACTGCGAGGAGCCGGCGTCGCCCTGGCGGCCGGCCCGGCCGCGCAACTGGTTGTCGATCCGGCGGCTCTCGTGGCGCTCGGTCCCGAGGATGTGGAGGCCGCCCGCGGCGATCACCTCCTCGCGCTCCCGTGCGCAGAGCGCCTCGAAGTCCGCCAGGAGCTGCGGATACTCGGGCGACTCCTTGTCTCCCCCGCACCTGTCGAGCGCCATCTGCTCGGGGTTGCCGCCGAGCAGGATGTCGGTGCCGCGCCCGGCCATGTTGGTGGAGATCGTCACGGCGCCCTTCCGGCCGGCCTGCGCGACGATCTCGGCCTCGCGCTCGTGCTGCTTCGCGTTCAGCACGTTGTGCTTGACGCCGCGCTTCTTGAGCCGCTTGCCCAGCAACTCGGATCGCTCGATCGAGATCGTGCCGACCAGCACCGGCTGCCCGGTCTCGTGGCGGCGCTTGATGTCCTCGATCACGGCGTCGAACTTCTCGCGCTCGCTCTTGTAGACGACGTCGGGCAGGTCGTCGCGGACCATCGGGCGGTTGGTCGGGACGACCGTGACGTCGAGCTCGTAGATCTTGGCGAACTCGGGCGCCTCGGTATCGGCCGTGCCCGTCATGCCCGAGAGCTTCTCGTACATGCGGAAGTAGTTCTGGAAGGTGACGGAGGCGTAGGTCTGGCTCTCGCTCTGGACCTCGATGCCCTCCTTCGCCTCGACGGCCTGGTGCAGGCCGTCGGCCCAGCGGCGGCCCGACATCAGGCGGCCCGTGAACTCGTCGACGATCACGACCTCGGGCTTCCCGTCCTCGCCGGGCTGGACCACGTAGTCGACGTCGCGCTTCTTCAGCGCGTGCGCGTGCAGCGCCTGGTTGACCGCGTGGAGCAACGGGAGCATCTGCGGGTCGTAGAGGTTCTCGACGCGGAGCAGCTGCTCGGCCGTCCGCACGCCGTCCTCGGTGAGCGACACCGACGAGTGCTCCTCGTCGACCCAGTAGTCGCCGGTCTCCGGGGTGTCGGTGCGGGGCTCGGCCTTCTCCCCCTTGCGCAGCTTCGGCACGACCTGGTTCGCCACGCGATAGATCTCGGTGTTCTGCTCGGACGGGCCCGAGATGATCAGCGGCGTGCGCGCCTCGTCGATCAGGATCGAGTCCACCTCGTCGACGATGGCGAAGTGGTGCTCGCGCTGGACGCACATCTCGATCGAGGGCTTCATGTTGTCGCGCAGGTAGTCGAAGCCGAATTCGTTGTTGGTGCCGTAGGTGATGTCCGACGCGTAGGCCGCGCGGCGCTCGATCTCGTTCAGGTTGGGCACCACGCAGCCGGTCGAGAGTCCGAGGAAGCCGTGGATCTGGCCCATCCATTCCGCGTCGCGGCTCGCGAGGTAGTCGTTGACGGTGACGACGTGCACGCCACGGCCCGTGAGCGCGTTCAGATAGGATGGCAGGGTCGCGACGAAGGTCTTGCCCTCGCCGGTCTTCATCTCGGCGATGCGGCCCTCGTGCAGCACGATGCCGCCGATCATCTGGACGTCGAAGTGCCGCTTGCCGATCGTGCGCTTCATCGCCTCGCGGACGACGGCGAAGGCCTCGGGCAGCAGCGAATCGAGCTCCTCGCCGTTCTCGAGGCGCTGCTTGAAATCGCCCGTCTTGGCCCGGAGGGCGGCGTCCGGCAGCTTCATCAACGCCGGCTCGAGGACGTTGATGCGCTCCACGATCGGAACGATGCGTTTCAGCTCGCGATCGTTCTGGGTGCCGACGAGCTTCTTGGCCCAGTTCAACATCGCGGTGCCGGTACTCCCGGGGGGCAGGGTCCGGAGAATCTAAGGAAGGGCCCCGGGTGCGGCAAACCGGGCAGCGCGCAGGGCCGCCCCTCCGACGCCCGAAAGCGCCCGAAACTACTCGATGATGTAGTCCGCCGGGTTCACGGAACGCCCGTTCACCTGGACCGAGTAGTGCAGATGGGGGCCCGTGCTCCGGCCCGTGGAGCCGACGGCCGCGATCGGGGTCCCGCGCTCCACGACCTCGCCCCGGGCGACGTAGGTCTTCGAGGTGTGTCCGTAGGTGGTCTTCAGGCCGAAGCCGTGGTCGATGATCACGGCCCGCCCGAGCGGCCCCTTCTTGCCCACGAACGAGACGCGTCCGCGCGCGGGCGCCAGGATCGGGGTGCCGAAGGCCGCGGCGATGTCGAGTCCGGCGTGGAACTGGGGCTTGCCGGTGAAGGGCGAGGTCCGGGTGCCATAGCGCGAGGTCACCCAGCCGTCCGTGGGCCAGATCGACGGGGTCGACTCGAGCTGATGGCGCTTGCCCTCGAGCCCGGCCACCAGCTCGGCCAGGCTCTGCTGGCTCGGCACGACCGCGGTCGCGAGGATTCGCGCGCGGCGGCTCGCCCGCTCCATTGCGATGGTGTCGAACGCGCCGGATCGCGGCGTGCGCAGCGCGGTCGGCGGCTGCGCCTCCGGGTCGGCGTGGGCGGGCCCGGGGTGGGTGCCCGGATGGGTCCGGGTACGTGTCGGCGGTTGCTCCGGCTGGAGTTCCCCGGGCGGCCGGGGCTCGTCGTTCCCGCCCCGCCCGGTCGGGACCGGAACGCGCGCCTCGTCCACCGCGCCCGGGAGGTTCGCGATCACGCGCACCTTGCGTTCGAGTTCGCGCAGGCCCGCGAACTCGACCGAGAGCGTTCCCACCTGTCCGGCGAGGTCGGCCAGTTCGGACTGCTGCGCCGAGGTCTTGGCGCGGAGCGCAGCCACATCCACGGCGTCGATCCGGAGCCGCACGTAGTCGACCACGCCAGCCGAGAGCAGGAACACGAAGACCCCGGCGACCGCGGCCGCCATCCGGATCTGCTGGCGCGTCACGCTGAAGCGGCGGACCGGCGAGAGTTCGTCGGTCATCAGGATCACGTTCAACTGGTCGTGCTGTGCCTTCATTGCCCGTCCGGAAGCTGGATGCGCAAGCGCAGCTTGCCCATCTGGATTTCGTCGCCGTCCGCGAGAGCGCTCCGCTTCTCGCTCATGCCGTTGACGGTCGTGCCGTTCGTGCTGCCGAGGTCCTGGACGAAGAACCCGTCGCCCCGCTCCCATCCGATCGCCGCGTGCGCGCGGCTGATCGTGGGCTCCGGCACGATGGCGTCCGCCCCGCGGCCGCGGCCGATCACGAACCAGTCGCGGTCCACCGGGAGTTCGAGCCCCTCGAAGAAGCCGTGCAGCACGCGGACCATCGCGCCCGACGGCACCGGTGCCATCGCGGCTCCTGCTCGACCCTTGTGCTCGCTCATGCGCCCCCTCGAGACCCGGTCGTGGGCGGCGCCCCGCGCGCGCCCCCATCCGCATGCGTGTCGGCTGCCCGACCCGCGAAGCCTGTGAGCCCCGTCACTCTCCCCCTCCCAGCGGGCGGGGGCCGGAGCCCGGCTTCGCCTCCTTCATCGGGTCCGGCGGCTGCGAACTTGATGCCGGTTCCCGAAGCCCGGGCACCGCCGAAGCGCCCGCGCACGCGCCGGCAGGATCCGCAGGAAGCGCCCGGAAGGACGGGCTTCCTCAGTCCCCCGCGCGCGCTTCCTTCAGCAACGCCCGCGCGTGACGGCGGGTGGCGTCGGTCACCGTCTCGCCGCCCGCCATCCGGGCCAGCTCCTCGACGCGCTCCCTGTCTGACAGGCGCGCGACTCCGGTGGTGGTGCGAGTCCCGGCGCGGCCCTTCTGGACCCGGAAGTGCGCTCCCTGCTGGGCCGCGATCTGCGGGAGATGGGTGATGCAGAGCACCTGATGCTCGCTCGCGAGCGCACCCAGCACCGCGCCCACGCGGTCGGCCACGGCCCCGCCGACGCCGGAGTCGACCTCGTCGAAGACCAGGACCATGCCCGCGCCGGTCCGGCGCAGCACGTTCTTCAGCGCCAGGAAGATGCGCGACAGCTCGCCCCCGGACGCGACCCGGCGCAGCGGCCGGACGCCCTCCCCCGGGTTCGCCGAGAAGCGGAAGTCGACGCTCTCGGCACCGGCGGGTCCGCACGGCAACCCTTCCGGCGGCGCGACGGGCTCGAGCGCGATCTCGAAGACCGCGTCCGCGAGCGCCAGGTCCCGGATCGCGTCCTGGGCCTGCGCCGCCAGCGCCGTGGCCGCCTTCCGGCGTCCGCGCGTCAGGCGGGCCGCGGCCCGTGCGACCCCTTCGTGTGCGGCCGCGCGTTCCGCCACGAGCTTGTCCAGCTGCTCGTCGCTGCCTGCGAGGGCGGCGCGTTCGCGCTCGGCCTCGGCGCGGAAGGCCAGGATGGCTTCGGCGCTCTCGCCGTACTTCCGCCGCAGGCGCTCGAACTGCTGGATGCGGGCCTCGACGCGGTCCAGTCGCGCCGGGTCCGACTCCACGGACGAGGAATAACGTTCCAGGTCCGCGGCCACGTCGTCGAGTTCGGTGCGCGCCGCGACGAGCCGCTCGGCCAGCGCGCGGAGCGACGGATCGAGTTCCGCGACCTCGGCGACCAGACGCGCGGCATCCGCGGTCGCGTCGATCGCCCCCGGCACCTCCGGGGCGGAGACCTCCCCCTGGAGCGAGGCCGCGGCTCTCGCCGCATCGCCCTTCAGCCGTTCGGCGTGCACGAGTCGGCGGTGTTCCGCGGAGAGCCCCTCGATCTCCTCGACGTCGAGCGCGGCTTCGTCGATCTCGGCGACCTGGAACGCGAGGTAGTCCTCGCGACGCGCGCGTTCCTCGGCGTCCGCGCGCAGGCGCGCGATCTCGTCGTCGCGCTCGCGCAACTCGCGGACGCCCTCTTCGACGCGGCGGCGCTCGACCGCGAGCCCGCCGCACTCGTCGAGCAGCCGGCCCTGGACCTCGGGGCGAAGCAGCGCCTGCGAGGCGTGTTGACTCGAGATCTCGATCCGGTCCGCGAGCAGTTCCGACAGCGTCGCGATCGGCACCAGGTGCCCCCCGAGCCAGGCGCGGCTGCGGCCGCTGCGCGAGACCGTGCGGCGCACGATGAGTTCGTGTCCTTCGACCTCGAACCCCCGCGCGGCGAGGTCCGCTTCGAGCGCGGGCAGGCCCGAGGTCTCGAACACGGCCTCGACCACGGCCTGGTCGGCGCCTTCCCGAACCGCGTCCGGCTGCGCGCGCGCCCCGGCCAGCAGCGCCAGCGCGCCCAGCACGATCGACTTCCCGGCCCCGGTCTCGCCCGTCAGCACGTTCAGCCCCGGGCCGAACGCGAGCTCGAGTTCATCGACGAGCGCGAGCTGTTCGATCCGGAGCCGTTCGATCACGCGAGGCCCCATCCGAGCTTGGCGCGCAGCACCTCGAAGCGCGAGCGCCCGGGCGCCACCACGAACCACGCCGGCGGCGCCTCCGCGTGCAGGCGCACGCGGTCGCCGCGGCGCAGCGATGCGCCGATCTGGCCGTCGACCGTCAGCTGCGCCGCGCCCTCGTCGTCCCGCACCGTGATCTCGAGGCGCGACTCGGCCGGCAGCACCAGGGGCCGCTGCGTCAGCGTGTGGGGACAGATCGGGGTCAGCGCGACGACGCGACTTCCAGGCATCAGGATCGGCCCGCCCGCCGAGAGCGTGTAGGCGGTCGAGCCGGTCGGGGTCGCCACGATCAGCCCGTCGCCGTGGTAGCGCGTGACCGGGACCCCGTCGGCGCGGGCCTCGATGTCGATCATGCGCGAGAGGTCGTTGCGGCTGAACACGGCGTCGTTCAACGCGAGGGTGGCCAGGATCTCGCGGCCCTCGCGTTCGACCCGCACGTCGAGACGCATCCGCGGTTCGACCGCATAGCGGCCGGCGAGTACGTCCTCGAGCAGCGCGATCTGTTCATCCGGGTTGACCTCGGCCAGGAAGCCCAGCGTGCCCAGGTTGACGCCCAGGATCGGCACCTCGCCCGCGCCGAGCTCGCGCGCCACCGAGAGCAGGGTCCCATCGCCCCCGAGCACCAGCAGCAGATCGACCTTCTCGGCCAGCACTGCCCGCTCGCGGGCCGGTGCCCCGCAGGCGACCGCCGCCTCGGCGTCCGCGTGGACCTCGATGCCGCGGGCCTGCAACCAGCCGTGGAGCGTCCGGGCGGCATCGGCGGCCGCCGCGGAGTCGGGCTTCACGCACAGCCCGACGGAGGCGATCGATCTGGCGAGCGGTTCGGTCAACTGGGTCCCCCCGACGAACGATGACACGTCGCCCGGGGCAGCGCCGCCCGCCGTGCCCCCGCGGACCCGCTGCGGCAGGGGTAGACTCGGCCCATGGCGGACGGCGAATCGCTCGAGCTCTTTCCCGACGAGACGCCGGGCGTGCGGGGCGCCGGCCCGGGCAAGGCGCCGGCCGACGCGCCGCTGGCCGACCGGATGCGGCCGCGCTCTCTGGACGAGGTCGTGGGCCAGGATCATCTGGTGGCGTCGGGTGCGCCGCTGCGAAAGCTGATCGAAGCCGGGCGCCTGCCCTCGCTGGTGCTCTGGGGCCCGCCCGGGATCGGCAAGACCACGCTCGCCCGCCTGGTCGCGACCAGTCAGCCCAGCGGCGAGGCCCGCTTCGTGGCCCACTCCGCGGTGATGGCGGGCCTGAAGGACGTGCGCAACGTCGTCGCCGAGGCCCTGCGCGCGCGCCGGACCGGACAGAAGACGGTCTTCTTCCTGGACGAGATCCACCGCTTCAACCGCACGCAACAGGACGCGCTGCTTCCGCACGTCGAAGCCGGGACGCTCACGCTGGTGGGGGCCACCACCGAGAATCCGTCGTTCGAGGTGATCGGCCCGCTGCTCTCGCGCTGCCGCGTCTTCACGCTGCGCTCGCTCGGCACGGCCGAGATCGAGACGCTGCTGCGCCGCGCCGCTGCCGACCCCGAGCGCGGGCTCGGCGGGCTCGCGATCGACGACGCGGCCGTCACCGCGCTGGCCGAGAGTGCCGACGGCGATGCGCGACGCGCGCTCGGCATGCTCGAGATCGCGGCCGGCGCACACGACCCGGCGACCGGGCCGCTCTCGCTCGATACGGTGCGCGCAACCGTGGGCAGCAGGACGCTGCGCTACGACCGCGACCGCGAAGAGCACTACGACACGATCTCGGCCTTCATCAAGAGCCTGCGCGCCAGCGACCCGGACGCCGCGGTCTACTACCTGGCGCGGATGCTCGAAGGCGGCGAAGACCCGCTCTTCCTCGCACGCCGCCTGGTGATCTTCGCTTCGGAGGACGTGGGCAACGCCGATCCGCAAGGCCTCCCGCTGGCGCTCGCGGCCTATCAAACCGTCGAACGCATCGGCCTGCCCGAAGGCCGCATCCCGTTGGCGCACGCGACCACCTACCTGGCGAGTGCCCCGAAGAGCAACCGCGCCTACGTCGCCCTGAACCGCGCCAGCGCCGCGGTCCGCGAGACCGGCGCCCTTCCGATTCCGCTGCACCTGCGCAATGCGGCCACCGCGCTGATGAAGTCCGAAGGCTACGGCCGGGGCTACCGCTACCCGCACGACGCCGAAGACGCGTTCGTCCCGGACGCGAACCTGCCGGCCGGGGTGCCGGGGACGCCTTTCTACGAACCCGGCGAGCAGGGGGCCGAGGCCGAGATCGCGGCGCGGGTGGCGCGCTGGCGGGCGGCGCGGCGGGACCCGGAGGGATCGCGCTAGCGCGATGAGCCTGGATCGGCGGGGAGGTGCCCGCGGGGCGGGCCAGACGCTCGATCGCATCCGATTCTCACCCAGGTCGACCCGAACCGATTCCACGATCCGCGCCGATTCCACTGGATGGCGCCCGTCGCGCCCGCGCGGATGGATCGATGTGCGCCGCGATCGGGTCCCGTTCGAATCAAACACGGTTTGTACGTTTCCGGCGGTCCCGATCGCCGGATCCGAATGACCCGAATTGGTCACTTTTCGCGAATCGGTCAGCGATCGCTTTGGCGTCCGGCGGCTCCACGAGGGACTCTCTCGCCTGATCCATGCTGTGGGGGTCAGGGTCTGGGCAAGCTTCTCTCGACGATCGACGAGCCGGCCGCGCTGCGCGTCCTGTGCGAGAGCGATCTCGCGCGCCTGGCCGACGAACTCCGCAGCGAACTCATCGAGATCGGTGCGCAGGCCGGGGGGCACTTCGCCGGGAGCCTCGGCACGGTCGAACTCACGATCGCCCTGCACACGGTCTTCGAAACACCCGGCGACGCCGTGGTCTGGGATGTGGGCCACCAGGCGTACGGGCACAAGATCCTGACGGGTCGGCGCGAGGCGCTGCGCCGGGTCAAGCAGGCCGACGGTCCCGCCGGCTTCCTGCGTCGTGCGGAAAATCCGTACGACGTCTTCGGTGCCGGCCACGCCGGAACCTCGGTCTCCGCGGCCGTTGGAATGGCCGAGGCGGCGGCGCGCCTGGGGAGCGGCCGCCAGGTCGTCGCCGTGATCGGGGACGGCGCCGCGACCGCGGGGATGTCGTTCGAAGCGCTCAACCACGCCGGCCACCTGCGCTCGAACGTACGGGTCGTCTTCAACGACAACGGAATGTCCATCGCTCCGAACGTCGGCGGTCTGCGACGGACCGGGGACGCCCGCGGCTATTTCGAGGCGCTCGGTATGCAGTACCAGGGTCCCGTGGACGGCCACGACCTGGCCGTCCTGCTCCCGGCGCTGCGCGAACTGCGATGCGCCAGCGGCCCGACCGTGCTCCACGTGAAGACGCGCAAGGGGAATGGCTTCGCGCCGGCCGAGGCGGACCCGTTCAAGTGGCACGCGACCGGAAGGTTCGACCCCGAGACCGGCGAGCGTTCACCGGCGGTGAAGAAGCCGACCTGGACCTCGGCGTTTGCCGACGCGCTCGCGGACCTGGCGGACCGCGACCCGCGCATCGTCGCGATCACCGCCGCGATGCCCGACGGGACCGGCCTCGAGCGGTTCGCCGAGCGCCACCCGGACCGCGTCTACGACGTCGGGATCGCCGAGCAGCACGCGGTCACCTTCGCCGCGGGGCTGGCCGTAGACGGCATGCGACCCGTCTGTGCGATCTACTCGAGCTTCCTCCAACGGGCATTCGACCAGATCGTCCACGACGTGGCGCTGCAGGGGCTGCCGGTCGCGTTCGCGATCGATCGCGCCGGACTCGTCGGTGCAGACGGCCCGACCCATCACGGCATGCTCGACCTCGCCTACCTGCGGATCATCCCGGGCCTGGTCGTCGCCGCACCGCGCAACGAGAACGAGCTTCGCCGCCAGCTGGCCACCGCGTTCGAGTGCGACGGGCCGTTCGCCGTGCGGTTTCCGCGCGGAGCGTCGCCGTGCCGACCCATCGATCCGGACCCGAAGGCGCTGCCGATCGGCCGCGGGGAACTCCTTCGCGACGGCCGCGACCTCGGCGTGATCGCGGTCGGAAAGACGGTGGCGCCGGCGCTGGCCGCGGCGGAACGGCTGTCGGCATCCGGCATCGAAGCCGGCGTGTTCGATGCGCGCTTCATCAAGCCACTCGACATCTCTGCGATCGCTCGGATCGCGGACCGGACGGGGGCGCTGCTGACGGTGGAGGATCACGCGCTTGCGGGCGGGCTGGGGGCGGCCGTCCTCGAGGAACTCGGCGAGCGGACCGCGGGTGTGCGGATCCGGCGCCTCGGTATCGGTGACGTCTTCGTCGACCATGCGACCCAGGAGGCGCAGGCCCGAGGGCTCGGAATCGACCAGCAGGGGATCGAGCGTGCGGCCCGCTCACTCGTCCGGGGTGTGGCGCCCCACGAGGAGCCGTGATGTCGGCCTTCCCGATCTTCGGACCGTCGTCGGCCGAGACATCGACCGTGAAGGAGGCCTACCGCCACTGCGCGCGGATCACGCGCCGCAGCGGCTCGAGCTTCCTCGCCGCCTTCTGGATGTTCCCGCCCGAGCAGCGCCAGGCGATGCACGCGATCTATGCCTTCTGCCGTCTTGCGGACGACATCGCCGACGATCCGGAGACCGCGGGCGACCGGGGAGCGTTGCTCTCGCGCTGGCGCGCGGAACTCGTCGATGCGTACCTCGGAAAGTCCAGCCACCCGGTCGGCATCGCGCTCGGCGACGCGGTCCACCGCTACAAGCTTCCGCAGGAGTGGTTCGACAGCCTCCTCGACGGCATCGAGTTCGACCTGGCCGAAGAGCCGATCGAGCGCTTCGAAGACCTCGAGCGCTACTGCTACCGCGTTGCGTCGACGATCGGTCTGCTCGTCGTCGGGGTCCGCGGTGTCCGGGGTCCGGCGATCGACGCATACGCCACCCAGATGGGCATCGCGGTGCAGTTGACGAACGTGCTCCGCGACGTCGGCGACGATGCCCGGGACGGGCGGATCTACCTCGCCCGCGAGGACCTCGAGCGCTTCGGCGTCGACCCGGCCAGCATCCTGGAGCGCCGACATAGCGACGCCCTGCGCGAACTCATGGCCGCGTACGCCGAGCGTGCGCGCATCCGCTACGAGCGAGCGGCATCGCAGTTGCCGCCGGAACTGCTCCGCCGCCTGCGTCCGGCACAGGCGATGGGCGCGATCTACCGCGAACTGCTCGACACGATCCAGGCACGCGGCTTCCCCTGCTTCGAAGGGCCCGTTCGGCAATCGAAGCGGCGGCGCATCGCGATCGCGGGCTCGGTGTGGGTGGGATTGGGCCGATGAGCGAGTTGTCCCGCCGCAAGGTCGACCATCTCGACCTGTGCGCGAACGAAGACGTGGAGGCGCGCCGGGGAACGTTGCTCGACCAGGTGCACCTGCTCCACGACGCGCTTCCCGACCTCTCGACCGAGGACGTCGATGCCTCGGTCCGCTGCATGGGCAAGCGGCTCGAGGCGCCGCTCCTCATCACCGGGATGACCGGCGGCGCCGACAGGGCGACCGCCGTGAACCGCGCGCTCGCGTCCGTCGCGCAGAAGCACGGGTTCGCGTTCGGGCTCGGCAGTCAGCGCGCGATGGAACGCGACCCCTCGGTGGCAGCGAGCTACCAGGTCCGGGACGTCGCGCCCGACGTCCTGCTGTTCGGGAATCTCGGCGCGGTTCAGGCTCGCGATCGCTCGAGTGCCCAGGTCGGCGATCTCGTCGGCGGCGTCGGAGCCGACGCCATCTGCATCCATCTCAACGTCGCCCAGGAACTGGTCCAGGACGAAGGAGACCGCGACTTCCGGGGTTGTGTGGACGCGATCCAGCGCCTCGTCGAAGAACTTCCGGTCCCCGTCATCGCCAAGGAGACGGGTTGTGGCCTGGGCCCGGCCGCACTGGATCGCCTGCACCGGGCCGGCGTCCGCTGGGTCGATGTCTCGGGAGCCGGGGGCACGAGTTGGCCCGGCGTCGAATCCCTTCGGGGCTCCGAGCGCCAGCACGCGCTCGGTTCGGAGCTGCGCGAGTGGGGGATTCCGACGGCGGCCTGCATCCGGTACGCATCGGCCCGCGACTTCTCGGTGATCGCGTCGGGAGGGATTCGCGGCGCGGTCGATGCGGTGCGATCGCTCGTGCTCGGCGGAGAACTGGCAGGGCTCGCCCTGCCATTCTTCCGGGCCTACGAGCGCGGCGGAGTGTTGGCGCTCGACGCGTTCGCGTCGCGACTCGTGGAGGGAATCCATTCGGTGATGTTGCTGGTGGGCGCACGTTGCACCGCGGAGCTGAGGGAGCTCCCGAGGGTGCTGGGTCCGGAACTTCGCGAGTGGATTCGCGAGCCCGAGCGTCCTGGACCGGAGGGGCGCGAGGCATGACCGAGATCCCGATCCAGACGGCCGGCGCGGGCGAGTCCGCCCGTTGTCCCGGCCGCAAGGAACTCACCCAGGAGCGCATCGTGCAGGCCGCGATCGCGATCTTCGAGAAGCGCGGATACGAATCCGCGAGCGTCGCCGCGATCGCCGAACGCGCCGGCGTCAGCCGGTCGGCGGTCTTCTGGCACTTCGGGGACAAACAGAACCTGTTCCGCGAATCCTTCCAGCGTCTGCTGATGCCGCTCTACGACGAGATCAAGCTCGAGGAGATCCCGGCCGAGCAACGCGTCGAAGCGTTTCTCGACCTCTACGATTCGGTCGTCTCGGTCCACCGCAACCGCATCCAACCGATCGTCGGCTGGGTGCTCGAGTCCGACAAGCTGGCCGACACGCTCCTCGATCCGCTCTTCCGGCTGCACGACCGGTTCGCGGACGATCTCGCCGACACGTTCGTGGAACTCGGCCGCGACGAAACCTCGGCCCGGCAACTGGCCCGCGCGATCGTGACCGCGCTCGACGGTGGCCTCCTGCTCGGCTTGCTCGACCCGGCTCGCGCCATCGACCCGGACCGGAGCGCCGGTCTGCGCGCGATGGTCCGCGCTGCGGCAGGGCTGCCGGATGAGCGCTAGTCCGGCGACCTTCGACGGCGCACTTCTCCGCGCGCCGGAGCTCCAGCCGGAGGCGATCCTTCCGCGCGCCTCCCGCGAGAACTTCCCGGTCGCGTTGCGCTGGCTTCCGCGAGAGCGGCGCGACGCGTTGATGGCCGTGTACGGCTTCGCTCGCCTCGCCGACCAGATCGGCGACGCCTATTCCGGCGATCGGCGCGCCGCCCTCGACGCGCTCGAGACCGAACTCGAGGCCGCGTTCCGCGGCGCGGCCCGACATCGGCTCCTGGTCGATCTCGAGCCGTGGATCGAACGACATGACCTGCCGCCGGGGCCCTTCCACCGGTTGATCGAGGCCAACCGTCTCGACCAGGACCTCGACGAGGTCGCGAACTGGGAGGGGCTGCTCGACTACTGCCGACTGTCCGCCAACCCGGTCGGCGAGCTCGTGCTCGCCATCTTCGGCCAGGCCACGCCAGCGTCCATCGTCGCCTCAGATGCCGTCTGTACGGCCCTCCAGGTGGTCGAACACTGTCAGGACGTGGCCGAGGACGCGCGCGCCGGGCGCATCTATCTCCCCGCGGACGACCGCAGCTGGCTCGGATGCGGCGTGGCCGATCTCGTGGCGCCGGTTGCGAGCGAGCCGCTGCGCGCGGTCGTCGCGGTCCAGGTGCGGCGAGCCCGTGCGCTGCTGGCGGAGGGAGCACCGCTGGTGGCGAGCCTCCACGGTCCGGCCCGGCTGGCCGTCGCCGCGTTCGTGTCGGGCGGCATCGCCACCTGCGATGCGCTCGCCGCCGCGGACTTCGACCCGCTGCGCAGGCCGGTCCGACCGCGCAAGGGCCGGATCGTGCGCAAGGCGATCGCGCTCTGGCTCGGGGGCGGAGTCGGGACATCGTGAACCGCACGGACGGGAGCCGACGGGTCGTGGTGATCGGTGGCGGGCTCGCGGGCCTGCAGGCCGCGATCGCGTGCGCCGATGACGGGGCCGCGGTCACGCTGCTCGAAGCGCGGCCGCGGCTGGGCGGCGCGACCTGGTCCACGCAGCATCGGGGCCTGCAGGTCGACAACGGACAGCACGTGTTCATGCGCTGTTGCACCGCCTACCGCGCCTTCCTCGACCGGATCGGTGCCACCGATCTCACCCGACTGCAGCCGCGGCTGGCCGTGCCGGTCCTCGTGCCCGGCGGTCCGCTCGGCTGGATCCGGCGCGGCGCGTGGCCGGCGCCTGCACACCTGGTCGGAAGCCTGTTGCGTTTTCCGGGGCTGCCGCGCGCGGCACGGCTGCGAACCGTCCGGGTCGCATCCCGTCTGCTCGCCCTCGACCCCGGCGACCCCGCACTCGACGACAGCTCCATGGCCGAGTGGCTCCTGGCACGCGGCGAGTCGCGTCTGGCCGTCGACACGCTCTGGGACCTGCTGATCCGGCCCACGGTCAACCTTCCGCCTGCGGAGGCGTCGATGGCGCTTGCGGTCAAGGTCCTGCGCACGGGTTTCCTCGACCGCGCGGATGCCGCGGACCTCGGCGTTCCGCTCGTGCCGCTCGGGGAACTGCACGCCGGGCCGGCTTCGGAGGTGCTGCGCAAGGCGGGTGCAGAGGTGCGGCTGCGCGCGCCGGTCGAAGCGATCGAACTCGTGAAGGGCCGCGTCGCCGGCGTGCGGCTCGCGGACGGACGCATCGCGGCGGAGGCCGTCATCGTGGCGACGCCACACGAGGCGGCGGCGGAGTTGCTCCCCGACGGGTCGGGCGTCGACCGGGCGGCGCTCCACCGGCTCGGCCGCTCGCCGATCGTGAACCTGCACGTCCATCTCGACCGGTCCGTGCTCGACCGACCCTTCGTCGCGACCGTCGGCTCCGAGCTCCAGTGGGTGTTCGACCGGACCGCACCATCGGGCGCGGAGCGGGGCCAGGTGCTGGCGGTCTCGCTCTCGTCGGCCGACGCCTACCTGGGTGAGAGCTCCGAGAGCCTGCGGGCGCGCTTCCTTCCGGAGCTGGAGCGTCTGTTTCCCGCGGTTCGCGGAGCGCGCGTGCTCGACTGGTTCACGACGCGCGAGCCTGCGGCGACGTTCCGCCAACGCCCGGGAACGGCCGCGCTCCGCCCGCGGGCCGCCACCCGGATCCCGGGCCTCGCGGTGGCCGGCGCCTGGACCGCGACGGGTTGGCCCGCGACGATGGAGGGCGCGGTCCGCAGTGGCCACGCGGCGGCGGCAGCCGTTCTCGGCTCCCTCCATGCGGAGTCCGCTGCGCCGGCCCCGAGCGGCCGCACCGGGAGGGCCGCGTGAGGGGCGCGGGCGCCGGGGTCCCCAAGAGTCTCGACCGCGCGCGCGCGCTGGTCGAACCGGTGTTGCGCGCAGCCGCCGCGACGCTGTCGCCCGGGCTGCGCCGCATCGCCGAGTACCACTTCGGCTGGCGCGACGAATCGGGCCAGCCGTTCGCGGCCTCCGGCGGAAAGATGTTGCGTCCGACGCTCGCGATCCTGGCCGCCGAGGCGGTCGGGGGCCCGGCGGAATGCGCCGTCGCGGGTGCGGCGGCGCTGCAGATCGTGCACGACTTCACGCTCCTGCACGACGACGTGATGGACGAGGACGCGACGCGCCGGCACCGCCCGACCGCGTGGACCGTCTTCGGGGTGGGAAACGCGATCTGCGCCGGAGATGCGCTCGTGCTGTTGGCCCACCGGCTGCTGCTCGAGGACCCGGGCCCGCATCGGGTGGCTGCACTCCGATGCCTGCTCGAAGCGACGGAGACGGTGATCGCCGGCCAGACGCTCGACCTCGCCTACGAGGGCGACACCTCGATCTCGGTCGACGACTACCTGCGGATGGCGGGCCAGAAGACCTCGGCCCTGCTCGGCGGGTCGGCCGCCATCGGCGCGATCCTCGCCGGGGCCGACGCGGGTCGCATCGCAGCGCTTCGGGACTTCGGCGTCTCGCTCGGCAACGCATTCCAGGGCGTCGACGACTGGCTCGGGATCTGGGGCGCGAGCGAACGGACCGGAAAGCCCGTCGCCAGCGACCTGCGGCGGCGCAAGGCGTCGCTCCCCATCGTCCTCGCGATGCGCTCGGGGACCGACGCGGGCGACGATCTCGCGGCGTGGATGCGGCGGACGGAGCCCGTCGACGACCGGGCGGTGGCGCGTGCGATGGAGTGGCTCGCGGCTGTCGGTGTCGAACCGCAGCTCCGCGCTCGCGTGCAGCGCGAACTCGACCACGCGCGCGAGGCGCTCGCGTGCGTCGACCCGCCGGCCGGGGTCCGCGCCGAACTCCTCGAGCTGGCGAGATTCGTCGGCGAGAGGGAGTTCTGATGAACGACACGCCGAAGCGCGCGCGGGCGCCGGTCGCGGGAGCGCGCAGCGCGCTCGAACGGGGCCGCGATCATCTGCTCTCGCTCCAGGACGAGCGCGGCTACTGGAAGGGCGAACTCGAAACGAACGTGACGATGGAGGCCGAGGATCTCCTGTTGCGCGAGTTCCTCGGGATCCGGCAGCCGCTCGAGACGGCGCTCACGGCCAACTGGATCCGGTCGAAGCAACAGCCCGAAGGCGGCTGGAACATCTACCACGGCGGGCCGATGGACCTCTCCACGACCATCGAGGCGTACGCGGCCCTGCGGCTCGCAGGAGACCCGGCCGAGGCCGAGCACATGAAGGCCGCGCGCGAGGTCGCGCTCTCGATGGGCGGGATCGACCGGTCCCGTGTCTTCACCCGGATCTGGCTCGCGCTGTTCGGCGAGTGGTCGTGGGACGACCTGCCCGCGCTGCCACCGGAGATGGTGCTGCTGCCGCCCTGGTTCCCGCTCAACATCTACGACTTCGGTTGTTGGGCGCGTCAGACGATCGTTCCGCTGACGATCGTTTCGGCACACCGTCCGGTGCGTCCGCTGCCGTTCTCGCTGTCGGAGCTCCGCACCGGAGACCGCCCCGACCCGCAGACGTCGCTTGCGACCTGGGCCGGGCGATTCCACCTGCTCGACCGCGTGCTGCACCGCTACGAGAGGCGGCCGTGGCGCGCGTTGCGGCAGCGGGCGATGCGCCTCGGGGCCGAGTGGATCGTTGCGCGGCAGGAGGCCGACGGAAGCTGGGGAGGGATCCAGCCGCCCTGGGTCTATTCGGTGATGGCCCTCCACCTGCTCGGCTACCCGATGAGTCACCCCGTCATCGTGAAGGCGCTCGCTGGGCTCGAGGCCTTCACGATCGAAGAAGGCGACTTCCGCCGGCTCGAAGCCTGTCAATCGCCGGTCTGGGACACCGCGCTCGTGTTGGTGGCGCTGCGCGACGCCGGGGTCGCGGCCGACGACCCCGCGATGCGCGCCGGGGCGCAGTGGTTGCTCGACAACGAAGTCACGATCCGCGGAGACTGGGCGGTGCGCCGGCCCGACGTGCCGCCCGGGGGCTGGGCCTTCGAGTTCGAGAACGACAACTATCCGGATACCGACGACACCGCCGAGGTCGTGCTCGCGTTGCGCGGCGCGAACGCCGGTGATCCGGAGGCCCAGGAGGCAGCGCTCGAGCGCGCCATCGCGTGGACGATGGCGATGCAGTCGAGGGGCGGCGGTTGGGCCGCATTCGACGTCGACAATACCAGCCGGATCTGCACGGAGCTTCCGTTCTGCGACTTCGGCGAGGTGATCGACCCGACGAGCTCCGACGTGACCGCGCATGTGATCGAGATGCTCGCCGAAGAGGGTCTCGCGGGCGATCCCCGCGTCCGGGCCGGCGTCCGCTGGCTGATCGCCCAGCAGGAGCCCTGCGGCTCGTGGTTCGGACGCTGGGGCGCGAACCATCTGTACGGAACCGGGGCCGCCGTCCCCGCGCTGATCCGCGCAGGCGTTTCGCCGGAACACGAGGCGATCCGGAGCGCGGTGCGCTGGCTCGAAGGTGTCCAGAACGCCGACGGCGGCTTCGGCGAGGACCTGCGCTCGTACGATCCGGACGGGGTGCCGGGGCGCGGCGAATCCACCGCTTCGCAGACCGGCTGGGCGCTGCTCGCGCTGCTCGATGCGGGGGGCCGCGAATCGAAGGCCGTCCGCCGCGGCGTCGAGTGGCTGGTCGATCACCAACGCGCCGATGGCGGCTGGGACGAGCCGCAGTTCACCGGCACCGGCTTCCCGCGCGACTTCTTCATCCGCTACCACCTGTACCGCGACTGCTTCCCGATCATGGCGCTCGGACGCCATGTCCGAGCCGGAGACTGACGTGCTGGTCCGGATCCTGGCACCGCTGGCGCTCGAGGCCTGGGCGGTTCGAAGCGGTGGAGCGGGACTGCGAGTCCAGCGCACGGGCGCCGGCCCCGACCGGGCGCACCGGGCCGCCGAGCGCATCCGCCGGGAGGCCGTCGCGGGCGAACCGTTCGCCGTGGTCGGCCTTTGTGGCGCGCTCGATCCCGGGCTTCGCCCCGGGGACGTGGTGGTGCCCGACGCCGTGCGGATGCCGGACGGGACGCGCGAGCCCCTTCGGCCGGCATCGGTCGCGGCGCTGCGCCGCGTCGGCATCGCCCCGCACGCGGGGCTCCTCGTCGGCGCCGACCACGTCGTCCGCGGGGCCGAGCGCGCCGCGCTCGCGCGCGAGAGCGGCGCCCGCGTGGTCGACATGGAAACGCCGTGGCTCGTGGCCGCGCTCGCGCCCCACCCGGTGACCGTCCTGCGGGTCGTCCTCGACGCGCCGGGCTTCGAGCTCGTGCGGGTCGGGCTGCTCCCGGCGCTCGTCCGCGCGCTCGGACGGATCCGGACCATCGGGAGCGCGCTGTCGCAAACGCTCCTGGAACCCGTAACCGGTGCTGCCGAAGCGGCGCCCCGGGCCGCAAGCCCCTGGAGGTAAGTCGATGTCGATGCCCATTTCCGAGGTCTTCACCGTGCTCGGCCACATCCTGCGCCACAAGATCGCGGGCCGGAAGCGCTTCCCGCTCGTCCTGATGCTCGAGCCCCTCTACCGCTGCAACCTCTCGTGTGCGGGCTGCGGCAAGATCCAGTACCCCGAGCGCGTGCTGAAACACCAGCTCTCGGTGGACGAGTGCATGCGCGCGGTCGACGAGTGTCCGACCCCGGTCGTGAGCATTCCGGGCGGAGAGCCGCTCCTCCACCCGCAGATCGGGGAGATCGTCGAGGGCCTGGTCGCGCGCAAGCGCTACATCCACCTGTGCACGAACGCGCTGCTGCTCGAACGCAAGCTCGACCTCTTCGAGCCCTCGAAGTACCTGACGTTCACGGTGCACCTCGACGGGCTGGAGCCGGAGCACGACCGCGCCGTCTGCCGCGACGGGGTCCACCGGAAGGCGGTCCGCGCAATCCGGGCCGCGCTCGACCGGGGATTCCGCGTCACCACGAACACGACGCTGTTCGACGACGCGGACCCCGAGCGCACGGCTGCGTTCTTCGACGCGGCGATGGACCTCGGGATCGAGGGCATGATGGTCTCGCCCGGCTACGAGTACGCGAAGGCGCCCGACCAGCAGAACTTCCTCGGCAAGGAACGCACGCGCGATCTCTTCCGCCGCGTCCTGTCGCGGCCCGGTGCGAAGCGCTGGAAGTTCATCCAGTCTCCCCTCTTCGTCGAGTTCCTCGCCGGCCGGCACGACTTCGACTGCACGCCCTGGGGCATGCCCACCTATTCGGTCTTCGGCTGGCAGAAGCCCTGCTACCTGCTGCAGGAGGGGTACGAGGAGCGCTTCGATGAACTCATCGAGAACACGCGTTGGGAGGACTACGGACCCCGGAGCGGCAACCCGGCCTGCCAGAACTGCATGGTGCACAGCGGCTTCGAGGCCAGTGCGGTCCTCGAGGGATTCTCGTCGTCGAGGAGCCTGTTCCGGATGGCACGCGCGTTCCTGTTCGGTCCCGACATCGAAGCGCCGTCGGGCGAACGCGCGGCTCCGGCGGCGCGTCCGGATGCGCCGCCGGCGCCCACGCAGGGCTTCCGCGCTGCGGCGTCGGAAGAGGCGCTCGCCCTCGCCTTCGACTACCGCGGCGACGTCACCCTCACCCTCGACGACGACCAGACGATCGAGGGCTTCGTGGCAAACGCGGGCGACATCCTGCGCATCTGGCCCACCGGTGAGACCCGGCCCGTGAACGTGCCTTCCTCGCGGGTCAGGACGGTGCTGCTCTCGGGGCAGGATCCGGTCGTGACGTCGGCCCCGGCGCCCGGCGCGCACGCCCTGGGCGGCTCCTGACCCTGCCGAACGGCTTCGATGGCATCGAGGGAACGCTTCAGGCGCTTCTCCCCTCGGAAGCTCGCGACGAGCCTGCGGGGGGGGCCATGGAAGATCGCGATGGTGCCGGTCGCTTCCATGTGCTCTTCGAGGAAGTCTGCAACGCCCATGAAGCGGGCGATCTTCAACGTGTTCCGGAAGCGCTCTTCGTTGGTCACGTCGCGCAAGACCACGCGCGTGGTCTCGCCGGCCCGTGCGTCGAGCGCCGTTCACGTCGGTCCGAGATCGATGCAGGTCGCGCAATGGTCCGCGTGGATCTTGACCACGATCGGCCGACTCGCATCGGCGTCGTTGTCCTGGGCGAAGCCGGCCGCGGGCCGGGAGATCTGGACCCAGCCGAAGAGGCCAGCTGCGGCCAGGGCGGCCAGGGCGGCCAGGAGGACGAAGTTTCAGATGATCCCGTATCGGCCCTCCTGGGACCCGACGTGACGGCCAGTCGATGAATGGCTGCGCCACCCGGGTGGATCGTGGAGGCAGGATCTCGTCATTCGCGACCGCCCCACCGATCCGCCTTTCGCCCATGACGAGATC
>Ga0114931_10001174_pt1 | contig 33314 bp, 21 predicted proteins | sample 2SBtaG_FD_89579 | JGI IMG/M metagenome (GOLD analysis project Ga0114931, IMG submission 89579) | Deep subsurface microbial communities from Kolumbo volcano to uncover new lineages of life (NeLLi) - 2SBTROV14_V59a metaG | ecosystem: Environmental > Aquatic > Marine > Volcanic | place: Kolumbo...
ACGCGCAGAGGGTTGGACCCTTTCCAGCTTCATCCAGATCTGGCTCGCGACCGGCGATGACGACTACAAGAGATACGCACTGCGACGCCTCAACGAGATCGTCGAGCCGCAACGCCGAAAGAACCATGCGGCCAAGGCCCTGATGTGGCAGTGGGATCATCCCTTGACGAAGTACCCCGTGAGCACGGCGTTCTACATGCCTTGGCAGCATGGTCCTGTGCTGCTTGGCTTCAGCGCGGCGTCCGAGTTCTGGGGTTCTACCGTCGCCAGGCAGATCGCAGAGGACACGATCACTGCGGTCGAGTACGCGTGGGTCAGCAACTTCAAGAACGATCCGAAGTACGGCACCGTCGCCGAAGGGCTGCGCTACTACGTGCCTGTGCTGCACAACAACAAGGAGGTGCCGCCGAGCTTCTTCGACAACACGAAGGGGATCGGCGTGCGCTGGGGGGACAGTCCTCTCGGAGGCGCACACCAGTTCTTGATCAGTGGTCTCTATCTCGTTGCGGATCGGACCAACGACAAGGCACTGCGGGATCGCGCCATCGTCCTGGCCGACAAGCTCCTTGGGAAGTACGACGCCCAACGGGGGCGCTTCTGGGACAAGTGGACGCTCGCCATTCCCGATCACATGTTGCCGGCATTGAAGTAGCTCGGCAGAGCGTGCTCCTCGGTCGGGCCGAGGGGCACCTCTCTCGCGCGAGGCGGGTCAGATCGGCTCCTGGTAGGTGCCGTAGACGCTCTTCAGCGCCGCGATCACTTCGCCGACGGTGGCGTAGGCTTCGACAGCATCCAGGATGGCGGGCATCGTGTTGCTGCCTTCACGCGCGGCCGTTTCGACGGCGGCCAGGTGGCGCTCGACCGCCTTCTCGTCCCGCTCCTGGCGGATCTTCTGCAGGCGGGCGAGCTGTCGGCTGACGTCCTCTTCGTTGTAGGGATGGAAGCTGACCTCCGGCTCCTCTTTCTCTTCGACGGCGATGTTGACGCCGACCTTCTTGGTCTCGCCGCTCTGGAACCTCTGCTCGCGCTCGTAGGCCTGCTTGTTGACGGCGGCCTGCACGCTTCCTTGGGCGATTCCCTCGATGATGCCTCCTTCCGTCGACTCGATCCCCTCGATGATCGCCACGATCCTGGCTTCCATCTCGTTGGTCAGGGTCTCGACGAAGTACGAGCCCGCCAGCGGATCGACCGTGTCGCAGAGCCCGATCTCATGGATCAGCAGCTGCATCGTGCGCAGTGAGAGCTTGGCCGCCTGGGGCGTCGGGATCGTGTAGGCCTCGTCCCAGGAGCAGAGTGCCATCGTCTGCGTCCCGCCGAGTGCGCTCGCGAGCGCATAGTAGGCGCCGCGCATGATGTTGTTCTGGGGTTGTTGGATCGTGAGGCCTGCACCGCCACCCCCCGCGATCATGCGTAGTTGCATGGACTTGGGGTTCTTGGCGCCGTAGTCCTCCTTCAAGATCCTGGCCCACAACCGTCGGCCCGCGCGGAACTTGCAGACCTGTTCCCAGAGGTTGCCGTAGATGTCGAAGTTGAAGGAGAGCAGTCGCGCGAAGTCGTCGATGTCCAGTCCGCGCGCCAGCATGTGGTCGATGTAGGCCTTGGCGATGGCCAGGGCATAGCCCATCTCCTGCGCCGAGTTGGCGCCCGACTCCCGGATGTGGTAGCCACAGACGCTGACCGGGCTGTACTTGGGCACGTGATGTGCGCAGTATTCCACGGTGTCCCCGACGAGCTGGACGCTCTCCTCCACCGGAAAGATCCAGGTCCCGCGTCCGATGAACTCCTTCAGGATGTCGTTCTGCGCCGTGCCGCGCAGCGACTCGAGCTCGTAGCCGCGCTTGCGCGCCATGGCGAAGTACATGGCCATGATCACGCAGGCCGAGCCGTTGATCGTCAGCGAGACCGTGATCTCATTGAGTGGGATGTCGGCGAAGGCGATCTCCATGTCGGCCAAGGTGTCCACGGCCATGCCCACGCGGCCCACCTCGCCCTTCGCCATCGGGTCGTCCGTGTCCAGTCCACACTGCGTCGGCAGGTCGAAGGCGACATTGAGCCCGGTCTGCCCGTTCTCGATCAGATAGAGAAAACGCTCGTGCGTCTCCTCGGCTGTGCCGAATCCCGAGTACTGCCGCATCGTCCAGGGTCGCGTGCGATACATCCAGGGATGGATGCCACGCGTGTAGGGATACTCGCCGGGTGCGCCGACACCTTCGAAGCCACCCGAGGCTGCGACATCGTCCGCCGTGTAGACCGGCTGGATCACCATCCCCGATTCCCAGCGCAGCGGCTGGGGCTCTTTCTTGGCTCGGCTCATGTCCGAACCTCCGCATGCGCGAGGGAGGGATGGGCCTTCGATTCAGTAGCCGGTCTTCTCATGGACCTTCGCATGGACCTTCTCATGGACGCTGCCTGTCGCCAGAGGGTGATCACGGGACCTCGAGCCGGATCGAAGGGATCCAAGCGTCTCGAGGCGACTTCCCGAGATGCTACGGGTGACCTGGGCTGCGCTCAACTGGTCCTTGGTGCAGGGGCGACTGTGCGCTCTGTCCGTCCCCCTTCTTGCAGGCCCGGGACATCCCGGTGCCCAGAGAGGAGATGCGAAATACGAACTTGGACTAGCGTCGGCCCCTGGCGAGAGGTGGACAATCCTCTCCGTCCGTTTGCCCACTTCTGCCTGGAGATCGAATCGTGAAGCGACCGCGGCCTGCTTGGATCCTTCCCATCGTCCTGACTCTGTCGATTCTGCCCTGGGCCATGGGTTGCGATGGAAGCAAGGCCGCCCCGCGCTACACGCCCGGACTGGGGGAGATCATGACGCTCATCCAGATGCGGCACGCCAAACTCTGGTTGGCGGGCGGAGCCAAGAACTGGCCCCTGGCCGCTTACGAGGTCAAGGAGATCGAAGAAGGGCTCGCGGATGCGGTCGAGTTCCATCCGACGCATCCGGGCGCACCAGTCTCCATCGCCGAGGTGATGCCCACGATGATGAACGCTCCGCTCCGCGAGGTGAAGGCGGCCATCGAGAACAAGGACGGCGGTGCCTTCTCTCAGGCCTTCGACCACTTGACAGGCGGCTGCAACAGCTGCCATCAATCCACGTCCTTCCGCTTCAACGTCGTCACCAGGCCTTCGGGAGATTACTTCGCCAACCAGTACTTCGGCTTGCCCGCGAGCCCTGCCAAGTAGCCCGCCAACTGCTCGATAAGGGGACAGGCCCCATTTCACGCACTTGGCTACGCCAAGTGCGTGAAATGGGGCCTGTCCCCTGACCGAGCAGATGGCCTCGCCAGGGAATCAGGTCGGCACCCGACAGATCACTCGAGGATCTGTGTGATCAGAGCATTCGACAATCGAGGTCTACCGCTCTTGGTGATGAGATTGATCGCCTGTATATGGATGCCCAGGCCAATGAGACGTGGGTCGGTGTGGACCGCGATCATCTGCGAGCCGATCGGGTCATGGCCTGTGGCGGGCACGCCCAGGGCGCCGAGCAAGAAGAAGTTGGCGCTTGGGTCGAGTCGCAGGACACCGAAGGGCGTCGAGATCTTTGCTCCGCGTTTGGAGATGAAGATGGCCACCAGGTCACCCGGCACCGACGCACAGGAGATACCAAAGACCCGACCGAGTCGCGGAGGAATGGTCTCGACGATATGAGGCAGCTCGAGTGCCATGGGCTTGGGTTCCACCTTTCCCTGGATCACAGGTGCGCTGCCGTAGCTGTCGAAACGGACGAAACCCTTGCCCCCATAGCGACCGTAGGTGATTTTGGGCCAGACGTGGCCTCCAAGCGCTCTCACCAGTCCGGTCTTGTCCACGGTCACCGAGCGCATGGAGCGCAGGAGGATCGAGCCGCCAGCCCCTGGTCCACCCGCATGAATCCCCACTTTGGAAGTCACGGCTTCCCAAGAGTCACCACCATCCGCAGTGATCGTTCCGGAGATACGGATCGCTCCGTCCGCCAGAATCACGATCACACCGCCACCGCCACCGCCATAACCGCCCATATTGCCAGCCTTCGTGGAACCGGTGCCGCAGGCCCCACCTCCACCGCTTCCCCCGATGAGCGTGAAGGGGAAGGCACTGCCGTTGGCCTTGCCCGGGATCCACCGCCACCACGAGGCGGGTCCGCTCGGCCCCTCCGTGGCATGCCCACCCGGCCCACCGGCAAGCCAAGGGTGGTAGACAGCCGAGAACCAGCCGCCCTTGCCACCCCCAGGGCCACCTCCGTCTTTTCCCGCGATGAAGAGCCATTGGCTACCGCGACCTCCGGCATACCCGCCCGGCCCAGCTCCAGAGCCTAGACCATCGGCGTTCAGGCTACCCGTAATCTTCACGGTGGACTGAACACGCAGAACGGCCGGATGGCTGCCCTTGATCGTCACCTTGACCCCACGAGGAATGTCGATGCGCGTGAACTGAAAGACGCCTTTGTTCTGGGTCGTGTCGAGAACGAGATCGCTCTTGGGCGCGAGCGCACCATCCTTGCCCGTCCCGCCGATCTGGGCCGCACCGCTGGTAGCCAGCAGGAAGAGCAAGAGGAGATTCCAAACGGATCCATGCATCGCCGTGCTCCTTCATCCTTGGATCACCCGGGCCAAGCAACCCGCGCAGACGAGCCTGTCATTCTATGTTCAGGACTACCGCTCTACAACCGGCACCGACCCCACGGATCTCCATCACCGGCACATCCACAACTCGTGCTCGATAAAGGGACAGGCCCCTTTTCACGCACTTGACCTCGCTGGCCGACTGGCGTCTCGATGGCACAATCAGCACGGATGAGGAGCTGCGACGTGACTGGCTACGAATCGGAGGCGCCTGAAAAAAACCGATGCAGACGCACGACCGATTCACGGTCGCCGCTGATGGGCACAGGTGTCAGGTCGCCACACCCGGAGCCTGGAGCCATCATGCTCTTTCCCCTTCCAGCCGAAGGTGACCCTGAAGCCCACCGCCTTTCAAGGCGATGTGAGTAGGGGGCTGGCCCTCGAGCGGACTGTGGCGGAATGGAGATCTTGCAGATCCTTGGCTCCTGGAGGGTGGCGCGGCGTTCGAACGCCGCCGGTGACAGCGAAGCTGGAGGTCTTCGTGCGTTCATGGGGGTCGAGCGAGGCCTTTGCCGGGGCTCAAGTGCGTGAAATGGGGCCTGTCCCTATATCGAGCAGTTGGCCTATACTCGAGTGTCCTGGTCGCGGCGACCAGGCTCCTCGTGCACAGCCCACAAACCCTGCCGGCCCACGTCTGTGGGCTTGGCCCGATCGATCAACTCGATGAGAGGATACAGATGATCAAGACCCAAGAGACAAGTGCCCAGGTCGGCCGTCGTGGTCGTATGTGGGTGGCCGTCACTGCCCTTGCCATCCTCCCCTTGGCAGCCTGCATGGAGCACCGTACAGCAACTCCCCCCGAAGGACCTGCTTTGCAACCGAACCGTGCCCTGCGGCCGGCAACCAGATCCTCAGATGCAGCCGAGCTCGGTGTGCATGTCGTCGGTGCCGTCGCGGAACCTACGCTGAACGGGATCCTTCCCGGCGTTTCCAGCCTGCTGGACGTTCTATCGAAGACCCGGTTCACGAAAGATGCGGACCTGCAGCATGTCGTGTTCATCCGGGTGGACGGCGCTGGTTCGATGACCAAGCAGATCGACCTTCGAGAGTTGGTGCTGAGAGGCAAAACTTCGATGAATCTGCTTCTGCACGCCGGAGACATCATCTACATCCCCACGAAGACCTCTGCGACCGCGGCCAGATCCGGCTGATCGACAAGCCCTCCATCGCAGAGGGCGGTTTCGTGACATGCATCTTTCTCCCGGGCACACCATCCGGCAAAGAACTGCGACCCTTGACCCGACCCCAGTCCCTCGGACCCGCCGGCACGATCTTCGTACCTGCTCGATAAGGGGACAGGCCCCATTTCACGCACTTGGCGTAGCCAAGTGCGTGAAATGGGGCCTGTCCCCTTATCGAGCAGGTGAGGCTTCTTGGCGGATGAAGGTGATGATGGTCTCGAAGGGGGTCCCGGTGGGGAAGACGCCGATGACCCCGAGGGCTTCGAGCGCGGGCACGTCCTTCTTGGGGATCTGGCCGCCCAGGATCACGGGGATGCCCTCGGCGTGGCGCAGGGCGAGCTCTTCCATGAGGGCGCGGGTGAGGGGGAGGTGGCTGCCCGAGAGGATGGAGAGGCCTATGATGTCGACGTCCTCATCCAGTGCGATCTGTGCGATCTCCTCCGGGGATTTGCGCAGGCCCGTGTAGATGACCTCCATGCCCGCATCCATGAGGGCGCGTACGAGGATCTTGGCGCCGACGTCGTGGCCGTCGAGACCGGGCTTACCAACCAGGACGCGGATCGGGTTCGTCGGCCGGTGAGTCGGCGGAGGAGTCGGTGGGGGAGTCGAGGAAGACGTCATCGGGTCATCCCTCTCGCGATGTTGACCTCCAGGATCTCGGAGGTGCCGCCGCCGACAAGCGTGAAGCGCGCGTCGCGCAGGTAGCGCTCGACCGGGTACTCGCGTGCGTAGCCATAGCTCGCAAAGATGCGGCAAGCGCGGTCGCAGACATCCACGGCCATCTCCGAGGCCTTGAGCTTGGCCATGGCAGAGGCCTCGGCATTGTCCTGCCCCTGCTCGCCCAGCCAGTGGGCCCAATACATCAGGGACTCGGCTGCCTGATGCTCGGTTTTCATCTTGGCCAGATGCAACTGGATCGCCTGGAAACGACAGATCGGCTTGCCGAACTGCTCGCGCTACTGGCTGTAGCGCACGGCGTCCGCCAGCGCGGCATCGGCCACGCCGAGCGCCAGCGCTGCTGTCATGAGCCGGATCTCGCCGAGAATGCTGCGCACGCTCGGGATACCCGCCCCGCGCTCACCCAGCATGCAGACCGCCGGCGTGTCGGCAAAGTTGAGCTCGCTCGTCAGCGACGTGCGCACGCCCATCTTGTCGATGGCCTTGCCCACGACCAGTCCCGGTGCGCCCTTCAGCACGAGAAAGATCGAGAGCTCCTTGTCCCCGGTCCGTGCAAAGACAGTGAACATGTCCGCGAAGGTCGCCGACGTGATCCAGGTCTTCTGACCAGTCAGGTACCAGGTTCCGTCGCGCAGCTCGGCCTTGGCCGTCATCGAGAAGAGATCGCTGCCGGCATCGGGCTCGGTCATGCAGATCGTGCCGAGCACCTTGCCCGCCAGCGCGGGCTTGACGATCTGCTGCCGCAGCTCGCCCTTGGCGTGCATGTGCACGAAGTGCGTGCCCATCAACGCCTGCATCGTGAGTGCGGCTGCGACGCCCAGGCTGCCGCGCGCCAGCTCGCGCACGGCCAGCAGAAAACCAAGCTTGTCCAGCCCGCCACCCCCACAGCCGTCGTCGGCCTCGGGATAACGCATGGCAAAGAAGCCGAGCTCGGCCGCCTGGGCAAAGATCTCCTCGGGAAAGCGCGGATGCAGGTCCAGCTCGGCCGCGACCGGCTGGATTTCTCGCGTCGCAAAGTCTCGAAAGAGGTCCCGGACCGCCTGCTGTTCTTCGGTCAGTGAAAAGTCCATCAGCTCCTGCGCGCCTCCTCGGTGGCCTCGACGTCGATCTCGAAGGTGTCCGCATCGAGCACGACACCATAGATGTCCCGCGCCGCCTCCAGGGAGAGGATGCCGTTGCGCACCTCCGTGGCAACCTTGGCTGACGGCCGCTCGTGCGGGTGCCCATAGCCGCCGCCGCCGCCCGACTCCTGGACGTAGATCGTCCCCTCGGGGATGCCGAGCAGCAGGTCCTTGCTCGTGGGCCGTTGTCTACGCCCGTCGGGATACCGGAGCTCGATATAGTTGAGCGTTCCTTCACCTCCACCAAACAGACCGAAGGCTGGCTCCACGTCGCCATCGCCAAAGGTCACGAGCTGCGTGTCGTCGCTACCGACCCGGTAGCGCGTCTCCACGCCGAGCCCTCCGCGATGCTTGCCCGCGCCCGCCGAGTCGCAGAGATACTCGTGCCGCTCCAGCAGATGCGGCGTCTGCAGCTCGAACATCTCGTAGTCCTGATCGAGGATGCCACCCGAGGCATCGATCATGCCGATATGGTCGTACCCGTCGCAGTCCGCGCAGGCGCCCGAGCCACCCTTGAGCCCCATGAAGAGGATGTCGATGTAGGCGTCCTTCTTGCGCAGATCCTGTCCGGTCGAGAGCGAGCAGAGCAGGTTGTTCCAGCCGGCCGTCACGCGCTCGGGGATGACCGGCGCCAGCGCGCGGATGATCGCGTCGGCGTTCTGTGGACAGAGGTGGTTGCCAAAGGTCGTGGCCTTGGGGTAGGACGCATTCAGCAACGTGCCTTCGGGGATGATCATGCGGATCGGCTCGATCATGCCCTGGTTGTGGGGGATGTCGGGGTTGACCATCTGCAGGAAGGTCAGCACCGTGGCCGAGGCGCTCGACGTGAAGGTGCCGTTGACGAAGCCATCGGTCTGCGCATCTGTCTGTGAGTAGTCGAACTCGATCTGGTCCCCAGCGACCGTGATCCGGACGCGGATCCGGAACTGACTCCCCGGGTGATGACCATCGAAGTAGACCGTGCTCTCCCCCTCGTAGACGCCGTCCGGGATCGCACGGATCTCGGCCTCCATCATCTTGCGCGAAGCCAAGAAGAGCGCCGCCTTGTGCGTCTCCCAGACCTCGAGACCATACTTCTCGATGAGTTGCACGAGCCGCCGCTCACCGACCGTGCAGGCGCCGATCTCCGCGCGCATGTCCTCCTGGACGATGTCGAGCCGGATGTTGGCGAAGATCAGGTCCCAGACGTCCTGGCGGACCACACCGCGCTCCACGACCTTGACGGCTGGGATGCGCAGAGCCTCCTGCCACACCTCGGTCGCCCCCGGATTGTATCCGCCACGCACCGCGCCGCCGATGTCGGCCATGTGCCCCTTGGTCGCCGACCAGGCGACCAGGGTCTCGTCGACGAAGATCGGCTTGAAGGTCGCGACGTCGTTGTTCTGGTTGCCGAGCGAGAACACGTCGTTGTGGAAGAAGACGTCGCCCGGAAAGACCTCGCCGCGAAACTTCTCGGCAATCATCTCGCAGACCGGCGAGAGCGAGAATGAGAGGATGGGCAGGTTTTCGGTCTGCTCCAGCATGTGGCCCTCGGCATCGTAGAGACCGGTGACGAAGTCCTTGGCCTCGCAGAGGATGGGGGAGCGGGTCGTCTTCTCCATCGAGATGCTCATCTCGTCGGTGATGGCCTTGAGCGCGCGGCCGATGATGGAGACGAGGATGGGGTCGACTCTCTGGTGGTCGTTGTTCTGCTTGTCGTGGCTCATCGTGCACCCCCCTCGAGCTTCAGGAGACAGCTGCCCTGTTTGTCCATGATGGCGTCGAAGCTCTTGCTCACGAAGATCGTCGTATCGAAGCGTTCGATGAGGGCGGGTCCCTCGATCCGGTTGCCGGCGAGCAGAGCATGACCGTCGTAGACCGGCATTTCGACGAAGGTCGCGTCTTCGGGCGAGTAGGCCAGGCGTTGTCCCTTGCGCGCGGCTTCGGGCGAGATGCCACCGCTGGCCACCTCGGGCAAGGGCGGCTTGTCGGTGCGCCCGATGGCGCGCAGTCGGACGTTGATCAGCTCGAGCTCGGTACCCGCCTCGGACAGCTCGTAGCCATAGAGCCGGTCGTGCTCGGCATGGAAGAGCCGCGCGGCCTCGTCCAAGCGCCCCGAGTCGATGGCTTCCTGCGGCACGGCGATCGTGACCTCGTGGTACTGCTTGACGTAGCGCAGGTCGAAGAGCACCTCGTGCTCCATTTGCTCTCTCTGCATGCCTTCGCGCTCGAGCTGGCGCGCGCCCTCGGTACGCATCTCCCCGATCAGCCCGCGCAGGGCGTCGAGATCGATCTGCGAGAAAGGACTCACGAAGGATCGCACGAAGTCGTGCTGCAGATCCGAGAGCAGCATTCCCGTCGCGCAGAGCACGGAGGCCGTGGCAGGCACCAGCAGCGTCTCCATGCCGAGCTCTTGTGCGATCATGCAGGCGTGTAGCGAACCTGCGCCGCCGGCCACCACGAGCGGAAACTCGCGCGGATCCAGACCGACCTTGATCGTGATCTCGCGCACGCCGTGCGCCATGTTGTTGTTGATGACGCGATACATGCCTGCGGCCGCTTCCTCCAGCGACAGGCCGAGCGGCTCTGCGATGTGTTCCTGGATGGCCGCTTGTGCCTGGTCGGCCTGGAGCGAAAATCCACCGCCGAAGGCCTCGGGATCCAGGTAGCCCAGCACGACGTTGGCATCCGTGCAGGTCGGTCGCGTCCCGCCCTTGCCGTAGCAGGCCGGCCCGGGTGCCGCGCCCGCGCTCTGCGGTCCCATGCGCAGCAGTCCGCCCTCGTCGGTCCAGCCGATCGAGCCGCCGCCCGCACCGATCGTCGTGATGGCCAGCATCGGCAGCGCGATGCGCAGCCGTTCGATCTCGCCCTCGTTCTGCATCGCCGCCTGTCCGGCGCGCACCAGCGAGGCGTCAAAGCTCGTGCCGCCCATGTCGACGACGATGCAATCCTCCGTGCCGTGCCCGCGCGTGTAGGCCGCCGCCGCGCAGGGACCGGCGGCCGGCCCCGAGAGCAGCGTCGTCGCCACGTGCTCTCGCACGACCTCGGGCAGCGCCACACCGCCATTGCTCTGCATGATCAGCAGCACTCCGCCAAAGCCCAGTTCGCCGAGTTTGGCCGTCAGGCTCGCGAGGTAGTCGGCGAGGATGGGGCCGACGTAGGCGCCCAGCGTCGTCGTCGAGATGCGATTGTAGAAGCGCACCGTCGGCAAGGCCGTCGAGGAGACCGACAGGTAGGCCTCGGGCATCTCCTCGCGTACGATCGCGGCCGTGCGCTCCTCGTGACCGGCATTGCGATAGGAGTTGAGATAGCAGATCGCAACCGCCTCGACTCCCTCCTTGCGAAAGAGCGACAGCGCCTCATGCACGTCGTTCTCGACCAGCGGTCGCACGACCTCACCTTGTGCGTCCACACGCTCCTCGATCGCGCAGCGCAGGTAGCGGGGCACCAGGGGCTCGACGTTCTCGTAGCGATTGTCGTACTGCCGTTCCCGGATACCGCGCCTCATCTCCAACGCGTCGCGCACACCTTTCGTCGTCAACAGTCCGGTCTTGACGCCCCCCCGCGTCAGCGTGGCATTGGTCGTCACCGTCGTCCCATGCACGATGTTCGTGATCTGTGAAACCAGCTCGGCCAACCCCATCTCGTAGGCATCGGCGATCTGCTGCAGCCCGTTCATGAAGCCGATGGACGGATCCTCAGGCGTCGACAGGGTCTTGAAGGTCCGCACGACCCCCTCGTCGGACCAGAGAAAGAGATCCGTGAAGGTCCCCCCGACATCGATGCCGATCTTGAACTTCATGCCTTGCTGGTGCCGTCCTGCGAAATCCGTTTCGTCTCGCCCCGGGAAAGGGTCGGAAAACCCCAGAGCGAGGTCCGATCCTCCGCGGCGAGCCTCTCGCTGCGGGCTGAGAGATGTCCCCTTCGCCCGGAAGCAACACGCAAGGTCCCATTCTCATGTGTTCCCTGCCCATGTGGTTCCAGGCGTCCGAAGTGGATGCCTGAAATGCTACGGACCTTTGCCCTTCCTCTCAAATGGGCTGTAGTGCGGGGCAGCAAATCGAGACCGTGATTCAGGCCTTTCCTGGGTGCGAGGAGTCGATCCACGGCCCCGGAATCCGACGATTCTCGAGTCCTTCACGCAAACAGGCCATGGAACGGAGAGAGACTTCGATCCCTGCTCTACGCATCGCATCGAGAAGCTCGCTCCTGTTCAAGCCAGCCAAGGAGCCGTCCCTGCAAGACCCGAAGGCGGTCAAGAAAGGGAAGTGGATGCTGCAAGATAACCAACGTGGCGACGTCCCTGTTGTGGACCATCGACTCGAGAGAGAAGGCCCTGATGAAGACCACGTTGATCGCGATCCACGATTCGCAGGTCCTGGCCTGGGCTGGGATCATGATCCTGGAGCTCATGGGCGGTTCAGCCAGAGCCGATCCCTTGCCGCAAACGAACCAAGAGGAACCGCAGACCTATCGTCTTTCGATCGTGGGCCATGACGACAAGCCTCTCCCCGGGCTCGATCTGCTTCTGGGCGGACCCTCCGAACAGCACAAGATCAAGACTGGACCCAAAGGTCAGTGCGAGATCGCAGCTTCGAACCACAGTGCCGATCCGATTCCGATCAGGATCATGAGTCCAGGCTGGATTCTCGTCAACTTGCGCGACGACAGGAGAGTCGAAGCGATAGCTCTGCCTCGCAACCCTGCCGTCGAGATCCGACTGCGCGCGGAGAGGGCGCGGACTCTCTCGGGGCGGTTGGTCAACCAGGAGGGAGCGTCTGTAGCTGGCGCGGAGATCTCCGTGATCGTCGCCATGCGCTACGCCCAGAGCTACATGAGAGCCGTAGACTATCTGCCCGATGGATCTTGTGGGCACTTGAAGTCTCCGTTCAAGTCCGACTTGCAAGGGCGCTTCGCGATCGAGGTCCCTGACATAGCGGGTGCGTATGCCATCCAAGCTCGCCGTGGCCCGCAATTGCGGAGCGAAGCCATCTTCCTGGATTCATGGTCGAAGAATCCTTCTCTCCCTCTCGTGATCAAGCTGTTCCGAACAGGGAGAATCGAAGGTCAGATTCGTTTCGAGAGTGGAAAACGCCCGCGATTCCTGACCCTCTTGCTCAACAAGAAATACAGGCCGCTCCCCCCTCTAGCGTCGGATGACATCGAAGAGGCGACAAGCATCCAACTGGATCGCCGAGATCGCTTCGCCGCGAAAAATCTGCTTCCTGGCAGGTATCGCCTCGACGTCTCGCAGGAGAGTCATGGGAATCCGCCAGGGATCATCGCGCAGGTAGATATCCATGTCCTGTCGGGTCAGACCACGGTCTCGAACCTGGTTCTAACGCAGGGGAAACCCCAGAAGTGGGACATTCAGGGAGTGGTCCTGGACGAGACGGGCCGAGGCATCGAAGGCGTCACCGTCACCGCAACCCTGGTGGAGCGCCCCTCGGCGAAGCCTGCCGTAATCGAGCCGGGATCCGGTCTTCGATATCGTGTGCTCAGCGACGAACAGGGTCGATTCGTGATCCCTGCGACCAAGGACGACCGATGGATCTTGAGGACAGGTTGGACGAAGCCAGACATGAACGCATTTCTCGGCCTCCGACCAGCCCAGCTGCCAGTGACCGCTGGACAAAGAGGAGTCCAACTTCGTACCTGCTGCCAACTGGCAGGCGTCTTGCACGGACAGATCCTCTACGGCAAGACTGTGAGATGGATCGAGCCGATCCACCTGTCATACATTCTTCGAGGCCAAGGCATCGAGAGGCGATTCTCGAGCGATGGCGATCAGGAGCGATTCTCTCTCCGACACATTCCCCCGGGTCAGTACGAGATCCAGCTGTGTTCCAACGGCTATGAACCCATGATCCAGAAGCTGATGATCCATGCCGGTGGAGCCACCTATGCGCAGTTTCGACCCAAGATCCCCAAGGTCATCCGGGGAAGGATCCTGGACGCCCAAGGCCTGCCGATCTCGGGCGTGGCTGTCTGGGTCAAGAGGACCAGCCACTTCCGGGACGTTCTGGACCACAAGGCGGCAGGTGCCATCAGCGCTCACAATGGCCGATTCTCCCTGTCCGTCGATGGTCCCTGGCAGTCCTACCTGCTCGTCCAGAAACAAGGCTACGCCTTCCAGAGATTCCATGTGCGGATTCGAGACCGGACGAAGGAACACGAGCTCACTCTCTACAAAGAGGCGACCCTGATTCTCCGCGAGCTGCCGGTTCACGGAACGGTCTTTGGCGAGCTCTTCGACAAATCGGATTCCTACAGTCTGTCTCTCACGCACCTCGATCGTGCCGGCGCACCTGATCGAGAGATTGTCTCGAGCGCCTCCTACTCCTCCGAACGTGCCGAGCTTCGCTTCGACCGGATCCCCGCAGGTGACTATCTCATCGAGATCTACGCCTGGCGACGAGCCGGGAGATCTGGGGATGGCATCCTAACGGTAGAGAGGCGTGTCCATGTCGATGCCCGTGGGACCACAACCATCGATTGGCGCAAACTTTCGAAGTAGAGCCTGAAGCGGCTTCTTTCTCCAGGAGTCGTAAAGGGCCAGGTTTGCATTGTGCGAATCTAGTTTGTGACACGCAGGTTTCCGCCGAAGGGGCGATGGGGATCGGAGGGTTGCTCCCATGATCTGGCCAAGGCGCTCATGCGAGCCAGGCCTCACGAGGGGGCTGGCAAGCCAGCCTTGGATTTCCAATCCTCCCTGATTCTCTCTCAGGCTGGGAGAAATGAGCTGGATCAGCTAAACTTAGATGGCTAAGTTTACCGATACCGGTTTCAGCGAGGAGAGAGGCGAGAGATGACGAGTGAGACACCGATTCCGACGGGCCGTGAGCTGGAGATCCTGGAGATCCTCTGGGGCCATGGTGAGGCGACCGTGCGTGAGGTCTATGAGGTCATGAGGGAAGAGAATCCGATCGTCCAGAACACGGTCCAGGCTTTCCTGCGAACGATGACGGAGAAGAAGCTCGTCGTGTATCGCAAGGAGGGGCGGAGCTTCGTCTACCGGGCTCTCGTGCAGCAGAAGAAGACCAAGAAGCGACTCCTCAAGCACATGTTGGACCGGGTCTTCGAAGGTTCTCTGGAGAGTCTCGTGACCAGCGCCTTGCAGCTCAAGAAGCCGCGTAGGGAGGAGATCCGCGAACTGAGGCGGATGCTCCAGGAGATGGAAGCCAAGGCGGCCAAGGAGAAGTCATGACCACTGTTTTCGACTTCCTTGCGAATCACCTGAGTGGCTTCGCCCTCGGCGCGACCCTGATCCTGGCCGGCACCCTGCTCCTGACCCGAATCCAGCGTGGTTTCTTCGCCAGGCGAAGTGTGGCGAGCCTTGGTTTCGTCGGTTGTGCAGCCTGGTGCCTCCTGGTTTGGATCCCCATGGGCGTGGCCTCTCCTGCCATGCCCGAGATGGTGGTCTCTTCATCGTTGCACGAGGTAGCAGAGGCCCACGCACGAGGTCCAGAGGCCCTTCAGGACCAGGGACCGGGATGGGCGGTCGTCCTGTTCGCATGGGGTGGTCTTGTCGCATTCGTCTTCACGATGATCGGGTATGTGAGGCTGCACTGGCTGCTGCGGGGGGCTTCGATCGCTCCGCCCGAGGTCGGCGAGTTGCTGGCCTCGCTCGCGGGACCCTCGAGTGTTCCTCGGGTTCTCCGATCGGTGCGCTCGCGACAGGTCTTTTCCTGCGGACTCTGGTGTCCGACGATCGTGATCCCGCAAACGCTCTGCGACTCTTCTGGCTTCGTAGGGCTGCGCGCCATCCTGGGACATGAGCTGGCGCACATCCGGGGGCGGGATCTGTGGCGCCAGGCACTCGCCGCCTGGTTGGCGCCAGTGCTCTATTGGAATCCGCTCTACTACCTTCTCCGGCGCGAACTCCGTTTCGCCTCAGAGGTCTTGGCCGACGACGCAGCTGCAGAAGGGACCAGTAGAGAGGAGGTCCTTTCCAGTTTTCTGTCGCTTGCCGAGGTGACTCCCTTTGCCATGCCATTTCCGACGACCGCGCTACCCGCGCTCGGTCGTCCCTCCCAGTTCTACAAGAGGATGAACCTGATGATCCATCGACAGAAGACCCTTCAGACCTGCCCTTCCCTGACGAAGACCTTGATTCGCGGTTCGGCTCTGCTCGTCGTCCTGGCAGTCACGACAGCGGCCTGGGGTGCACAGGCCGAGGCTCGATCCCACGGACAGAAGTTCGATGTCACCTTCGAGATGCAGGACAGCAAGTCCCTGGGACCGCTCGTGGCCGACCTGTGCCGCGGCGATCTCTACATCCATGAGCTCGTCTTCGACAAGAAGTCCAAGTGGCGTCTCAGGATCAGTGCCGCCAAGAAGGGCATGAAGGTGCGGCCGGTCATCGTTCGTCTCATGGGAAAGCACAAGCTCGCCGTCGTCCTGACGAAGATCACTCCGGTCGATCCCCCGCAGAAGCCGCAGAAGAAGATCAGTTCCCCGCGCATCGATTTTGCCTTCGACAAGTCGGAAGTGCGTCTCATCTTCGGCGCGATCGAAAAGATCGTGGGGGTCCAGATCAGCATCGATCCCAAGGTCAGAGGCAAGGTCACGATACGGCTTCGGAACGTTGGCTGGCGTGAAGCCATGGACCAGATCGCAGCCAAGGTGAACGCTGTCGTCTCGGAGAAGGGACCCGGTGTCTTCTCGGTCGTCCCTCGATCCAAGTAGGGTCGACCCTGGTGCCGCTGCCGCATTGAATCGAAGGATGAATACAGGCTTCCTGTTTCGATCACCACCGGGTGTGAGCAAGTCGACACCGAGCGCCTTGCCACGCACCCGGAACGAGGTGGATGCATGAGTGGCGTCGAGCTGTGGAGAGTCCTCGAGCGTTTCATCTTCTGAACCCGCAGTCGCGTTGTCCCGGGAACGAGCGGACAAGGGCCCCCTGGCCGATGCGACTGGGCCACCCAGGCCCAGGCTTTCCCGAAACGGCGATCGATCGCCGTTCGCCATCGAGGTCCGCGTCGGGGTCCGCGTCGGGGTTGAGGGCGGGATCCAGGACAGGAGCCACAAGGTCAGCCGTCGGGGCTGATGCTGTGTGGGCACAGGGATGGGCGGTCAGCGGCTCGTCGGCAACCGTCGAGACCCTGAAAGTGCTTTTCGTGACCTGGACTCGGAATCCGAATCGATCTTGAGTCCGAAAGCCGGAGGTCAGCGACTGCTAGGATGACACAGGATGGAGTCGCTCGCATTGCACTTGAACATGAAACAGCTACTGGAACACAGGGAGTTCCTGACCCTGCTGGCCCGCAGTCTGGTCGCTGATCCAGTGGATCAGGAGGAACTCCTCTGGGAGACCATGGGGGAGGGAGCCACACGCTCCACTCGTCTCCGTGGAGCGGGACCTGCTTCAGTGAGATTCTGGTTGGCTCGGGTCATGAGGAATCGGGCGATCGATCGCCACCGTGCTGCGCTGAGACAAGAGAGGCATGCACCCGCAGCAGCCAGGTCGGAGGCTGTCGAGTCGGCCGCAGAGATGGCAGCGCGCTTCGAGCTGGGACAGGAGCTGGCGAGGCATGTGCAGGCCTTGAGCCCGGACTATCGGGACGCCGTGTTGTTTCGGTTCTATGAGGCTCTGCCACCACGGGAGATCGCGAGGCGGCTTGGAGTGCCCGTCGAGACTGTCAAGACACGATTGCAGCGTGCCTTGGCTCTGTTGCGGGCCCGGCTCGATCAGGAGCACGGCTCTCGCGAGAAATGGTTGGGCGGTCTGGTGCCCTTGGCCTGGCCCGGAGCCGAGGGAGCTGTTGCGGGAGCATCGGCTGTTGGCCTCACGACGATGGGAGTATGGATGATGTCGTTGAAGAGCAAGGCTCTCCTTGCGGGGCTCGCGGCTCTGCTTCTCGTCGCAGCTGGAATCCTCTACGCGATTCGAGACATGAACGAGGCTCCGGGTAGAGGGGCCGCTCTGGATACGCAAGCTCTGGTTGCTCTCACGAACGACAGTGCTGGGGCTGATGGAGGACTACAACGTGAGGCCCTGGAATCCGGGACGCCCCAACGCAGGGAGGTCACCGAAGAGGCTCACGAGCTCCCGGCGGTCCTCACGGGGCGCTGTGTCGATGCAGAGGGGAAGCCGGTGGAAGGCAGCGGTGTCCGACTCACTGGGCGGGCTCCCGCATCCAGCGATGCGGACGGAGTCGACAAGAGCTCTTCGGGTTGGCAGGCTCCCAGGCCGGATCTGACTGGTCCCGACGGACGTTTCGAAATCCGATCGCAGCTCGCCCCCCTGTGGAGCTATTCGTTGACACTCGAGGCAGCGGGCTGCGTGCCGCTCACCAAGTATTGGTCGGGGCAGAGACAATGGGAAGGCGTGCTGGACCTTGGCGATATCCAGATGCTGAAGACATGCCGTCTCTACGGACGCGTACTGGATGCGAAGGGCAGACCACGTGAAGGCCTCCACGTCAGCCTGGAACGAGGGCGCAGCGGAACCGGATCGGGATACTCGGTAAGTCCCATGCCTCCCCATTGGGGATTGGCAATGACTTCTGGTGATGGTCGTTTCGAGATCAGCGCAGGGATGACTCAGGGCTTCTGGGAGATCCACTTGGATGAGCAAGAGGAGATCTTGGGCAACAAGGACTTCGTCATCAAGCCGGGCCAGCAGAAAGCGTACTTGGAGATCAGGATTCGAAATGCAGAGGATTTCGAGACGATCCATGGCTTGGTCTCGGACAGAGCTGGAGTTGGAATCGATGGTGCCACCGTCGTCTGGCCTCATCCTGACCTACCAGAATCCAGCGAGAGCGTCACGACGGATCGCGAAGGGAGGTTCCAGATTCGCAGAACACGCGCCATGCTCCGAGACAAGCTCGCCCTGAGGATCCAGCGTGAGGGCTACGAAGTCCTGCGAGTCGAAGGAGAGTTCGCGCGTGGGGGGACGCTGCTCCGACTGGTCTTGGAAGAAGCCAAGAGCCTGCATGTACTGGTCAAGGATGCTCTCACCGGCACGCCCATCGAAGCCTACGGATACTGCCTGAAGCCCTTGGGGACAGCCCAGGGTGGTGATGTGTTCAGGAACTATGGTCAGCAGGCACCTGCGCGTGACCCGGGGATGCGGCATCCAGAGGGTCTGTTGGTGATCGAGGGGCTCGCCAAGGGCAGCTATGATTTCCAGATCGTGCCCCAGAAGCCCTACCTCAGATCGGCTCGCATCCTGCTCGTGCAACCCCGGAGAGGCGATCTCGAGGTGGCCCTGACGCGATCCGTGCAGCAGGTTCTGCACGTCCGCTCCATGAACGGGCAGAGGATTGCGGGTTGTCGAGTCGAGCTGCTGGAGTCCCTCTACGGACTCCCGGTCGATTTCAATACCTGGATCGCTGACTCTGGAATCAACAGTGCTGCTGCCAACTTTGCGGTTGCCTGGACTCAGGGAGAGACAGGTGAGGATGGCCGTGTCCTGCTGACGGGCCCACCGGGTCGAGAGCTGACATTGCGTATCCGGGCTCCTGGACATATGCGGAAGCTTGTACAGGGGATCGCGCTCAAGGAGGATGGCGAAGGCTTGGTCGTGCGACTCCAGAGGGGAGCTACTCTGAAGGGTGTCCTCGGGCCGGTCGAACTTCTGGACAGACTACGGAAACAAGGTCGACGAGCTTCCCGAGATACCGGGTTGCCGCTGGCAGGGTTCCAGCCAGGTCTCCGCCTGGTCAAGGAAGGTGCGGGCGAGCGAATTCCGAGCGCCTTGGATGGCTCCGTTCTTCTCGAGGAGAGTGGCGCTTTCTCCATTCGGGGAATCCCGCCGGGAACCTGGCGATTGGAGTTGGTCTTGCGACGCAGCTGGCGGAAATTCATGGGATATGAGCTTCTCTCGATCCGCGAGGTCGCCAACCTTCAAGATGGAGAGGTTCGTGAACTGTCGCTCTCACTGCCCGCACTCGTGCCCGGTGAAGTCATGGGCAAGGTTACTTGGAACGGCGAAGCCGTTCCTCAGGCAGGACTGGTCTTCGAAAAGCTGTCAGATCGAAAACGTGATTCGCGGATCCCCATAGGGGGAGTGCGTCTGAATTCCGATGGGAGCTATTCCTGGATCTTGAGCCCGGGCCGATACTACTGTCGGCTGGATTTCCATCGCGTGGACGGGACCTATCTCCATGGCATTCCGCTGGGACGTGTGCTGCAGGTCTTGCCGGGAGCGCGGGTCAGGCTCGACATGGACTTCACGGCTGGCTTGCTGGCCTTGCGACTCCGCGATGCAGAGGGTCGACCTGTGCCAGGGCGCCGACTCTGGGTCCGACCTGTGGGGTCTCCCGTGTGTGATCCATCACCTGCTACGGACGGGAATGGGAGGGTCGAGTGGTTGGTTCCTTGTGGTGCGATCGAGATCCTGATGGCACCTTCGAATCTTGCGTCCAAGGCGGCCGAGGCCAGGTTTCGGAAGGAGCATGCGGCCAACCCGGCAGCCGCTTGGGCGAAGGTCCTGGTTTCGATCGCGAAGGTAAAGGTCGGCACGGAAGGAGCCCGGAAGGAATGTGCGTTACCCAGGGAGTAGACGAGCACCGCTGCTGCTACCGTAGGAGACACCGGTGAGGTGAGGGCCGGGGCTCAGGCAGTTGAGCTTGGGCTTGCCAGATATATGACGTAGGAGCTATCACTCACTTCACTCCTGCAAGCATGGCTTTGCCACACCCACCAAGAAGCTGGAGATCTATTCCGAGAGCTTCCAGAGAGCTGGCTATGCGCCGGTTCCCCGATTCGAGGAGGAGGGCTGATTGAAGGTCGGGACACCCATCTATCGCCCCAGAGGTTCGCGGTCGACTCGCTCGCCTACGTCTCTACTCGCAGTGGGAGGGAGGCCTGCGGTCCGTCCGGACCTTCCTTGGTTGGATCTAGCGGCGCACATTTGCCGCCTGAATCCGGTGTGGACGGCGGCGTTTGAACGCCGTTTGCCAGAGTAACGCGAGCACGCAGAGAACCCCCTGCGCGAGCCAAGCGGAGAAGGCCACCAGTTGGACGTAGGTGCATCACGAGCGCCCTCGCTTGTGCAATCGATGGGTGTCCCTTTCCCCCTCGGGTGTCCCGTTCCCCCTCGATCGACGCAGCCTGGCTGCGTGGATGGTGGTCTTGCTCGCCACGGGTGGCTCACGCCACCGACAGGGCCTTGATTCGTCCGGGCCCTGTCCAATTCCGAGCAGGATGGCTCTTGGCCCGAGATTCGGCGATTGACGAGTTTTCTCGACCTCCTTGAATAGATGTCGGGCCCATGGAGGTCCCGAGGGACAGGGTGAGTTCTATGGGTTGTGCCTGTCTGCTCCTCCAACCAGGCCGCTGTCAGCGCTCGAAATGGACTCGGAATGGGGGACTCACGCACCCTGGGATGGGTTCTGTGAAGGCGCTCATGCGAGCCAGGCCTCACGAGGGGGTTGGCAAACGAGCCTTGGATTTCCTACCCTCTGCGCTCCTGGTTCATGATCCGACCCAGCCGCACGAGGGCACGGTGCAACAGCACGCGCACGTTCTCGGGACTCTTGTCGAGTTCGCGGCCGATCTCGGCATGGCTCTGGCCTGCGAGGCGGGAGAGGATGATGACCTCCCGGTAGTTGTCGGGGAGTTGGCGGAACGCGGACTCCAGGCGTTCCGCTGCTTCTCTCGCGATCGCGCCCTTGACCGGGGAGAAGATCGAAGTGTAGAGAGCACCGAGCCTGGCGTCGGTGAGAAGTTGCGAAGCGCGGATCTCGCGCGCGGCATCCCGACGGGCGGCATGGTAGTAGCGGTGTCGATCTACGAGCTTGATGCGGGCTCGGAAGAAGAGCCATTTGAGGAAGGCCCCCTCGCCCTTGTAGACGAAATCGTCCATGTCCTCGAGGATCTCCCGGCAAACGGATTGGGCTACATCGGCACAGGACTCCTTCTGGCGGATAAGCTGATCGGCATTGAGTCGCAGGTAGCCGAGGAGCGCCGGGAGGTGGCGCTCGATCAGGAGCTCGATGGCGCGATCGTCGCCTCGGCTCGCCTGTTCGAAGACACTTGTATCGAGTTCATCGGGCACAACGCACCCCAGAGGTCACATGAGAAGAGGAGAGAGGATAACATCTTGGACCTGATCCAGATAGCATGCCAGATCGAGAGACCCGTGCAGGGATGAACGACTCAGATACATATATCGAGGAGTTGGCCTTCGAATGCCTGCAGCGCATGGAGGAAGAAGGTCAGGCCGCCATCGACGACGTGTGCGCCAGGCACCCAGAACATGCAGAGAGTGTGCGTGCACTGGTCAATGAGCTCTCAACGTTCGGCCTATTGGATCCCGAGCTGTCCAAGTCACCCGACTCCCAACCCAAAATGGTCGGCGAGTTCGAGATCCTCCGCCGGATCGGCGGTGGGGGCATGGGCGTCGTTTACCTGGCCGAGCAAGCCAGGCTCGGACGCAAGGTGGCACTCAAGCTCATCCGGCCTGGCCTCCTGATGGGCACCAAGGTCCAAGAACGCTTCCGTCGTGAGATCGAAGCCATCTCCCGACTGGACCATCCAGGCATTTGCACGGTCTATGAGGCAGGGGAGGCCGAGGGAACGCCCTACCTCGCGATGCGCTACATCGAAGGCCAGAGCCTTGCCGCAGTGATCCAACACAATCGTCAGGAGATCGCGGATCGGCATGTGACCAGCGGTAGCAGCACCCAGGATCTGGACCGGCGGCTGGAAGTGATCGAGAAGGTTGCTCGCGCCTTGCACACAGCCCACGAATCCGGCCTCGTGCACCGCGACATCAAGCCGGCCAACATCATGCTGGATCAGGCGGGCGAGCCGGTCATCCTCGACTTTGGGCTGGCGAGGACCGATGCAGAGGGGGTCGACAGCTTGACGGCCAGCGGCGAGCAACTCGGAACACCGGCATACATGGCCCCAGAACAGATCACGGGAAGGCCCGTGGATCGCCGTACGGACATCTACGCACTCGGCGTCACGCTCTATGAGTATTCGACATCGCATCCAGCATTCGACAGCCCCACGCGCGAAACCCTCTATCGGAGCATCCTGACCGAGGAGGCACCCAGCCCCCGGCGTTGGAACAGGGCCATAGGCAGAGAACACGAGATCGTCCTGGCGAAGGCGATGGCCAAGGACTCGGTGCAACGCTTCGACACTGCACTCGACCTGGCACAAGAGCTCGAGAGGATTCGCAAACGGATCCCGATCCGGACCCGGCGCCCAGGACCGATCGTGCGCACGATTCGCTGGGTGCAGAGAAACCCCACGGCCTCGGGCATCCTCGGCGCGACCGCAGTCGGACTCCTGATGGCCCTGTACTTCTTGCTGCAGAGTCGACTCTCACAGACCCGGTTCCGTGCCTTGGCACTTCTGCGGGCCGCGGGTGAAGTGGAGAAGGAAAACCCCGTCCTGGCCTTCAAGCTTGCTAGAGAGGCTCTCGATGCGGACCCCTCGACGACCGTGGTGAGCCGCATCCAGGAGATCGCCTTCGGTCTACGACACCACATCTGTCTCGATCGGCAGAAGATCCGGCTGCGCAAGGGGATCTTCTCTCCCAACGGTCGCATCGCAGCGGTGTGGGGAGGAGACTGTCCGCTGATGCTCTACGACGGTGAGAGTGGGCGCTCCATCGCAAGGCTCTGTGTGATGAGCCGACAGGGGTTTCGTCCATTCGCCTTCACGACGGCAAGCGATGGGGTTGCGGCAGGTGATAGCGAGGGTCTGATCCGCCGCTACGCGATCCGCGAAAGCAAGGTCCACGTACTCCCCGGTGCATGGCGACCCCCGGGGGACAACTCGCATGGCAGACTGAAGCACCTCACGTACGCCGATGACGGGAGACTCCTTGCCACATACATGAGCGGCGAGCAATGGCTCTTCGCCAGGGATGGCTCCTGCACTCCGCTGCCCAGACCGAAACCACTGACCTTCCGATGGCACAAGGGATCCTTCCTCCCCAAGGGACGTATCCTGGCGGCTGGAGCCATCTGGTCTCGGGATGGAAGCACAGTCTGGAAGCGCCTCGAGGTGGATCGTGGCTGGACGCCTGTCGTCTGCGTCACCACCGATTACATTCTTACTGCGACGATTCGTGGGACTCAGCTCGCACTCCGCCTCTTCGACATGGATGGCAACACGGTAGTGAGTCGGACCCTGCAACGGCCATGGCGCTACGAGTTGACTCACGCCGAAGCCAACAAGGATGGAAGCCGGATCTTGCTGGCCTTCCAGAACGGCAGCATCCAGGTCCTGGACAGGCAGCTCCGGACCCTGGCCGGTTGGCACACCGAGGAGTCGCGCACGATGATGACGGCACGGTTTTCTCCTTCGGGAGACCGCATCGTGACAGGAAGCTGGGGGGGGGTGATTCAGATCCACGATCTGGAGGGCGAGCCCCTCGACTCGCTCCGAGGTCACACCAGTGGCGTGAATTGGATCGACTACTCGCCGGATGGCCAGCGCCTGTTGACCGTGGGTATTGATGGCCATGCAAAAATCTGGCCCCAAACGCCTTCTCCCGGGGTTCCGATGCATCTCGTCCGTGGTTGGGTCGGATTCGATGTCTGCCGCGATGGCGAGCACCTCGTCTTCGCGGATGAGTCAGGCCGACTGGCTCTCGTCGACCCAGCCGGAGTGATCGAGAAGGAGATTCAGCTGAGTGCCGGCTACTTCCTGGTCGACCACCTGCAAGCGTCCGAGCAAGTGGTGCTGGCACAACAGAACCGAGGGGTGTTCGTGTGGAATCCCCTCTCGGACAAAGCGCCCGAGACTATGCCGTCCTTGGGTAGACTGCACGGGGTCATCCGGCAGGTAGAAGACGACACCTGGGCCGTACATCGGATCCGTTTCCGCGATCTCGTGCTCTGGAACACGCGGACGAGGAAACGGCAGAAGATCACAAAGGTCGGTCAATTCGTAAGCAGCTTCGATGTGTCGAGTGACAAGCACTTCGCCGTGGGGCTGCGCAACGGCGAAGTGCTTGTCCTCGACTCGAACGGTCGTCCCGTGCGCGAACCCCTGCGTGCCTCGTCGACCGTCAACACGGTCCTGTTCTCGAGAGATTGTAGGTGGCTGCTAGCTGGCGCTGCGGACAACAAGGTCTACCTTTGGGACTTGGAAACCGGTCGCGAGATCCTCTTCTCGGGCCACCAGAACGGCATCTCCGCAGTGGCATTCTCTCTCGATATGCGGCGCATCGCCGCGGCTTCGGCAGACGGTTGGGTCCGTGTATGGGACAGGGATGCGCCCGGAGAGGCCATCTCCAAGTTCCATGCGCACAAGAGCGGCGCAAGGAACGTCGCTTTCATGAAAGGAGATCGGATCGTGACCGCCGGAGCCGACGGCACGATCTGTTGGTGGCAGATGGATGTAGAGAAACTGCGAGAGCAGATCCGGGGCATGCACATCCCAGCCCTCACCACCCAGGAACGGCAACCCTATGAGCATCTGCTGGGCAACTGACTCCCGTCAGTCATGGGAGGTCACTGGTCTCCAATCGTCGCCTTGCCGCCATTGCTCGCAGCCATGCCGAGCGCATTGACCTTCTTGTCGAAGACGAAGTACTGGTTGTAGAACTTGAGGTCGAGAAGAGACCTGGCGTTGGGAATGGCCAAGCCAACTCTCGCATTGCCACTTGCATCCGTGGCTGTGGGGAACATCACCTCCGTGGAGCAGAGGAGTGAGCAACCCGGAGCTCCGAGACCACCCAGTGCCAACGGCAGCTTGATGCCGGGGATCCACTGAGTGTTGGAGAAGCCGAGCAGGAGCAGTGCCGGACTCCGAGCCTTCGCGTTGGCGAGGTCCACAGAGAAGGAACTGGCCAGCAGGGGCCTACCCGTGCTGGTGAGTGAAGGAGGCAACTTCGTCGGGCAGCCCGAGCCGTACGTCGTGTAGGCTGCCGTGACAGGGAGCGTGCCGCAGTTGATCCTGTACCCCCATGGCCTCTTGCTCACGGTGTACCAATTGCCTTGCCATTTCAGACGGTGAGTGACGGTCGTTCCACTGCTGGACACAGGCCAGATGACCTTCGTTGCATCCGAGTAGACGATCCAGAAGATCGTCTTGGGAGGCACGATGGCCGGCTTCTTGAACCTGGCCGTGTAGACCTGAGCGGTGGTACTCACTGCGACCTGGGTACTCGCGAGCGCCTTGTTGTTCTTCGTCCAAGGACCATTTGCGTTGTAGATCGAGATCGTGAGTGTCGCCGCCCCAAGTCTTCCTCTCATGAAGAGGTCGACACTGCAGATCGACCGAGCCTGACTGCCCGAGTTGACCTGAATACAGACAGGATTGCTGGCACTGCTATACCAACCACCGAGCGTCTTGTTGAAGTTCATGGAGATGCAGGGCTTGCACTGGGCGCTGGTGGGCGTCGACAAACTGCCGGTGATGAGCAGGGCCAGCGCAAACTTGGGGAGGGCCGAAGGTAGACGTAGGGCTGAGATCATGAGTCTTCTCCGAGGAATCAATGGATATGTAGAGGTCGAGACGTGGCTCTTGATAGAACCTGGTTATCCATTGAGTCGTGAGGAGGAGATGAGCGTTACAGTGCCTGATTGCGAAAAAGCAGGATTCCATCGGCAGATCTCTCACACGCACGCAGTTGCCCGACAGGATGCCGACCCGGCGGTGATTTCCCCCAAGGTCAGTGCTCCTCACCTAGCCGGCCAGGCTTGTGCCCAGTTGCCGTAGCAGGTCTGCTCCGTCGCCCTGCCAGGCCGAGCCGTGCATGCAGGCGAGGGTGCCCGGTTCGGTCGCGGCGAGTTTGGCAGCGAGTTCGTGGACGAGGCGGGTCTGGGAGAAGTAGTCGAGCATGCTGCGCATCTGCTCGCTGCTCTCCAGGATGTCCTCGGTCGTGATCGGGTCGTGTTCGTGCCCGCCTTGCGTGAAGAGGTCCCCGCAGAAGAGTGTCCTCGTCGTGGTCTCGAAGAGGTGTCCGCACTCCCAACCGTGCGGGAAGTGGGGCGTGTCGATCCACCGGATCGTGTGGGAGCCGAGGCTGAGCTCTTCGCCGTCGGCCATGGCGCGCGCCGGCCGTTGGGCGTAGTCGTCCAGGCTCACCATCTTGGCGATGTTGCTGCAGAGCGGTTCTGCCTGCGGGGCTACCGCGAGGAAGTCGTTGAGGGAGCCGCACTCGTCGGCTTCGAAGTGGGAGAGCCCCAAGTAGCGCAGGGAGTCCACCGGGAGGACCGATGCTACGGCCTGCTGCACCAGTGGAAACATCTTGCGAGGACCGGTGTGGTAGAGCAGCGGTGCGTCGTCGACGATCAGGTACTGGTTGAAGGTGAAGCCGCCAGGTACGACGTCGGGGCCAACTGGTGTGGAGATGCGGTGGATTCCCGGAGCGATCTCGTCGATCCGGGTGCCGCTCTGTTCATTGGTGATCATGATGGAGGATCCTTCTTGGTCGTTGGGGATGGTGGAGCGTCCTCCTCCAAGAGGAGGCATACGAGTCGGATGAGTTCTAGCCGGACCTCCTCCGCAGGGAGTTCACCGGAAAGACGGAAGGCGCGGTAGGTCAGGTAGTCGAGGAGACCTCGCAGTGCAGGTCGCTTGCCCGGTGCCGGTGGTGCGAGGATGTCGGTGACTGCATCTAGTTGCCCATGCCGCGCAGGATGTCGATGTCGAGGCGGCCGTCCTTGACGCCGTCGAGTTCGTCGAGCTCACTCAGCGTCGCGCGGACCTCGTCCCGGGAAAGCGTGCCCTTGGCGTCGAGTTGCTGGAGGAGGGCGCCGAGGACGAGGCTGACGTAGCCGAGGTCCTTCTCGAGGTCGCCGATGCGTCGGTCGAGGTCGCCTGTCTTGCGAATGTTGCGGCGGTTGCGCGCGCGGGTGGAGTTGGCAATGCTTCGCAGGTGCGAGGCCTGCGCCTGCTCGGGGAAGAAGAAGTCATAGAGGCTCATGTCAATCTCCTGCTGGGGGAATCATGGTGAGGGGTCGTGCCAGGGGTCCATGACCGTGCAGCCGTGCTCGAAGTCCCGCGTGTTGCGAGTCGCGACCGGGGCCTGGTGGGCTCGAGCAATGCCAGCGATCTGGACAATACGGATACCGACGTGTTGCCCGCAAGATTCCAGGGTGGCCGAGATTTCCGCGGTCTGCAAGGGGAGACGCAACAGGTGGCTTGGTGTCAGTCGTTTCATGTCGTGGACCAGGTGGTTTGCGCACGAGAGTCGGCAAGTGTAGCAGCAACGACGTGCGGTCCCACGCATGGGCCATGTTCTCCTATCCTGTCTCGATGATTCGCCCGACCGACGCTCCTTCAGGACTCATGCGTGTCGCTTCCACAGTTTTGTTCGCTCTCGTCGTTTGCGCGGCGGTGTATTGGCTGGTCGTGTATCAGCCGCGTGGGGGCACGCAGGTCGACAGGCCGGAGCTCGTGACTGTGGGCGGCCAGCCAGCTGGTGATTTGCTGTCTGGGACGGGCAAAGACGATGTGCCTGGCAAGAGGGCCGAGGCGTCCCGCACCGAGCATGGGATGGTGGGGGGGTATCTGGTCGATGCTGCTGGCGGTCCTGTCCGAGATGTCGCCTATGGCATCGAAAAGGACGGTGTGTATTCGGCTGTGGGGTTGACGGCTGCGGATGGGGCGTGGGCTCTCGAAGCGGAGTTTGCGCAGGGCAAGCAGGATGCCGCTACCCCGCGTTGTGTGTTCAAGGTCAACGCGACTGTCGATCTCGCGGTTCGGCTCTCGCGGTTGCGCGAGTCGCCGCGCGAGCCTTCGCGTGTCGTGCTGCCAGAGCTTGCCGACGCCAGCATCACCTTGGTCGATTACGTGAAAGGGGATTTGTGGAGAGTCCAGATCGATCCAGGCGTGAAGAGCGTCGACTTGGGTGAAGGAAGGGAGGTCCGCTTCAAAGGCCTGCGCTTGGAGAACCAGGAGAGGGTGTGCGGGTTCCGTTCCATGGCCGGAGCCGCCTTCGACCTGTATGCCGAAGGGGCTAGCTTCGAGCTGCGGGAGTCAACGAAGGTCCTCAAGCTTCCCAGCGCAATCCTGCTGCGCAAAAGCGCGCTGCGCCCCCGCGTGAAAGTGGTCATCGTAGGAGATGATGGACGAGTGAAGCCAGTTGGTGGACTTTGCTCCTTCCGTCAGAGCGCAGGTGGGACTCTCGAGCTCCGACTTCGTGATGGGGTCGTGGATCTCGGCTCCTGGCGCAGTCTAGCCTGGGACCGTGACTACTCGGTCTTCGTCACGCTCAGCGATTGTGAATACTTCGACCGCGCCTTCCGGACACAAAGACGGCCCACACGGGAGATCCAAGAAGTCCGCCTGCGACGCGGCGCGGGAAAGAAGTCCGTGGTGGTTTCCGGATTCAAGGGTAGGAAGCCCTTTTCCGCGATGTTCGAACAGGCGTCGGGAATGTGGCTGGGCATCAGCGCATCGGAAGTGCCAGAAGGCGATACCCGCTACTTCAGGATGCGACCTTCAGGAGAGGTGGACGTGACCCTGATGCCCGAGGGTTGGCGCCGCATCTTCTTCTTCTATCGCGATGGGGACATCGCAACTTGTCGCAACGATGGCCGTCGCATCACCCAAGTCCGGTTTCTCGAGACAACAGAGATCGAGGAGCAGAACCTGCTCACCCACTTCAAGGAGCTGCGCATCAAGGGGCCCTGTGTCGCCTTCTACGAGGTGCTCCTGCCCGGTCTCGTCCAGTCCCGGGAGTGGTGGATTCGCGTCGACGGTCTCAGGCTCGAAGCGACGGGACTGCGTGACGGCAAGCCCGTGATCTGGCACAAGAAGCTGCCGCTTGGCATGGTGAGTCGTCTGCGCTTCCAGCGGATCGGAGCTCCCCGGGGCTCGGACAGCATTGTGCGCATCCAGCGCAAGTGATGGCTGCAAGGTCTGCTCTTGGTCGACCCCGTCACGAGTTCCTTCCTCTTTGCCGATCGAAGGACAGCAAGAGCTCTTTTGACCGAGTAACAGAGTGCGTTTTATGGTTCTGAACGGAGTCATACGGCTTCAAGTCATCTGGATCAAGGAATCTTGATGAGGCGGTTGCTGCCGGCTTGGATCAGGATTTCCTCGTAATAACTCTCGCCAGCAAGGGTCTTCTTCTGGAACCCCGAGAGCTTGGCGTTGTTGGCAGCTCGAAGAATGTAACGCCCAGGCAGCAGACCCCGGAAGTGGGTCGTCACACTTGCATCCTCTCGGAGACACCGGCTCCAGGCGGCCCCGCTTTCCTTCGCACCCGGCTTGTCCGTGGTGGTCATGCGGGTGAGTTGGATACTCCAGAGACTCCAATCCTCTCCTGCAGCCAAGGGCGGAGTCGTCACCCTGATCCTTCCTGCCTTTGGGAGCACCAGCAGGACCACCTCTCCGCTTGCGATCGACCGGGGGGCATAGCCGAGCTTGTACCCGTAGATCTTCGCCGGTCGATGCAGGACCACCTCGAAACGTCCCTGCGCATCGCTCTGGGTCAGCACATCTCCTGCGAGCTTCATCTCCCCCTGTTCGATTTCACAACTTGTCCAGGACCGTGCTACATCAGGGTCGACACTGATCCTGACACCCGCCAGGGGTTTCCCGTCCGCATCTACGACGCGCCCCTTCACGCGTGGGGCGTCCATCAGCCTCAAGATTCCGAGGTCACTTTCCTTGTCGCGTCGCACCGAGACCTTGCGAGCCACATCCGCGTATTTCGAGGTCCGGAAGCGGATGTCGTAGGAGCCCGCCAGGACCCGCTTCATCACGAGCAATCCCCTGACGACCGGCATCTCGTAGGACCACAGCGTATCTTTCGAATGGAGCTCCACATCGACTTCGCTCAGGGGTTCGCCGCTCCAGGCCAAACGGATCCGGATGCTACCGAACCGGGGCAGGCGGATCTTCCATCCATAGTCCTGGCTACCGGCCGGGACGTGTGCCTTGAAGGAGGTATCCGCCGGCCACATGCTTGGCCAGCTATTGGGTCCAAGCTTGTCGAGGCCGAGCCTCTTGATCGGTCCTTCAGGAAGCGTAGCTGCCAAGGCATAGTCCCCTGCCCGCAGATTCTCGAGGACGAAGCTGCCGTCCGACTTCGAGACGGTGTGACTGGAGGCACCGGGCTCGGACTCGCCCAAGTCCCCCGCATACGAAGCTTGGATCTCCATGCCTCCCATAGGTTTTCCAGCATCCGTGAGGATGCGACCCCGGATCGTGAGTCCTCGATCCATGACGAAACGCAGCTCACGCCGCGTCTCTCCTGCCTTGATCTGCAACACCGGAGAAGATCCACGCAACAAGAATCCGTGAGTGACCGCACGAATCCGCCACGCACCCGGTCTCAGCCCAAGGATCCGAAAGCGCCCCTCGCGGTTGCTAGGGACCGATTGTCTCACCGAATGGCTCCACGAAGGTTCGCGCCACAGCCCTTGAGCCTCTGCGTCATAGGGACTCGCTTCGATGCTAACTCCAGGAATCCCTCGACCCTTGTCATCCACAACGGTCCCTTCAGCTGCTGCTCCATCGATGAGGCGCAGGACGAATCCGCCCTCCGAGGATTGGCCGTTTCCCTTCAGCGGTAGAGGCTCGGGCGAAACCATCGTGGTATGCACCGCGCTCAGGAACCAGCGCTCCTTGCCGATCGGCTGTACCGAAAACACCGACCTCTTGGCCGGTCGCACGGAGAAGCGGAACTCACCTCTTTCATTCGTTGTCCCCGCTGCCCTTGGAACCACCGATCCGGATGCAGGCTGCAGCACCACACCGACGCCCGCCATGAGTCTGCCTCGTTCGTCCACGACGCGCCCTGCGATGACGGGTGTGTGCATCACCTGGACAAGGGACTCCTCCTCGCCTGGCTTCAGCACGACGAAGCTCATGTCCCCCACATTGTTCGCGAATCGAAACCCCACGCTCGGTTCCCAGGCCTCGGGTTCTTCGTTCGCATGAAAACGACTCGGGAGAGCGAACCGTCCCTCGATATCGCTCGTGACCTCATACCCACCCACATGATTCTCGCAATCGACCTGGAAGCTCACGAACGGAGCAGGCCTTCCGTCTTTGAAGACCAACCTCCCTTTGAGCGGAAGACCGGGTTCCCAGGCCAGCTCGATCTCGGCCTTGGGGTGCTCGAGATCCAGTTCTTGCTCGCGCGAGGATTCTCGAATCACCCTCTGCTCGGAATGCGCCGAGATCGAGAACTCCGCGTTGCGGAGTCCGGTCACCTCGATCTGCCCCTCGACGGGAACCCGAATGTAGTGGATCGGAGTGGGCAAGCGCAGGTCCATCCCATGGTAGTACAAGGTCAACATGACCGAGACATCGGAGGGCTTGCCTGGTCCCTTCTCGAGAGATTCAGCAAGGCTGAAAGACATCTTGTATGGGCTGGACGGGTCCAGCTCGATCCGGACCTGGTCCGATCGACTCGCATCCACCTCTGTCAATCCAAGCCCAAAGCCCTCCACCCAGGTCAGCAAGGGCACACGGTCGGCAGGCAGGGCAGGAAATGAGAATCTACCCTCCGCGTCAGATCGCAGCTCGGACCAGGTGTCGATCCAGCTCCCACTGTTGGGCCAACTCGCCAGGATCCAGGCTCCGGCTAGCCCCTTGCCATCAGGCCCGACCACTTGCCCTTGCAGACCATAGCCTGCCACCAACTGCACGATCATGTCCTCCGCATCTAGCGAGGCTCGATCGATCCAGACTTGTGTCCAGCTCGTGCTCCAACCACGAGCCCGAACGATCAGCCGATACCTTCCGCTACCCTGTTCCCCCAAACCGAATCTGCCATCCTCACCACTCCTGGCTCGCGCCACCACCGGACCCATCCGACTCGGATCCCCCGCATCGGGCATCCGACGCAAAACCACCACGGCTCCCGCGATCGGCTCTGAAAGCTCATCGATCACCTGCCCCTGGATCACGCTGACCTTGTCTGCACCCAAAGCCACGCGTGAGCCCTGCCGGCCTTCTGCTTCACCCTCTTCCGATCGGTCCTCCTCCACCGGCGCTCCCGCCACTGCCGCGTCGGGGACGACTTGGATGAGGCGATCCCCATCCAAGTCCCATATCCCCAGCCCATAGGGGCTCAACACGAAGAAGCCCCCGAGGACGATGGTGAGTAGCGCCAGAAGGAAAGCATTACGGTTCATGAATCGATGGGTGGCGCGTGAGGGCTCTGGACTGGCGGCTCTGGACCGAAGGAACCAGATCGAAGGATCTGATCGATGCGATCTGGACCTCCTGAGGTTTGGCCCAGCGCGAATCTAGTGGCTGTGATTGTAGCTCTCTCGAGCCAGAGCGCTCGTCCTGTGGATTCGACCTTGGGCCAGCATCGTGGGACCTCATTCTCTCGCAGATGGAGACGATCTCCTTGATCACCAGCATCTCGAGGCGACTTTCCAGACTCCGGGGGCTGGCCTTATGTTCGGTGTATGTTAGGCTATACACCTTCAAGAAACCCAAGACATGGAGGCCTGACCATGCTGACACCTGCCACGAATGTTGCGGACGCGACGAGCGCCGATGCCGCCCAGATTTCATCTGTGCTGAACGACATGTCGACCCGCGACGAAGGGGCAGCAGGAGGGCCCCGAGACAAGGGGGTCGGACGACCTCAGGCAAGCGAGGGGCCATCCAGAGAAGAGGCGGCGCGCATGGCCTGCGCTCCTATCGACCTGGTGCAGGGCTTGTCGGTCGCAGTCGTTCGCGAAAAACTGAACATTGGCGTCCGGATGCAGGATACGGGCTCGCGACTGCTGGCCTTCTATCTTGTGGAGATGGAAGGGCGACGACTCTACCAGGACACGGGGCACAGCAGTGCCGTGCACTATGCGGAGAGTCGGCTCGGCATGGAGCCTCGGCGCAGTCGAGAGCTG
>Ga0114931_10001175_pt1 | contig 33297 bp, 40 predicted proteins | sample 2SBtaG_FD_89579 | JGI IMG/M metagenome (GOLD analysis project Ga0114931, IMG submission 89579) | Deep subsurface microbial communities from Kolumbo volcano to uncover new lineages of life (NeLLi) - 2SBTROV14_V59a metaG | ecosystem: Environmental > Aquatic > Marine > Volcanic | place: Kolumbo...
GTTGTTTTGAAGGTAGTTTTGATAATTCTTCTATTTTTTCTTTTGATAGTATCTCTGTTCCTAAAAACCCCAGCTTTACTACTGGTAACTCAAATTCTTTAATATATTCAAATAAAGCCTTTATTGGTGATATTGCATCTTGTGTTGCTGTGATTACAAGTGTTGGCCCTGCCATTGTTTCATTTAATATTTGTGTACCCATTTTTTCTTTTAGCACTTTTTTAATTAGTGTGTTTTTGTAAACTTTTGCACTTGCATTTGCACTGTCAAGTTTTGCTCTAAGGTTGTTTATCTGGTTAACCTCTAGCCCAGAATAGTTTGCAAATACAATAGATTTAGCATTTTCTATGTTTTTTACTAGGTCGTAATAGTTATCTTTATTTTTTAGATTTGGCATAATTTTTTTATTGAGGGGGTAAAAGTCAATATTGATTAACTTAAAATTCCCTCGGTAGGATTTATGAAAATCACTTTGCACCCATTTTGGTATTCTAGGCGACTAAGCTTTTTCGTCGCTAAGTCTTATGTTTCACCTACTGTCTTTAGGACAACAGAAATTGTATCAGAGATTTGTGTTTATGCAAGTTTTTACTAAACTCTCCAATTACTCTGCATCATTTTTACTAAAATATTATTTGTTACAAGTATACTTAAAATAGATTTATTAAAGCTTATTACATGTTTCCCAATATGTTTTGCACGTAATATACACTGACCACCTTTTAATCTGTGCTTGCAATCCTGGTTTACAAATCTTGTTTTTTCATCAATGTAGAAACTATTTTCATCATCTAATGATGCCCTTGTCCATAATGGTGTAGTTGTTGATAACGTTGAGGTTGTCATTTTGGTTATATAAATTTCTACTAATACTAATGTTATAAGCTAGTACGGTTTTTTGCTTGAAAAATCACTAATCAATTTTCAACAAATCCTTAACAACCTCTTATATATATGTAATAGTCTATAGGGTAGGGGGTAAAAGATATTACTACTTAAAACTTTAATTATGAACAAATTAAAGGAAAGTTCTGTTAATCCTGAAGATTTAATGCATTCTAGCTATAGAGAACATATAGTTAATTATGTTATTGGTCTTACTAAAGCCAAAGAGTCGGTTGTAATTGTTGCTATAAAAGGATATGGGTTAAGTCGGATGTTAAGATTTATTACTTACGGTAATTATCCTGCAAAGTTACATTTGCAAAAAACAAGGTTGGTTTATATTAATTTGTTAGATTTTACCTCGAAAAGTGTTCATACTGTTATTTCTCATTTAAACGAATATCTACAAGAAAAAAAGAAAGACGAGTATTTATGTTTTATTATTGATGAACTTGGGGTTAATAGCAAAACAGAAAATTTATTTAGATTACTTAAAGGTTTTAGAGGAAAAGATAGAGAGCATATTTCTTTTATTATCGGACTTAGTGTAGATAAAAATACAGATTTTAATGTTTTAAGCCCTAAACAGTTTATAACCGATTTAGTAGATAGTAACATTTTTAGACTTCCACCACTTTCACAAGTTGATTTTTTTAAGGTTGCTGAAGAAATGATTGCAAGGTTTGGTTTAATTATGACAAGAAAAGATGTAGAAGAGTTGTATAAACAAACGAAAGGTGTACCAAGCAAGCTTAAAATTATGTTACAAAATAAGTTTAAAGAGAAATTTTTAGGAAATGTTGAGCAAGTTGAGTTTCAGGTTTCTCAGTTAGAGCTTACAAATGGGCATATTTTATGTAATAAAGAGAGAATAGATTTAGAACTTACTAAGGCAGAAGAAGGGTTTTTAGCATTGCTAATTGAAAATAGGGGAGAGGTGGTACATAGAGATCAGTTGTCTGTTTTGTTATCACCAGATAGTGATGGGCAAGGTGTTAGTAATGAGTAGATTGATCAGGTGATTTATAGATTAAGAAAGAAATTAGTTAAATTTAAATGTAAAGAGGAAATTCAAACTTATACCGGTAAAGGGTATGGGTTAATGGGATAGACAAAAAATATGGGCGAAAGGCTAGACGGATATGTTGTCTAAAGTTGCCTTTCGCCCTTAAGACGGATGCAGAATTGCATTTTTTCTCTCCTTTTGGCGTTTATCTATTAGGAGGAATTCGGCACTGACTGTGGTCAGTGCATGAACAACACACTGACCCATCCCTGCAGATAATACCCTGAACGAATTGTAGTAGTTTTTTAAACAGGGACATTTTTCTTCTCCTTTCAAGAGAAAAAATAGGTTACTAATTCAGCTAACCTATTGTCGAATAAGAATATAATTATACACATTTAATGTGTTGCTTGCAAGTATTTATTTTTCTTGACTGATACATATATAAGGTGTATAATTTGCTATAGGATAGAGAATTTGTGAGGGGAGAGAATGTTTCACTGACATTCAAAGATCGGTGAATTTTAAATTTTATCGCACTCAAAAAAAGAAAGATGCATATATAATGGGTCATGCATCTATAGATTAGATATTAGTTTTCATCTAATTTATGCTCTCAAAGCATTAAGCTTTGATCTTCTTACAGAAATTTTGCTCTCCAAGATTTCTGTGACCTTTATATTGAAATACACAGGCGAGAAAGAGAAAGCAATATGGGGGTTTAATAAAAGGCAAAAAAGAAAAAACCTTTTATCCCATAACGCACTCTTTCTCGCCTGAAATTTTTCACATTATTTTTATCATTTTTATATTTAAGCTTTTAGAAATAGAAAGACCCACTCACTTACGTCATCCTCGAGTACTCATCGAGGATCCAGTTTTTTCCATCCTCCGTTACCCTCTGGCTTTGATTGAAAATTGCACCCCCTTCGTCATCCTCTGGCTTGACCAGAGGAACCAGGGGAATGGATTCCCGATCGAAGTCGGGAATGACGGTGGGGAGGAAGTGGGAATGACGTGGAGGAAAATCCACCCCCTTCGTCATCCTCTGGCTTGACCAGAGGAACCAGGGGAATGGATTCCCGATCGAAGTCGGGAATGACGGTGAGGGGAGTGGAAATGACGATAGAGGGAAGCAGGAATGACAGTAATAAAATTAGCTAGGAATAAAATGAAACGTAAGAAAAACTAAACCTCTACCTTTATGCCTTTACCCATTGTAGTTGAAACATGAACCGATTTTATCCATTCTGGTTTTGTCTTTGGGGGTTTGTTAGCTTTTATTGCATTAAATAGGGCATTAAAGTTTTCTACCAATTGATTATCTTCAAAGCTTACTTTTCCAATGCTAGTATGAATTATAGGTAGGTCAGTTTGAGTTTTAATCTCAACTTTTCCTTTTTTAAACATTGATATGGTTTCTTTTAATTTATTTGGTTTTACAACTGTTCCTGATTTAGGGTTTGGCATAAGTCCAACTGGTCCTAATGTTCTTGCTACTGATGCTAGTTTTGGCATTGTAGATGGTGTTGATATTATTAGGTTTATGTCTGATATTTTTATCTTATTACTTGTAATATCTGCAATTAGTTGTTCTTGACCAAATTTAACATTGGGAAATTCCTTTTCTAGTTTTGTGTCATAATCGTTTGCAATAACTAATATTTTTAATTCTTTCCCTGTTCCGTGTGGAAGACCTATTGTTGTTCGTATTGCTTGGCTTTTTACATCTAAGTCTAAGTTTATATGAACCTCTACACTTTCAACAAAGTTAGCTTTTGCCTCCTTTTTTATTTTTTCTATTGCTTTTTGAATTGTCATAATTTTATTTAACATCTACTCCCATGCTTTTTGCTGTTCCTGCTATTATTTTTGCACCCTGATCAATTGTTCTTGCGTTTAAGTCTACAAGTTTTTGTTCTGCAATTTTCCTTACTTGTTCCATTGTTATTGTTGCAACTTTATCTTTATTGGGTACTCCACTGCCTTTTTTTATGCCTGCTGCTTTTAAAATTAAAGAGCTAGCTGGGGGAGTTTTAGTAATAAATGTAAATGTTTTATCTTCAAAAACTGTTATTACAACTGGAATAATATCTCCTTTTGAGTCTTTTGTTCTTTCATTAAATTCTTTGCAAAAATCCATAATTGGAAGTCCGTGTTGACCTAGTGCTGGTCCAACTGGAGGAGCAGGATTAGCTGATCCTGCTGGTATTGCTAGTTTAATAAATGTTTTTATTTTTTTAACTGATTTAGCCATAATTGTTTATTGATTTATTAACAATGTGTGATTATACAGGCTCTACCTGTGCAAAATCAAGCTCTACTGGTGTTTCTCGTCCGAAAATGCTTACTAACACTGTAACTACTCCTTTTTCATTATCAACACTGTCAACTTTTCCTAAAAATTCTTTAAATGGACCATCTATTATCTTAACTCCGTCGCCTTCTCGATATTCTGCTTCGAAAGTTGTTGCTCCTGCTTGCATAAATTGCATTATAGAGTCTACCTCTTTTTTTGAGATTGGAGTTGGTTTATCACCTATTCCTACAAATCCTGTTACTCCTTGAGTTCCTCGAACAGCATACCAAGCGTTATCTTCCATTTCCATATTAACAATTATGTATCCGGGAAAGATTCTTTCATCAACTGATCGTTTTTTTCCATCAGAAATCATTATTTTTTCTTGAGTTGGCACTAATATCTCAAATATTTTATCGGTTAGCCCTAAAGCTTGAACGCGCTGTTGTAAGGTGTCTGCAACCTTGTTTTCGTGTCCAGAGTAGGTATGAACAACATACCACCTAGCGCCTTTGCTAGGTACTGCTATTGTTATATGTGAATCGTGTTTTGTAGTTTTTGTTTTTTCTTCTGCTTTTTCCATTATTTTTTATCGAACTAGTGCTTTTAATCCTTCTGTAAAAAAAGAATCTAGCACAAAAATATACACTCCAATTGTTAAAGATGCAACAACTACAACTTCAGTGTACCTTATTAATTCTTTTTTTGTAGGCCATTCAACTTTTTTTAATTCGGCTTTTGATACTTGAAAAAAGTTAGTTATCTTTTTAATCATAGCTTTAACCAGGGTATTATACAGTAGCAAGGGGGATGTAGCAACAGTTATCAGGGTGGTTTTAAGTCAATCCGCCAAAGCTCGACTAATTCACAAACAAATCGCTTCGCTCTTTGATGAGAACGATATCAAACCCTGCCTGCGCAGGCAGGCCCGCAGGTTTGACCTTCTTCTGCCACAATAACTTACAAGTTCTTTTCCAAAAAATCTTAAAAACAATCGAGCTAAGCTCGACTAATTCACAAACAAATCGCTTCGCTCTTTGATGTTCATTGAGTATAATTAGCTAATGACTTTAGAAATCTTACTAACAATTGTGTTTTTTGCTTTATCAGTAATTATCCACGAGGTTTCTCATGGGTTTATTGCTAATAAACTAGGCGATCCAACTGCTAAACTTAGCGGTAGGTTAACCTTAAACCCAGTTTCTCATATTGACCCGATAGGGAGCATTTTGGTTCCTGCTCTGCTTTTTTTTAGTGGAACAAAGTTTCTTTTTGGATGGGCAAAACCTGTTCCAATTAACCCAATTAACTTTACTAATCCTAAAAAAGATATATTAAAGGTGTCAATTGCTGGACCAGTTAGTAATTTGATAATTGGTTTTATTGCATTTGTTGTTTGGAGATTAGTTCCAGAAACTTTAGTTTTAAGCTCTGTTATGGTTAATACGTTTAGTTTAAACATTGCGCTTGCCATATTTAATATGATTCCGGTTTTCCCACTTGATGGAAGTAAGGTTTTGGCAGGTTTATTACCATATAATTTAGAGTACAAATATAGGCAATATGAAAAATATGGAACATTTATATTACTATTTATTATTTTTACAGGGTTAACGGGTGTAATTTTTCAGTTTTTTGCACCCATAATTTTGGGTATTTATAGTTTATTGACCTTTTGGATTTGAGTGAAAAGTGGTTTTTAATTTTTTGATAGAGTTTCTTCTGTTAATTTATTTCCTGATGTATAATTAGATAGATAACATGAAAGTGTTATCATCCTGCGAAAGTTGCGAAAGGGTTAATGTTTTCCGAACATATTTCTGCAGGGAAAGCAAGTTTTGCATGCCGTGGTGTGCAAGTTAGCTTACCCACTTGGTTTAACCGGGAACGCAGTTTAGCTTGAGTAGCGCTTTTGTGGGAAGAATTTATCTTTCTGTAGTTAAAGTCTGGGAGGTTAAAACAATATGCAAAAACTAACTAGATTTCATCATATTAGTTTTAAACATGCGTTTAACGGCGTAGTTTATGCTTTTAAAACACAACCAAATTTTAAAGTTCATACATTTGTCTTTTTGTTGACTTTATTTTTAGCATATTACTTTCAAATTTCTTATGTAGAATTATTGTTAATATTTCTAATTTCCGCTTTAGTTTTTTCTTTAGAAATGTTAAATACCGCAATAGAGGCACTAAGTGATGAGGTTAGTGGGGGAGAATGGAAAAACTTAATTAAGGTGGCAAAAGACTGTAGCTCGGGGGCAGTACTAATTGCAAGTATTTTTGCAGTTATAATTGGAGGCTTTATTTTTTTGGGGAGAGTTTTTTAAAAATTTCTAGTACTTTTTTATACACAATTTCTTCGCCATTTTCTATCGTTTGTATTTTGTAATCAAAGTTGTTAATGTGTTTTATCTCTTGGTTAAAGGATTTTAGACGCTGTTGAATATCATTTGTACTCATATTAGGCTCTCTTTTTAAAATTCTTGCTTTTATAATTTCAGGATCATGTGGGTATAAAAAAATGGTTGTATAAAATTTTTTAGGTAGGTTTTTTTCAATCTGAAAATATCCTTTAAGTTCTAGCTCTTTATAAATTATTTTTCCATTTTCAACTGCATTGTAAATTTCTTTTTTGTTTGTTCCTTTATAATCAAGGTTATGTACAAATGCATATTCTAAAAAATCTTTTGATTTAATTTTGTCTTGAAACTGTTTAGGAGTAATAAAAAAATATGGATCACCTTGTTTTTCACCATTCCGCATTTTTCTATCAGTGTAAGAGGGAAGATAAATATATTCTGGATTTCTTTCTCTAAGCAACCTAACTGTAGTGCTTTTGCCAATTCCTGTTGGACCCATTATAAATACGACTTTGCCTTTCATGTAGAGGGTAGTATATAACTTTTAGCATTTTGTGGCTAGAGAATAGTTGTTTTAATCATAGATTTTTGCCCTTCGGTCATCCAGAGCAACCCCTTTCGTCATCCTCGAGTAATCATCGAGGATCCATCACACTCTCCGTCATCCTCGAGTACCCATCGGGGATCCATTACACCCTCCGTCATCCTCGAGTACCCATCGAGGATCTAGAGGAATGGATTCCCGATCGCGTAGTCGGGAATGACGAGGAAGGGAGATCCACCCCTTCGTCATCCTCTGGCTTGACCAGAGGAACCAGAGAAATGGATTCCCGATCGAAGTCGGGAATGACGAGGAAGGGAGATCCCCCACCTCCGTCATCCTCTGGCTTGACCAGAGGAACCAGAGAAATGGATTCCCGATCGCAGTCGGGAATGACGAGGGAGGGAAAATCCGGTTTAATGTAAAAGCGATATTTTAATATTATTCAGGATAAATTTGCGCTTACTTAATATTATAGATTCTCAAGTTTCTTTGCTCCTCAGGATAAATTCCACCAACAAAACATTAGTTTTGTGGAAATGGATCCTTTGGCTCACTAGCGTTTGCTCAGGATAAATTCCACCAACAAAATCAAAGATTTTGGGTGTCATTTACTTTAGTTTTGTGGATTCTTTATGGTTTGTATGTTTTTGGCAACGCTTACAATACTTGCTTATTGCAAGTTTTTCTGTTGTATTAACTTTGTTTCGTTCAGTCATGTAATTTTGCTCTTTGCAATTTTCACAAACTAAATGAAGTAATATGCGTGATCCTTTTCTTGCCATATAAAAAAGTAACTAATTAACGAAAGAATTTAAACACCTATTTGCTGTTTTGTCTAGTATTACTTTGAATAATTTTATTGGGCTCTTTTAAAAATTTCAATAGAATCTAATAAATTAATTTTTGTATCTTGGTTTATATCAAAGTTTTTCATTGTTATATGGGATGGAAGATTAAATTGTGATTTATCTGTTGTAAATAAATATTTTGCTAAAGAAACATAGTCTATCGTGTTTGTTAAATTGTCTAAATTTAAATCCCCATCTTCGATAAAATTCATATTAAATTTAGCTAATGACATTGTAGTATCAAGACCCCACCACCCGTCACCTTCAACGTCAACTCCAGCGTAGAATAAATTTAAGACGTTATTACTTATTAGTGCATGTGGTGTCCATATATATTTTTTGTAATGGCTTGTTTTTCCAACTTCGAGTAATGTTTGTATTTTTTCGAAATTTATTTCGTCATAAGAGATTGCTACATTTATAGTTTCTGGTGGTGGTGTGTTATCGGTGCTTATTGAATAAAAGTAATAGGTTAACCCGTCTTGTTTATATACACTGCCGTGAGTTGCGCCGTGGGGGGCATTTAATGTAGTTTTATTTGTGAAATTGTGACCATCTGTTGATGTGAGTTTTTTTAGATAACCTTGTTCGATTATGTATAACTCAAAAATCCCGTTTTTGTAAAAAATTGTAGGGGAATCTATAAACTCGAAATCTTTTGGGGTTATACTACCAAGTTTAGTCCAATTAATTCCTGGAGCTGGAGCTGTTGCATGATGTATCCACACTTTTAGTGGATGGCTTCTTTTTGCTGTTAGGTAATACATATGCCATAGCCCATTTTTGTCGATAGTTACTGATGCAGCACATGACAAATCATCCTCATCATCTATGTTGTTTCCTTGCACCACAATTTCAGGTTTAGTCCACGTTTTTAGATTATCCCAGGATTCTGTTCTCCATACTTTATCTCTTGAAGTGTTTCTACAGAAATAAATTAAAGTACTTTGCCATCCGTTTCTATGTAATGGGTAAGGAGAGTAGGTTGAAGTATATTTTCCAGCACTTCCAATAATTTGTTGGTCACTAGTCATTGAAAAGTTGGGAACAGTTTTAGCAAATGAAACATTTGGGTTTAGGTAGATATAGCTAATTATTATTACTATAATCACACTTACAAGTGTGCATCGTACAGGATTTATCATATTATTAGTAAGTATTCATAGTAGGTTGCTATCTCTTTTGGTTTTTAAATTTTTTCATAAAATTATAAATTTACAATATAACTTGGAGGTGCAGAGGGGAATCGAACCCCTGCATCGAGGTTTTGCAGACCCCAGCGTTTCCACTTCGCCACTGCACCATTTATTAACTTATTAATACCAACAATAAATATAACAAACAATATCAAACCTGCGGGGTTCGATGTTCTTGAATGGCAGGCCCGCCCGGACTCGAACCGGAAACAACGGTTTTGGAGACCGTTATGATACCATTTCACCACGAACCTATGTTTTTTACTTCTTTATTTTGTGTCTATTCAAGTCTTGCCAGACTTGCGGTTTTGCCTGCCTACGCAGGCAGGGAGACCGTTATGATACCATTTCACCACGGATCTATGTAAGTCAATTTCCACCTTCAACTTTGTCTGTTACAATTATACACGATAATTATGATTTGCTCTTTAAATAATATAGTTTACAATATTTAAATTGACTTTTTGCAGAGGTTATAAACTAACGAGATAAGGAAAATTTAACAAAGAAATAATATGAATCTAGCTGGAATAGCTCAATGAGTATCTGTGAATGAAATGAACAGTTTACGAATTATGCAGAGGTTAAACAGTTAAGTGAAAAGGTTATTTAACAAAGAAATAATATGAATCTAGCTGGAATAGCTCAGTGGTTAGAGCAGCTGTTTTGTAAACAGCAGGTCGGTGGTTCGAATCCACTTTCCAGCTCCATAAAGACTTAGTAAACTACTGGATAAGCTTAGTTGCCTTAAATACTTACTACAGTGCTCTATTTTTACTATATAATAGCTTTGAAATGATAAACTATAATACTTATGAAACTTTTTTCAACAGCAATAAAGAAAGCAGATATTGATTTAATAAAACTTACATATGGTGAGTATTTCAAAATAGTTATAGATATTAAACAAGAGATATTAGTTGTGGGGTGTGAGTTGCATGCAGACGGTGCAGAGTTGTTATTAAATGAAAATAATTCTAAAGATGAAAATATTTGGGGTGGAGCATTTGATTTAAACTCTAAGGAAATATACTATAGTGCAGTATATAATATTAAACCAAGATTAAAAAATAACGCGATGGATATATTAGATGGAGATGTTAGAGATAAATTTGGTAAACTTACTAAAAATTTTTTCAAAAATGTTTATTATGAACAATAAAAATCGTAATTTTGAACTTGATTTTATAGGAAATTTATATCGTTTAGCATTTTTTTTAGCTACAGAAAAAGAATATAAAAATACAAAATTAATCATAACAAGTTTGGAGAAAGATATAGAACAGATTCCACCCACCAATAACAAAACCAATTTTTATAAGTTGGTACAGTTTATAAAAACATCATTTAATAGCATTTCATCAAATAGAGATAAGCAACTACTGGCACAACAGTGTTTAGACAGATATAATATTTTGATTACACAGTACACTGACGCCGAGTTCGCATAGTGGCAATTGCAGGAGACTGTAAATCTCCCGGCCTAACGGCCTCCGAAGGTTCGAGTCCTTCACTCGGCACCAGAGTAAATAGCATGTTAAGATGAAAAAAGAGTGTTAAGAAGGTTCCCCGACTTTATAATATTTGTCGGGATTAACTGTAAGTAGTTTCGCCAAGTCTCAAACTTACAGTTTAACGAGTCCTTCACTCGGAATTATAAGACAAATTTTCAGTCAACTATGCTTTAAGTAAAGTCATAAAAACAATGAAGTCTACTAAAAAACTAAAAGAATATATTGATAGGAAGGTAAAATTTCTTAGTCGAAATTTCTATATTGACGAACGTGCTCATATACCAAGACCATCTACCGAATTTATTACCAAATCTTATATTAAAAGTATAAATGATCTTGTTAGCCCAAATTTAGTCGTTGCAGATATTGGAACGGGAAGTGGTGTATTACCAGTTTCAACAGCTCTTGAATGCTCAAACATAAGAAAAATATATGCAATAGATTTGTTTGAAGATGCTTTAAAGGTTGCAAAAATAAATCGATCAAAATATGGTTTAGCGAATAAAATTGCCTTTGTAAAAGGAGATTTGTTTAAACCATTATTAGAGAAACCTGTTGATGTTATCTTGGCTAATTTGCCCTTTGCGGATGCAGCTAAAATGCAAAAACTACGACCTGAAGTCATTAAGTATGAACCAATATCGGGCATTTATGGTGGAAAGACAGGGTTCGAGCTATATGATAAATTATTTAGACAGCTTGATAAATATCAATATTTTAATCGTATTAGAATAATTTGGATATATTGCAATATAGAACATAAGCAAAGGGTTGAATATTTACATAAGTCCTTGCTTAGGGACTTTAAGTTAAAATTTGTAAAAGATAAATATAAACCATACTACCTACATTGTTATTTTTATCGTTGTTAGTAATATCAAGATGGTTTTTGTGAGCGTAAGATAGAGCATCTATCACTAACTCTGTCATTTTTAAAATTTAATTATTATTATCCGTAATTTTTTCGTACTTCAAAATTAAATATAACACCAACTAAATTTATACTTTCAGTTTTATAAATTTTATTAGTTCGTTAGCAATCTTTGAACTGTCAAAACGTCTCATAAGTTCAATGCTGTTGTTTTGAGATAGTATATTAAGACTTCCTTCGTATATTATTTTTCTGTCGATTATGACTATCTTTCTATGATGATTACCTTTTACTAGCTTTACATCAATTCCCATATCTGCCATATGCATAATCTCATTTGTAGCAATATCTCTACTTTCTGAATCAAGATCTGAAGGATCTCTTGTTATTATGAGAACTTTAGTTCCACGATCCAATATTCTTGTAAATATTAAATAAAACTTTTCTGCTCTTTTAGCACTAATGAAAGGCGATTCTATAATAACCTCGCTTTGTGCGTTCTTTATATCCTTAAAGAAAGCTTGATAAAAGGTTTTCTCATCATATAATATAGAAGATGCCTTGTCTGGGGTAGTTTTAAAGAATTTGAACCAGTTCATTGCGCCTCCTCCTTTTCTTTAAAATAGGAGATAGCAATAATCAGTTCAGTTTTTTCTTTAGGATCTATTTTTAAAGTAAGATAGGTTCGAACATCGTCCCAGATGGGTGCACCATAGTAATAGCATGTTAATATAAAAAAAGGTGTTAAGAAGGTTCCCCGACTTCATAATATTTGTCGGGATTAACTGTAAGTAGTTTCGCCAAGTCTCAAACTTACAGTTTAACGAGTCCTTCACTCGGCACCATGCTGAGATAGCTCAATGAGTATCTGTGAATGAAATGAACAGTTTACGAATTATGCAGAGGTTATAAATTTAAGAGACATAAGCAAACTTAACAAAGAAACTAAATAAAAAGAAACTAAATAAATCTTGCTGAGATAGCTCAGTTGGTAGAGCACATCCATGGTAAGGATGAGGTCTCGGGTTCAAATCCCGATCTCAGCTCCATTAAAATATTTAAGTTAGTAGAATTAATTAATATTTTTTAATAAAAAAACCTACCTAGATTTTTGATGATCATAGGTAGGTTTTACAAGGTCACAACACACTTGTTATTATCAATCTAATTGCGTGCAATCCCCCAAAAATCAGGAACAGTACGAAAACAAAAACAAGTACACTGTTGTTTCGTATTTTTGCTTTGCGTGTTTTTGCATCACTTACTCTCCCAACTAGATACAGGTATTTTGTGCTTTGATTGTTTTGTCTGCTCCAATAAAAACTGTACAGCATAAAAGCTAAAGGAACAAAAACTATTAGGGGCAGATAACCTGTCGCCACATATAACAGTATTCCTGCAAATATGCCAGGAATGACAAATAAAAGTCCTAATGCGTCTTCCTTAGTTTTTAAGCTCTCCAGAGCATCAAACTTCTCTTTGTATTTTGGATTGTCAGTGTCAAGTTCTGACATTTCTTTTGCTATATCTGTTACAGATCTTTTACCTCTGGTTTGTGTTAAAGCTAACCAACAAATAAGGAGTGATAATAATACTGCCTTAATAACAATCTCATTTAGATTTAACATTTTAACTTGTCCTTTCATTGTTAATGAATTGGTTTTAGTTTGGTGATTGGTATATAATACCACAATCATTGCATATTTAATACGCAGGTATTATAATTCCTGCACACAAATTACAAAATGAGGGGAGGCTCATTTTGAATCTACCTTTTTCAAGATCCAAGATGGATCTTTAACAAACTGTTTTTTATTCATTTTATTCAATCGTGAATTTATGAATCAAAAAATATATAGACCAATGGAGGAATGACATGAACAAGGGAAATGTGGTTTTTGTTTTGGTGATCGTGTTTGCAGCCACATATACGCTTGGCACATATGTTATGCCAAACAGTGTTTTTGGAAATGTGGCAAGGTTTGTAAATGGTGATTCTGTTTCAACAATGGAACCTGTTTCTGCAATGCCAGTTGAAAGTTTCCCTGCAGATGGGTTTTCGCCCTCTACATTTAGTGGAGTGAGTGGAATCGATTTTGGGGTTACGGCAAGTAAAGTAGTTGGGTCAGTATCAGAGCAGGCTCGGTTAGTAGGACAGATGCAACCATTGCAAGCTGTTGAAAACCCATTTTCTGCCAGTGTTACGGATTGGGTAGTGTTTCTGGTGTTTTCTTTTTTCGCGATTTGGTTTTTTGCTTTGCTCGTTAGTAGAGGAGTGAAAAAAGGACAAGAGCTTGGTAACACAGTTAAGAATGGGATTAGTCTTAAGACTTTCTTACTTTTGATTGTTGTGGCTGTTTCGGGGCTTTTGGGTTACGTGGAATATGAAGGTAGCGGAATAATTGGACTTGCTCAATATAGTGGTCTAATTATGGCTGCAATTATGTTTATTGTTTTTGCAATGAACTTTTCCAAGGTAACTCAAACTATTGGCACTGTAGTCAGTGGAATTGTTTTGCTAGTTGGGATATTTTTTTTGCCAGTAATCGGGGTAGGACTTCTTGTCCCTTATGCCGATTCTGCTTATGTTGCTGAGATTGAGGGTATGTCTCCTGCACTTGTGCAACTTGTGTTTTCGGTTGCTAGAGAAAACCCCATCTGGGCACTTGTTTTGGGGTTAGCACCATTTATGCTCTGGTTTCTTTATAATCGAGAATTTGATCAGGGAGGTGAATAAATGAAGTTGGATATTGTAAATTTACTGTTGATAGGAGGGGTGCTTTTGGGAGTGCTTTACCTTATCTTCCCAGATTTTTTTGATGGGTTGTTGGGTAGTTTGCAAGCCCAGCCTGCAAAGCAGCAGGTTGCTCAACAGCAAAGTACAGGGGCAACGGGAGCTACGTTAGAAATTTCAGGTTGGTTTATTGTAGTTGCTGTAATCGGTTTAGTATTGGTAATACTTACCCAATTTGTTAACCCTATCATTGTAATTGCAGGTGTAACCTTAGTGGTTATAATTTTAGGGATATCTGTGTTTATCTATCAAAAGGAGGATGTAAAAACAATTCAAGTATCCGGACAAACATCGGATGGTTCTACTGCTTCTGTAAAGATTCTGATTACTGTAAGTCGAAAGGCTACAGGAATTTTAGAATTTTTGCAGTTGACATTGTTTGATCCAAGAGGGGATGATTTTGGTGATGTTGTTGTGTCATCTGTTAATCAGACTGCTAATACAGCAATTGGGCAGATTGCTTCTGATAGGTTTTTACGATCAGCGAAGGATATTTCAAACACGGTCAGAACATTGCTTGATGCCAACCCCGATGTGCTTTTTCGTGTTCACAGGATTGCGGTACCTGAGGTATCATTGCCACGGGCGATGGTTGAGGCATTGGTGCAACAAGCAACAGCGGTAGCAGATGCCTCCACAGTCGCAACTACGGTTAAAACTGTGATTGATCAATTGCGGGCAAACAATATCCCGGTTACTGAGGAAACTGTGCAAGTAGCAATTGAAAATTTGATAAAAGCTCGGGCTGATGCAGATCGAATCTCGGCTGCTGGCAGTTCATTTGGTGGATTTGTTGAATGGTTTTTGCAGCGGGTTGAGGGTATATTTCAAGGGGGTGATAACAAATAACCATAGCCATTGTGTTTTGGGTTGAATTTAAGTTAGATGGAGGGTGATATGACATTGAATTACAAGAAGTTTAGCGATTTCTTGATCGCTGTCAATGTGTTTGCGATTGTGGCAAGATTGGTGTTGGGTCTGCTGATTTTTCAGTATGACCTGTTTTTCTACTTGCCGTTTTTTGGGATCACATCTCATTGGATGCCTTTTTATCCGGCTTTGGTTTTGGCTGCTCTGGGTTCAGGTACATTTTGGGTCTTGAGTAAAGAACAACCGGATAACGAATTTTACCAGTGGGCTGTGATTGCTTTTTTGCTTTTGATGTCTATTAATCTTTTCTTCAACATTCCCTAAAGGAGGGAGTAATGTCAGAACAAAATGGTAGCAGTAAAAGCAGTAACAAAGTAAGTGGTTGGGTCTGGGTAGCATTGTTTGTTGCTGTCATGATGGCCTTTGCGCCAGATGAGATGCATGTATTGAGTGACTGGATATTGAATAGCTCTCAGTCTACGGCAATTGCCAACCCGACAATCAACGTAAATGTCGAGGCGCCCAATTTTGATGGGTTGGCCAAGGCATTGGTAGATCAGGCTAAGGCAACCCAAGACCAAAATGAGTTGATATCTGAGGGCAATGATATCCAAAAAGGCGTTCAACAGGCACAAAAGCGTGCTGCAGATGCATTGCAGAAGGAAGAAGACTGTGCGGCCCAAATTCGGGATACACCAGCTCTTATTCGGTTTGTCGAATGGGCTTTGGGTTACAATCCATGTCAATAAATTTGCAAGACTGATATCAGCTACTACTTAGTGGTATCAGTCTTTTTACCTATGATTGGAGGAACTTTGATGTCTCGTCAAAATATGGTGATTGGCTTTATTGTTGTGCTGCTTGCGTTTATTATTATTCGCAATCGTGGGAGTCAGCAACAGTTGGCACAACAAGTTGATCCACAACAAGTTGCTGAGAATGTAGCAAAAGAAACTGCACAACAGGTTGCTTCTCAGTTTCAAGGCGCAATTCAGAATGCAGTTGCTCCTGTCTCACCCGAAAAATCTCAATCCCCACAAATCCGTGATGCTCGAGAAGAGCTTTCGAACTTGGGGTACAAAGCTATTGTTGCGCCCCAAGGTAAGGTGTGTGGAGGGGATAACTCTTTATCATTTGGAGATGTGCTTGCTGTTCCAGGGAAACCTGATTATTATCTTGTGGTTAGATATAAGAAAGGTTTTGATGGAAACGGGGTAGATGGTGAACACTGTTCTTATATAGTGTTTTACATCCCCCCAAATAGTTCCGTGTCGCCCAACATTAATCCTTTGGATTGTTATACTGTGTTTTACGACAACTTGCCACCCACGCCATTCACCTTTGGTAATGGTGCGACTTTAAAAGTGGCAACATTTCATCCAGAGGTTGTAGTCCCGAATGGTTATGAGAACGTTCGGGATGGGGCTTATTGTGTAAATGGCAATTGGGAAATCCCGAAAGGATAATGCAAGATGAGGAGTCTATCGTTTGGTCTTATAACGGTAGCGTTGTTAGTCATGCTTCTTTTTTCCGGTTGTTGGGGACAGAAAAAAAACTCAGCGCCAGTGTCAACGTACGGCATCCCCTTAACCCAAAAATATTACGACACAGATGGGCGGATGGGTAGTAGTTGGCAGGTGCAGGACACCCCATCATGCCCATTTTCTGTGGGGACTGACAACAATGGAACACTGTTGTTGCTTTACCCCGAGGGTTGTAAGGTTGATGGGTATGGACGCGGTATTCGCCTTGTACCAAAAAAAAGGAGATAATCCATGGAAATTTTTAGTGAATTTTTCTTTTGGGTGCTGGTTGCTTTTGTGCTTTTCTTTATTTTGCCTCTCATGCTTCGAAAAACCCATACTAAAGGTAGAGAAATGCAGCAATCTTCTCCAGCAACCGTTCCAGCTGTTGTAAACAGACCTGTAGCGGTTGCAAAATCACCAAGAAAAAGAAGAATCTCTTTAGGATGGATACTTCTTATTCTTATTTTTGTGTTTGAGGTAGTTTTGGTAGGTTCTGGTCAGGCAGTAGAGATTTTAACCACCGATTATACACAAGGTGATCAGTTTGAGAATAGGGCAAATCAGGCAATGGTAAATTGTTTGTCTGATTCTTCTCAAACTGTAAAGTCTTGCAGAAATTTGTTTGTAGAAATTTTGGTAAACGAACCACCATAAGTAGAAAGGTAGTTTGTGATCTTAGACCCGTAGTTAGTTTTGCTATTTAGCAGAGCAAAGCTACGGGTCATTTTTTCCATACAACCAAAAAAAGGAGATAGTGCTATGTTTGCATTTCTACGTATGTTAGTAGTGATTCACGATGTGTCTTTTTGGGTTGGTTCTACCACCTTTACGATCCATAAGTTTTGGGATCGAGGGCAAGGGTGGACTGTTGAAGGCTGGAGTAAGGATCATCGCTTTTTTATGCTATTTCCCTCCTTCAATGAGGCAAAAGCCGAGGCTAAAGCCAATGGGTTTATTATTATACCCGAAGATTTTCTGATTGTGCTGGTTGGCTTTGTTTGTGTTGTTTTACTTTTGCTTTTTCTTTTCCTTGTTTTTATGTATTTTGGGCATATGTGGTAAGATATCACATAATTTTAGACCCGTAACTTACTAGGTTTTAACCAAGTATTTTGCGGGTCGTTTTTTTTATTACAGGACTGTCCTGTTAAATTTCTGCTAAGCTTAGCAGGACTGTCCTGTAATTTTTGTGTTTTGTTGTATACTTAATTTATGGATTTTAATTTAAACCCAGTAATCTTAAAGATTTTCTCAATTTTACAAGAAAATAACTTTAACGCATATTTGGTTGGTGGTGTGGTTAGAGATTTATTAATTGAGAAATATCATAATTTACAAATAAAAAACAAGGATTATGATATAGAGGTTTTTGGGGTTAGTCTTACTAACCTTGAAACAATTTTAAGGTCAAATCTTGATTGCAAAATTGCAAGAGAAGGAGAGAGTTTTTCGGTTTTAAAAGTTTATACAAAAGAAAGCGAGGATGTAATAGATATTGCTATTCCTAGAACAGAGGTTACAACAGGTGATAAATATACCGATTTTAATATTACACCTGATCCAAATTTAACGGTTGAACAAGCAGGTAAAAGGCGTGATATAACGATAAATGCGATTTATTACAATCCAATTACAAAACAAATTAACGACCCGTTTAATGGTGTTGAAGATATAAAGAATAAGTTAATTAGGGCAGTAAATGATAAAACATTTTGTCAAGACCCTTTAAGGGTGCTTAGAGTTATGCAGTTTGTAGGTAGGTTTGGGTTTAGTGTAGCACCAGAAACAATTAATTTGTGTAAAAAAATGGTAACAGATAATATGTTGCAAGCGTTAAGCAAAGATAGGGTACGAGAAGAGTTTTTAAAGTTTGCGTATAAAACAAATTATCCAGCACTTTCACTAGAATTTTTACGAGAGATTGGTTTGTTACAAGTATATATGCCTGAGATACATAATTTGCAAGCAACCCGACAAACCCCAAAGTGGCACCCAGAAGGAAATGTGTACAACCATAGTTTACAGACAGTAAATGCGGGGGCAGACATTGTAAATCGTGAGGGGTTAAGTAGCTATGAAAGGGCTGTTTTAATACTGTCTTGCTTGTACCATGACAGTGGAAAAGCGTTAGTAACCGTTTTTGATGAGAAAGAAAAAGTGTATAGAGCACACGGACATGCAGATAAAGGAGTACAACTTGTACTTAATTTTGTACAAAGAATAAATTTGCCCCTTTATTTAGTAAAATCCTTGCCGGTTATGGTTAAATATCATATGCATTTACCAGTACTGTTTTACAATCATAAAAATGGACAAGACCAAACTAGGGCATTTAACAGAATAGCTTTAAAGTTAAATACGGTAGGGGTTGATATTAGGTTGTTATTATGGCTGGTTGAGGCAGATAGAAGGGGGAGAAAATCTAATGATAATAATGATTTTCAACCTTTTCCTCGTACATATTTAGCGGAATTTCAAGAACTTAGTAATTGGTTTAACGACATGTTAGATAAATTAGCTAATTTACAAATTTTCAAAAAAGAGCTAATAACAGGCGAGTGGATATTACAGGTGATTTCAAAAAAACAAGGTATATGGGTTGGCGCAGTTAAAGAATTTATAAAAGATTTATATTTGACAAAAAGTTTTACAGATGGAAAAAGTAGGGTGCAACTATACACTGCAGAGGGTAAAGTGCAAGATTTTATAGTTTCTAAGGTTTATCAGTTTTTAGAAAATAATGTTGATGGAGACTTTAAAAAAGTAGTTGAAGATGAAAGTTATAGAGATAGCTTGATAGAGGGGTTTGTTAAAGCATTTACATAGTTTTCTTTTTGTGTTTAAATTATTGACTATGAAAGCATGTTATATTTGTGATAAAAGTTATAAGAAGGGCAAAAGTGTTACTTTTTCACATAAAAGTAGTATAAAACGATATAAACCAAATCTTTCGAAACGAACTGTGAAAGATGGAAATAACACTAAAAAGGTTAGTGTTTGTACTAGTTGCATAAAAGCAAACAAGGTTTAATTTTTTAGATATCCATTTTTAAACTCTTGTAGGCTCATAATATTTTTTCCTTCTGGTTGTAACGTGTTTAGTCTAACCTGCGGGGTTTGGTGTTGTTGTGTTGCAAGGGATATTAGTTTAATTTTTAAATTAGGGTTTTTTATTGGTGTTTGATTATAATATTTTGCAATATTTTGTAACGTTGTATATGTACCAGGCCATGGGTTAAGTGCCATTATTTTTCTTTGTAATAAGCTTGTATCTGTGTTCAGCAAATCTATAAATCCATTTTCTTTGGTTAGTTTTGGTGCGGTTTTTGTAGAATTTCCTTGGGGTATAAGGGTTATTTTTCCTTTTAAATAATTATCTAGTGTTTTTTGTAAAAGTTTTGCTCCTTTATTAAATAGATTTTTATAAATTTCTTTTTTAGATTTTGTATAATCAAGTTGCAATTTTTTTTGTACAACAATTTCACCTTTATCAAATTCTTCATTTATCTTAATTATAGTCACACCTGTAGTAGTTTCGCCATTTATTATAGCCCATTCTAGGGGTGCGGCACCTTTGTAGTGGGGAAGTAGTGATGGGTGAATGTTTAAAATTCCCTTATTAAATTTGTTAATAACAGGTTTAGGAATTAGGTAGCCAAAGTATGTAATAATACCAAGTTCTACTTTCTCTGGTGCTAATTTTTCTAAAATATCTTTGCTTTTATTAAATTCTATTACCTTTACATTATTTTCAATAGCCCATTTTTTAACTGGGTTTACTGTTAAAACTTGCTTTCTGCCTATCTTTTTATCTTTTGTGGTAACAATTGCAACAAGATTAATATTTGGGTTATTTTTTAAAACTTGTAGTGCAAATATTGAAAATTGATGTGTTCCAAAAAACACTGTGTTTGTAATCATTACATTGATTTTTCTTGTTCAATTAATTTGTCTAACTCTTTTTCGGTTAAAATGTTTCCTATAACTTTTGTTGTAAATAAAATTCCATCTAGATGGTCATTTTCGTGCTGAATAACTGTTGAAAAAAAACCTTCTGCTTTTATTTTTTTATACTCACCATTTTCATCTTGGTATTTAATTGTAACTTTTTCTGCTCTTTCAACCTTTCCATATGTGTTAGGAATAGATAGGCACCCCTCATACATAATGTTAGTGTTTTTACTTTTTGATATTATTTCAGGATTAATAAAGATTATATCTACACTTGTTTCTTTTCCTGTTGGGTCAGTAAAAAATTTTTTTGCAACAAAAATTCTTTTGCTAATGCCAATTTGGGGGCATGCTAAGCCAGCACCAGGAGTTGTTGAGGTATTTAATGCTTGTTTAAGGTTTTTTATTAAGTTTGTTAGCTTGTTATCAAACTTTGTTACCTTTTCAGCTTTCTGTGTTAGTACAGGGTTTGGTACGGTTATAATTTGCATAGGGTAATTATAGCAAATTGGAAAAATGAATTAAGAAAACTCTAAAAAAACAATTGTTATTGTGTAAACTGTTGTGGCAGAACAAGATCAAACCCTGCCTATGTATTCGCATACAGGTGCGCATTTATCTGCGAAGGCAGAGGCAGGCCCGCAGGTTTGAGGCTTGTATTTTAAGATTTAAAGGTCTTAATAATTATTATTAAGTACTCGATACTAAATTCTCAATCAGTTATACTAATTTCATGTTAAATGCATTTTTTGGATTATTTTCACATGATCTTGGAATTGACCTTGGTACCGCAAATACCTTAATTCATGTTAAAAGCAAAGGGATATTAATTAGAGAACCTAGTGTTATTGCTATTCATAAAAAATCAAAAAAGGTTTTAGCAATAGGTGAGGAGGCAAAAAAAATGATAGGTCGAACTCCTGCAAGTATTGTTGCAATTCAGCCTTTAACTGCAGGGGTAATTAGCGATTTTGATTCTACAGAAAAAATGCTTAAGTATTACATTGAAAAGGTTCATCAAAGTAGCTCAAAACTTCCTAATGTTCCAAGACCTCGTGTTGTAATTGGTATTCCATCAAGTGTTACGGAAGTTGAGGAAAAGGCTGTAATTGATGCTGCTAAATCGGCTGGAGCTAGAAAAGCGTATTTAATAGAAGAGCCAATGGCAGCAGCAATTGGTGCAGGGCTTGATGTTCTTGCTCCGAGGGGGAGTTTAATTGTTGATATAGGTGGTGGAACAACTGAGATTGCCATAATTAGTTTAGGGGGTATTGTAAATAATATGTCGTTAAAAGTTGCAGGGTATGAGTTTGATCAGGCTATTGCAGATTATATTAGATATAACTTTAATTTATTAATTGGTGCCAAAACTGCTGAAGATGTAAAGATTAAAATGACAGATCTTTCAGTAGTTGCTAAAAATGTAAAAAGTATAAAAGGTAAAGATTCTGTTAATGCTTTATCTGGGGAGTCTATTGATAATATTGTAATAAGAGGCAGAAATTTAAAAACAGGTTTGCCAGAAGAGATAAAAATAGATAGTAATGATATTACCGAGGCACTAAAAAGACCAGTGCAAATAATAATTGATGGAATAAAAGATGTAATTGAAAATACTGCTCCCGAGCTAGTTTCCGATGTAATTAAATCTGGCGTAGTACTTGCAGGAGGAGGGGCTTTACTTAAGGGTTTGCCAGAACTTATGTCATCTCAACTTAACGCACCTGTTTCAATTGCAAAAGATCCGTTAACTTGTGTTGTACGAGGTTGCGTAGTTGTTTTAGAAGATAAGAGTTTAATGGAAAAGGTTGCAAAGTAGGTTACTTTTGTTATTCATTGCACTTGTTTGTGTATGGATTGTATAACTATTAGGTTAGAAAGAATAATCAGTTATACTATAACCAATATGAAATTCGCCTTTATTACAAATTTATTTATTTCGATTTTTATTGTTGTTTTGTTTACATTTAATGTTGGTATTAAGTCATTTATCTCAACTTTGTATTTACAAATTATTACCCCTTCAGTAGATATTGGGCAAACTTTGTATAATAATTATTCAAACTTTGTTTTAGCTTTAGATAGATCGGCAAAGCTTGATCAGGCTTTGCAACAGGTAGCCGATTTGTCTGAAAAATTGGTTGATTTAGAAGAAATTAAGGAAGAAAACAGCCTTTTAAAAAACACGTTACAAGTAAAAGATTTAAAACTAAAGGATTTGCAGTTAGTGTTAGGAAATATTATTTTTTTGGATAAAGCAAACGACCAAGCCGTTATTTTAGTTTCAGGTCAGGTTGCAAATAAGATAACCAAAGGGAGTGCGGTTATAGTGTCAGATTCTATAATAGGTGTTGTTAGAAAAACTGAAAAATCAGTTATATTTGTAGATTTAATAACAAGTAAAAATTTTGTGACTGAGGCAATTAACATTAATACTAAGGCAACGGGTTTGGTAAAAGGGTTGGGGTTTAATAACGTGTTTTCAGATGTTTTAAATAGTGAAAAACTAAATTTAGGTGATATTGTGGTAGTAAATGCAACTGGTGAGAAATTTAATAATAGCTATATTTTAGGTAAAATTACAGAGGTAAGTTCTACCGAAGGAGAGCCATTTCAAACGGCAAAAATATCTAGCCTTATTAACTTATCTAAACTTAGTAAAGTGTTAATTGTAATATCAAGATGATTAAAAATATATTTATAATAGTTATTTTTATAATTACAAACTTACTTGAGGTTGGTTTATTAAAGCCATTTTTCCAGCATTTTCTGTTTTTAAATATGGCAGTACTTGTTGTATTTGCTACAAACAGTAAATTTTATAATCAGTCGCTATTATTAGGATTACTTTATGGAATAGTTTTAAATATATTATTTGCAAGTAATTTTTTTGTTTTACCGTTAGTGTTTGTACTAATTGTTAATATTTTAAATAAAATGAGTTTATGGTTTGGTGAAAAGTTAACTCATAAAATTGTATACACGTTGATATTAATAGTACTACTTCGTGTTTTTGTTGAGAAAAATTTAATTGTAGAAACATTTGGTATAGAGGTTGTATTTGCAGTTATTTACACTGTTATAATCAACTTTTTTTTAAACCAGCTTAATCAAAATGTCGATTTTTAATGATTTACTATATGAAAATTTTAGCTCAACAACAAAAAGTAGAGGTAAAAATAATGATTCCAGCTTTATAAGTTTAGATAATTTTGAAAAACCATCAAGACCTAGCAACGAAACTATCGTAATAATGTTTCTAACTTTAGTTTTTATATTTTCATTTTTTCTTATTGTTTCTAGAATTATTTATTTACAAGTTGTAAAGGGTAAAAGTTATAGACTTATGGCACAGTCAAATCTATATCGAGAAACTCCTATTTATGCAAACAGAGGTGTAATTAAAGATGAAAAAGGAAAAATAATAGTTCGAAATAGGCCAGGTTATCAGATTAAAATTGATAATAGGGCTTTTATATCTTTACCAAAATTAGATAGAGACAATGTTGCAAAGGTATTACAACTTAACAAGTCAGAAATGTTTTCACAGGCAAAGGAAAACATAGAAAACGGAATTTTTTATTCGGTGCTTGAAGTTGATGTTAAAATAGATAAAGCTATAAATTTAATTGCAGAAAGTAATACGTCAAATGTAATTTTTGTAGAATCAGTACCCATAAGAAACAACTTGTATCCACTACAAACTGCTCCGATTACGGGGTACTTAGGTAGAATTGACAAGGATGAGTCAATAATGTACCCAGATTTTTTTAATGGAGAACAAATTGGAAAACTTGGGATAGAAAAAACTTATGAAAAGATTTTACATGGGGAAAGTGGACTTAAGAGGGTAGAGCTTACCGCAAATGGAAAAATGTTAGACAAAAAGGTTGTAACAAAAGCAATAGATGGAAAAGAGTTAGTTACAAACATTAATTTAGACCTTCAGTTAAAAGCATACGATTTAATAAAAAAGGCAGTAGAAGATAATAATGGTTTAGGTGGTGCACTTATTGCAATAAATCCTAAAAACGGTCATATATTAAGTCTTGTTTCTTACCCAAGCTTTAATGTAAATAAATTTTCATCTCAAATTAGTGAGAAAGATTTTCAAAAACTGTTAAATGATGTAGCAAAACCACTTAATAACAGGGCTATTGCAGGTTTATATCCGCCAGGGTCAACTTTTAAAATTGTTTCTGCAACGGCACTACTTGAGGAGAATATTATTTCACCTGAAAAAGAAATCGATGGAGGGGCAAGCGTTAGTTTAGGACAAACCGTATTTAAAGATTGGAACCCCGCCGGACATGGACCTACTAATATTTACAAAGCATTAGCAAGTTCGGTAGATACTTATTTTTACAAAACAGTAGGAGGATTAGGTGAAGTAGAAAAAGGGTTAGGACCTACCAAACTTGCCAAATGGGCAACCAACTTTGGGCTAGGAAAAGTTACAGGAATAGATATAATTGGGGAAACAAAGGGTGTAGTACCAACTGAAAGTTGGAAAAAAAATGTAATAGGTGAGGATTGGTATGATGGAAATACCTTACATTATGCTATAGGGCAAGGTTATTTATTAGTAACACCACTTCAGGTTGCACTCTATACATCTGCAATTGCAAATAATGGTTTAATATATCCTCCAAGAATAGTTGGGGAAAGTGACATTCCAAAAGACATAGGTGCAAAGCCATCTACAATAAATGTAGTTAAAAAGGGTTTAAAAATGGCATGCGAGGCTCCTCTTGGTACGGGTTATCCTTTTATTTATCCTAAATATCCAGTAACTGTTGGTTGTAAAACCGGGACAAGTGAGTTTGGTGAGAAAAATAAGCAAGGAAAGTACCAAACACATGGTTGGTTTACAGTATTTGCTCCATATGATGATCCTGAGATTGTGGTTACTGTATTAATCGAAGCAGGTGGCGAGGGTGGTTCGGCAAGTGCTCCTGTAGCAAAAGCCTATTTAGATAGTTACTTTGGCTTTTAAAAAGGGTTGTAAACCTTTATCTCTTTGTATTTTTTAAAATCTTTTTCGTTGTCTGTGGCGATGATATCTATATCATTATTTATCGCTATTGCAGTTACATATGCATCATAAATTCGGTTTGAAACTATCTTGTATTTATTCACTAACTTTAAAAATACACCAAGTGTACTTTTATTAGGAGAAATTACTTCTGTGATTTTTGTAAATGACTCAATTTGTTTTATTGCATTTGTAATAGTAAAAGATGTTTTATAGTTTTTTTTGTCTCCATCACCCCCGAGGTGATAGTATAGTATAGTATCACCTCGGGGGTGATGGAGGGAAAAGGATAGTAATTTTACCAATTTTATTGACACAAACTTAATTCCAATATAATTTACACTAAGTATGAAACTTGTAATTGTCGAATCTCCAACAAAAACCAAAAAGATAGGTACCTTTTTAGGGAAAGGTTATAAGGTTATAAGCTCAGTTGGACATATACGGGACTTGCCTAAATCTAACCTTGGGGTAAATACTGATAAAAAATTTAAGCCAGAATACGAGCTTGTTGAGGGGAAAAAAGATGTAATTAATGAATTAAAAAAACAAGGTAAACTTGCTAAGGAAATTTATTTAGCAACTGATCCTGACCGCGAAGGAGAGGCAATAGCCTTTCATAGCCTATGTTTTAGGTTACAAAAATAAAACAAAAAAATCAGATAACCTACACAGAGTTACTTTTAACGAAATTACAAAACAGGCAGTTTTACAGGCTTTTAAGGTTCCTCGTGAGATTGATATGAATTTAGTTGATTCTCAACAGGCAAGGCGAGTTTTAGATAGATTAGTTGGGTATAAACTTTCACCACTTATCTGGAAAAAAATTAGATACGGGTTATCAGCAGGTAGATTTCAGTCTGTGGCAACAAGACTTATAGTAGAGAGAGAAAAAGAAATAAATAAATTTGATAAACAGCTTTTTTATACAGTAAGTGCCAATTTATCTTTGAAAAATGATAACTTTGTCTCAAACCTTTATTCAATTGATGGGGAAAAAGTAGAGAAAAAAGAAAAGTTTAAACTATTTGCAGGGGAATTTACTTCTACAAAAACAATAATACAAGATAAACGCTTGTTAGATAAAATATTAAAAGATATAGATAATAACGAATTTAAAGTTACAGATGTTGATAAGTCTGAAAGCCAAAGAGCACCACAAGCTCCATATACCACAAGTACCATGCAACAAGAGGCTAGCTGGAGGTTAGGATTTAGTCCAAAGCGAACAATGCAAATAGCACAAAAGCTTTATGAAAACGGGCATATTACATATATGAGAACAGATAGTACTAATCTTGCAAGTAGTGCTGTAGTTGAGATAAGAAAATATTTAAAAGAAAATTTTGAGAGTAAGTATATATCAGCTAAAGAAAAACAATTTGAAACAAAATCTAAGGTTGCGCAAGAAGCCCACGAGGCAATTAGACCAACTCATGCTTATGAAACTATAGATAAGCTAAGGTTAACCCCTGAACAGGCAAAATTATACGACATGATATGGAGAAGAACAGTTGCAACTCAAATGGCAAATGCTATTTATGATAAAACCAGAATAGATGTGTTAGTTAAAGGTAAGTCTGAGTACATATTTAGAACAACAGGCTCAATTATTAAGTTTGAAGGCTATTTAAAAGTATATGAAAATAATGGTAAAGATGTGATTTTGCCAAAAGTTAAGGTGGAAGACATACTAAATTTAGTAAAACTTGCAAGTGAGGAAAAATTTATGTCACCACCACCTAGGTATAATCAGGCAAGTTTAATTAAAGAACTTGAAAATTTTGAGATAGGAAGACCAAGTACTTATGCAAGTATAATAGATACCGTTGAAAAAAGAGGTTATGTTGAGGTTGAAAACAAAGTATTAAAGCCAACGGATACTGGTATTGTTGTTACAGACTTACTAAAAGATCATTTTAACAATATAGTTGATTTAGATTTTACTGCAAAAATGGAAAATGACTTAGACGAGGTTGCAAATGGTACTGTTGATTGGGAAAAAATGATGAAAGACTTTTATACTCCATTTGAAAAAGATATAAAAGTTGCAGATAAAAAAATTGAAAAAGATGATTATACAAATTTAGGTAAGGCTCCGTCTAATATGAAATGTCCAGTTTGTGGTAAAAAGATGATAGTTAAACTTAGCCGAAATGGAAAGTTTTATAGTTGTGTAGATTTCCCTAAATGCCAAGGATTAAGAGGACTTGATGGTAAAACTGAACAAGATTATGCAAAAAAGGCTAACTCAAAAGAGTTTAAAGAAATGTATAAACCTGCACCAAAAACTGCAGATGGCAGAGATTTTATCTTGAAAAATGGTAAATTTGGAGAATTTTGGGCACATCCTGATTACCCCAAGGTAAAAGAAACAGCACAGGTTGAGTATACTGATGCAAAAAAAGAAGAATTATATGGAAAAGCACCAAAGGCAAAAGATGGTAGTACAATGGTTTTTAAAAGCGGACGATTTGGCCCTTACTGGGCGCATAAAAATTACCCAAAGATAAAAGAAACAGTAAGAATAAAAATAAAGTCTTAAGCTACCTTTAAAACTCTCATTTTTATTGATTTTATTGGCAATATTTGTTAAAATTCTTACTCGTTTTGTTTCATTTCACCAACTTTTCAAAAAGGAGAAAAGTCGATGCCCACCGTAAGAATTAGGATTTTCAATTTTCCTAAAAGATTTAATTGGAAAAAAATTTCATCCTTTGCACAGTTGCAGAGGGATGGGGATGAAGTATATCTCTCAGTACCTTGGAGTTCGGAGTTGAAAGATATTCTGAATGATTATGGTATTTCGCATGGGGAAATCCCTTTTTCTCATTATGAATGAATAAGGGAGATGAAAAAATAGGGGAGGTCGGGTTTGTGCGCTACGCACTATACAAACCCGACCTCCTAGTAAATTACAAAATAAAAATTTTTATCTCTCCAAACTTTTGAGCCTCCCCTGCGGTGTCAAACGACTTTGCTTTAGCAAAGTCTTTGGTCCATTGTATGTTTGATTGGGTGGAATTTTCTCGCACAAATCCCAACTCATCATTTTCCAAGAACCAATATTTCCCAATTTTTAGAATTTTCATTGTTCTCTCCTTTGTGCTTTTTACCCCAGCATTTGAGGATTAAGGCTAATAGTATATCATAATTTATTTTTCCAAGTAACATCACCTCCGAGGTGATAGACGAGGTGATAGAGTAAAACTTTAAAAACCCTTATATTTCTGTTAAATTAGTACAATGGTAAACAAAAATGTAACAGCAGTAGTTTTATGTGCTGGAAAAGGAACTAGAATAGAACTTGGTGATAATACTCCAAAATGTATTAGGCCAATTGGTGGAAAGCCAATGATTACCTATACAATTGATATTTTAAAACAGGTGGGGGTTAAAGAAATTGTAGTTGTTGTCAGTTCTGATGATACATATATTAAAGATATTTTAAATAACACAGTAAAGTATGTGTACCAAGATAATCCAAAAGGCAATGCAGATGCAGTTTTGCAAGCTAAAAAATTAGTTAAAACACCATACACTCTTGTTGTTCAAGGTGATGATAGCGCTTTTTATTTGCCAGAAACAATTATTGATTTTATTTCAACGTCGCACAAATCCAAGGCAACAATTAGTTTTGTAACAGCAGAAAAGCCAGATCAAAAGGATTGGGGTAGAATAATAAGAGACAAAAATGGGAAATTTGAAAAGATAGTTGAGAAAGAGGATTTAACAGCAAAGCAAGCAAAAGTTACTGAGGTAAATTGTGGCATGTATTTTTCTAAAACCGATTGGCTGTTTCAATCTATAAAAATTCTTAAGCCAAGCAGTGTTGGGAATGGCGAGATAGTAATGCCAGATCTGTTAAAAATAGCAGTTGGTAAAGGTGCAAAAGTTAATGCATATAAACTTGTAAATCCTGATGAATCAATTGGAATTAACGACATAAAACAATGGGAAACGGCAGATAACTTAATGTGGCTAAAACGAGAAAAAATCCCAATTATTAGACAAGATTTAAGACCACTAAACTTAAGAAAACCAGTAGTATTATGGGATTTAGATGCAACTTTAATAAATTCTCATCAATTAAAAAAAGATTTATTAAAAAAGGTTAATGAGATTAGTGGGGGGGCGCTTGGTAAAAACAGTAGTATTTATAACCGTTTTAACAACTCATATTTTAATTATCGAAATTTTATTGCATATATTTCTGATAAAACTGGATTAAAAACTCCTTTTATTGCTAAAGAGCTAAATAGTGTTATTAAACAGGTGGATAATTATCTAATTGAGAAAACTGTTAAGGTTTTAGAAAATGAATCGTACAACCATATATTAATTACTTGTGGACAAATGTACTTGCAAATGCTAAAGCTTGAAAATATCAAGATAAAAAAGGATTTTAGAAGAATTTATTATACACAGGTAAATAAAGACTTTCTATTTTATACCAACTTAATTGAAAAAGAGATTATAAATGCAGATGATCTTATTTCTGTTAATGACAAACCCAGAGAAAACACCTCATTTTCAAGTATTTTGCCAAGTGTAACGGTATATGAAACTGATGATATTGTTGAGGGTAAGTTAGAGGTAACATGAAAAAAAAACAGGTAAAAACCGTATTTACCAAAGGAACGTTCGATTTAGTTCACGCTGGTCACATGCGCTATTTAACAAAGGCCAAAAGTTTTGGTGACAAGTTAGTTGTTGGTGTTGTTAGCGATAAAAGTAGAGAACAAGTAAAAGGGAAAAAGCCATTAATCCCAGAACATTTGCGACGTGAGGTAGTTGAAGGGTTTAAACAGGTAGATGAGGCAATTATTGTACAAGAAGACAATCTATTAAAAACTCTTAAAAAATTAAAACCCGATATTTTATTTACTATTGAGACAAATGTTGAAAGTGGTGTTATAGATTCAAAAATAAAGAATTTTATAAAGAGTTATGGAGGAAAGGTAGTTGTGCAGCTACAAACCAAGCCATATTTTACAGTCAAACATATGGTTGATCAAGTGGCAAAGCTAAAGATAAAACAGTATATTGAAAGGTCGTTAGGTACACTAATACTAAGATTAAAACAAGAGGATAAGTTAACACAAACAAATAAGCCAGGTTTTGAAAATTTAATTAGCTTTCCAGAGATTGACACTATTTGTGGCAAGAAACATATAGGCGTGGCAAAAACCATATTATTAAGTGATTTAATAAAACTTAGAGAAAAAGCAACAAAGCAAAAGAAAAAGATAGTTTTTACAAGTGGTAGCTGGGATATATTACACATTGGTCATATCAGGTACTTACAAAATGCAGATAAAAAGGGCGATATTTTAGTAGTTGGTATAGCAAGCAATATAAACATTCGAAAACATAAAGGCGATGGCAGACCAGTAATAGATGAAGAAAGCAGGGCAGGGCTTATAAACTTTGTAAAAGGTATAGATTATACGGTTATTTATGATGATGTGCTGGTTGTGTTACAGCTTTTAAAACCAGATGTGCTTTGGACACCAAAAGAAAATTGGAACAATGCAAAAACAAGCAAAGAGGGTAAATATGTACTAAGTTTAAAAGGGCAAGTAATAGAGGCAACAAAAGGAACTGATGAAATAAGTACAAGTAAGATTATATATAATTTAGCAGGGAAAAAGGTAAAACAGATATTTAAAAAGTTGTTGGAGTAGGTTTTTATTATAGATGTGTTAATCACAATTACCTAAAAAATACTTGATACGAAATACAATATACTAGATACTTTTCTAATGGATTATACAAACTATGATGATGGTTTAATGATGAGGGCTAGAACAAATGGTGAGTATGATAAGGTTATGCAGGCATTAAAACAAAAATGGGGAGATGGTTGCCCATACTGTAAACTTTCTGAAAAATATATAATAAAAGAGATTAAAGATTGGGTATTAACATCAAATTTATTTCCATATAGTAATGCTCATTTAGTAATTATTCCAAAAAATCATAAACAAAGTTTTGGGGAAATATCCAAAAAAGATTGGGAAGCAGTTCGGCAGTTGATATATATAGGGATAAAATCATTGCAGAGAGTTTTTAATGTTAAAGATGTAAATGTTTTATATAGACAAGGTAAAAACTCACAGGCAAGTCTTAAACACATTCATATTCATTTAATGCCAATACAAGAAAATTTAGTAGTTTGGAATTATAAAGAGATAACTATTAGTCCACGTCAAGTTTCTGAAAAATTAAAAAAAGAGGTAGAAAGTGAAAAGTTTAAGCAGAGGGTAAAAAACAGACTACAGGACAGTCCTGTTGCACAAGCACAAGTTGCACAGGACTGTCCTGTAATGTAAGATAAGATTAATGCCATCAAGAAACTCTATAAAACAATATGGTGCGGATTGTTTGTATCACTTATATAATCGTGGTGTTAACAAAACTGATATATTTATCGATGCAAATGACTATAAATATTTCTTGCGAGAATTACAACTTCTACTAAATCCCAAATCTTTAGGCACTAATTTTAGCAATCGCTCTGATGACATTTCCTCTCAAGTTAAGTGTTTGTGCTTTTGCTTAATGTCTAATCATTATCATCTGTTGATTTATCAAAATATTTCTGAAGGAATAACTAACTTAATGCGAAGATTAGCAACATCATACTCTATGTACTTTAATAAAAAGCATGATAGGTTAGGACCTTTATTTCAAGGACGTTATAAGGCTGTTAAAGTAGAAAGCAATGAGCAAGCACTTCATGTTAGTAGGTACATTCATACAAATCCTTTAGATCTAAAATTTTATAATTTAAATAACTTATCTAAATATAGGTATAGTTCGTATCCAGACTATCTGGGTAAATTCCGTTACACTTGGGTTGAAAAGGATATAATATTGAATCAGTTTGGTACAAGTAAACAACAACAGTCAATAGCTTATAAAGCTTATGAAGATTTTGTACTAAGTTACAAGCTTGATGATATTGAATCATACAGGACTGTCCTGTAGGACTATGGGATTAGATGAATTGAAAAAAATTTATCCAACATTAAAAACTGACTCGCATTACTTTATGCGTTATACCTGTTTGCTTTGTGATAACAGCAAATGTGGGTATAGGGTTGCGTGTATCTTGGTTAAAGATAATGAGATAATAGCTGAAAGTTGGAATGAGATTTTAGTGGGTTTAAATAAAAGTGATTATGAAACAAGCACCTTATGGGAAATTGACAGTGCTTTGCACGCTGAGGCAAAATTAGTAGGGGAGTGTATTAAAAGTGGTAAAAGCTTTAAGGGGCTAGATTTATATGTTTCAACTTTTCCTTGTATAAATTGTGCAAAATTATTAACTCAAGTTGGTATTAAAACTATTTATTACATGTCAGATTTTAAAGGAAATATTGCAAAAAGCATTTTAGAAAAGGTTGGTATAAAGGTAATAAAATTAGAGCAAAATGCTGTTTGGAGAAAGTGATAAGATAAGCAGGACAGTCCTGTTTTACAGGACTGTCCTGCAAGATGTTTAATTACTTTACATTTTTTTGTAAAAAATTCACAATGGTTTAATATGCCTGAACAAAAAATTGACACTTGGCCAATATATTTTAAAGATA
>Ga0114931_10001176_pt1 | contig 33290 bp, 33 predicted proteins | sample 2SBtaG_FD_89579 | JGI IMG/M metagenome (GOLD analysis project Ga0114931, IMG submission 89579) | Deep subsurface microbial communities from Kolumbo volcano to uncover new lineages of life (NeLLi) - 2SBTROV14_V59a metaG | ecosystem: Environmental > Aquatic > Marine > Volcanic | place: Kolumbo...
CCTCAGCCGTTGCCGGCGTCAACTACAGTTTTACTCCCAATGCCTCGGATCTGGATGGCGACAGCCTGAGCTTCAGCATCACCAACAAACCCGCCTGGGCCAGCTTCGACACCAGCACCGGCCGCTTGTCCGGTACACCCGCTACCAATGATGCGGGCAGCTATGCCAATATAAGAATCAGCGTGACCGATGGCACAGTAACCGTCTCGCTAACGATTTTCAGCATCACGGTATCGATACCGACCACCGATAGCGCAACCATAACCTGGACCGCACCATCCACACGGGAAGACGGTACGGCGCTGTCGCTGAGCGAAATCACAGGTTACAAAATCTATTATGGGACAGCGGCAGACAATTATACGGTGGTCGTGGACATCAATGATGTCTAAACGACTCAATACACCATCAGCAGTCTGACCACCGGCACATATTATTTTGCGGTCACCACTATTGATACGGATGGACGTGAAAGCCTCTATTCAACAAACCTCAGCAAAACCGTTAATTAACGAGCCGAAAGTTCTACTCCAGGAAAATATCAGCCATCTGGATGCGGTATTCGCGGGCACTCTCCGGCACAAAAATCTGTAGCCCTCTGATAGCCGACATATCCATCAGGCGCCCGTCGTGTGCCTGCCGGATATCGTCAATCCTGATGGAGAGTTTCTGAGTGGCGGATGTCACCAGGAATTTTCTGTTAAAGCGGTCCCGATATTCATTATCGTGCCAACGGTCATGGATACGAACCACCAGCTCGATGGGAGCCGGCGCTTCAGAACGCAAAAGAAGAATCAGCCGCTTCATCCCACGCCAGTCGGGATAAGGTTCCTTAAGCGTAATCCCGGGATAACGACCAGGTTCGAAATCCAGGTTACAGACACCATTGGCGAACGATAGTTTCGCCAGGTGGAGCCCGATAAATCGCTGTTCCCAGCTGTTATTGCAACTCAGAAGAACCGGAAAAACCCGGTCACGCTGCCAGTAGGCATAAAACCATCCTGCCGTTGCCATAAGGTCACGCGCCAGCAACAATACCACCAGCAACAACACCCAGCGCCAGGCCAGCAGCCTACTGAAGCCGGCATAGACCAGCAGCCCGGACAATACTCCCAGACTGTCCCGCAGCAGATCATCAATACTGATTTCGCGCCCGGTAAAGCCCTGCAGCCATTCACTGATAACCGCCAGCGCCAATGCAGCAATCGCTGCCAGCATCAAGGCTTTCAGACGCTGCTGAATTATCCGTTCAGCGATTCTCCCGCTTAGAAAGCCAATCAGCAGAAACCCCGGAATATGCAGTTCATTCTGCAGGGTCTGTGCGATCAGAGTATCCCCCGGCAGGCGCACCAATACCACGGCCGCTAGCAGCAGGATCAGCCCCGTGATGGAGGCTAAAACACTCAGCCGATCAGTTTTCTGCGTCATTCGATTTCACGTCACGGATCAGCCGTAGCAACAGAGCGATGACTTTGTGAATTTCGCCCTGATCGACAATGAGAATAAAGGGTGACTCCCCCAGGTCCAGCCGTCGCTTGCGCAGCCAATGAAACATCTGGATAGTATCTCCACAGGCATAGGTCTCCAGCAACCGGTGTAACTCCACTAACTCAACAGCATGTTGCCAGAGAGTGGTCCCTTGTGTGATCGGCAGACACCCTTCGAACAAGCGTCCGATATCCTCACATTTGATTCCCAGGATACGCCCGGTCTCAGCCCGGCAGAAGCCCAGCGCGTCACTGGCAAAAATCACCTCCAGCACCATTTCCCGGGCCGCTTCGGCAAGATTATTGGAATCGGTTTTGGCTTTATCGGCCATTTAAACGGTACTAGCGGAAATACTCATCATTACGCGGTCGGGGCGGCGCCAGTAAAGGAATGTCCCGGCGTTTGAACAGCGGGATCAGCGCCATACCGACCAAAAACCCTCCGATGTGGGCACCGAAAGCAACCCCACCCTGCTGCTTTCCCGCCACAATGGAACTAACTAACTGAATCACGAACCAGAATGCCAGAACCAAGCCGGCGGGAATACGCATGGTGTGAAGATAAAAACCAAACGGTATGACCACCAGTACACGCGCATGTGGATACAATAATAAATAGGCGCCCAACACCCCGGATATCGCGCCACTCGCACCGATCATAGGGACAACAGAATTTGGGTCCGGCAGGGCCTGCGCCACTACCGCAAATATCCCACACAGCAGGTAAAAAACGATAAACCGGCCATGCCCCATAGCATCTTCGACATTGTCGCCAAAAATCCACAGAAACAACATATTGCCGATCAAATGCATCCAGCCGCTGTGCATGAACATGGACGTGAAAACACTCAGCCAGGGCGGTACCACCTGTAACTCAGGCGGTAACGACTGCCCGCCAAAAACCACGGCCGGAATCGCGCCCAGGCTGTATACGGACATCTGCAGCTGTTTTCCCAAACTGAGTTCCCAGAAAAAAACCAGCACACAGATGCCAATCAAGATGAAAGTGACATACGGCGGACTGGAGCTGGGGTTATCATCGTGGAGTGGAATCATCGTGACTTGTCACCAAAGGGACTCATTTAAGGCAGTTTATCACGCGCTTTTCCCGGCCTGCGCCTGAATAATGTTTGTTGTATTAATCAGAATTCCCTTAAGGGAAAAGTCGATTGATCAGTTTAACGATACGCCGGGTTCCGGCACTGAACAACTTGGGCGCATAAGCCGTATTCACCGCCCGGCGATGAATCTGCGACAGCGTCGGATAAGCATGTATGGCCGCGGAAATATCACTGATCTTTACACCGGCCTGCATGGCCAGCACTATCTCATGAATCAATTCTCCCGCATGAGGCCCCAGAATGCTCGCTCCGAGAATTCGGCCCTTGTGGGTGATCAGCTTGGTGAATCCAGTGGTTTCTCCCTCGGTGAGGGCGCGGTCGTTATCCTTGAACTCGGAACGTAATACCGTCGCTTCGATGCCCTGCTCCCGGGCCTGTTGTTCGGTGAGTCCGACCCGGGCCAGCTCCGGATCGGTATAAGTCACCCAGGGAACGACCCGGTAGTCGGTTTTTTTCGGGAAGCGGAATACCGCGTTGCTGATAATAATGCCTGCCTGGTACTCGGCCATATGCGTGAAGGGATAAGGCCCGCAGACGTCCCCACAGGCAAAGATATGCTTCTGAGATGTACGCATACGCCGGTCGACGCTGATACCTTTACGGGTAAAGTCCACACCGGCGGCTTCCAGGCCCAGGTTATCGACATTGGGGCGGCGACCTACTGCCACCAGAATCTGCTCAGCCTCGACCTGCTGTCCGTCATCACTGACAAGCACTCGCCGATCCCCTTCCCGGTATACCTGCCCGGCATTGCTGGAAGTCAGCACCCTTATGCCCTCGGCTTCCAGTAGGGTTTGCAGGGCATCCGCGAGTTCCGGATCTTCCTGAGGCAATAAATGTGGCAGTCGCTCGACCACCGTCACCTGGCTGCCCAGGCGACTGAAGGCCTGTGCCATCTCCAGACCGATGGGGCCACCGCCCAGTACCACCAGCCGTGGTGGCAGCTCTCGCAGGGAAAACAGATCCAGATTGGTCAGATAACCGGATGTTTCCAGACCCTCGATCGGCGGTATGAAAGGCCGGGAACCGGTGGCAATCACGAAACGCCGGCCATGAATCGTCTGGCCATTGACCTGTACGCTATACGCATCGCGGAATCTGGCAGCACCAAAGATCACTTCACAACCGTAGCCGCGAAAGCGCTCCGGATCGTCATGCTGCTGAATGTGGTCGATCACCGATTGGACATGATCATTGACCTTACCCAAGTCTACATCCGGGAGCATCAAAGGCAGGCCATAATCTTGCCCACGGCGCATCAGGGAAGCCACCCTGGCCGCGTGGATCAGGGTCTTGCTGGGTACGCAGCCATGATGCAGGCAATCACCCCCCAGCTGGTCTTTCTTCTCGATCAGGCTGACTGTCAGGCCCAGTTGTGCCGCCACACTGGCCACCACCAGACCGCCGGCGCCGCCGCCGACAATAACCAGATCATGTACCTTCACAACAGAACTCCCCTGACCTCAGCCAGCATCAAGAAACAGTTTTTTCCTGAATACCTCATAGACAATCGGCTCCTGATTGTTATAACCGATCCGCTTGCGCCGCTTCTCGTCCAGCAGATGATAACGCACAACAGCTTCCACAGTCTTCGCGTTTAGTCTGTCTTCTTCAGAAATAGGTAAATCATAATGCCGCGGTTCCCCGTATGGCAGACTTGTATCCCACAGATCGACGATGAAGGGCCGCCACATAACAGTACGTTTAAGCGTGTCGTATTTTTTCTGTAATACCTTCCCGTCATTGTCAAGTAGTCGCAGAGAAACAGACAGGAAGCGGTCAGGTGTCCCGGTCGGGATATAGTGGGCTGCACCTTTATTGATGATGGTCAGAACAAATTTCCGTTCACCACTCGCCAGCTCAGTACTCTCGACGAACCTTATGTCCAGCCCCTGTTTTACCATAGCCGGGTCGTGACCGCCGCGCCATAGATGCTGTCTGACCCAGCGCATTTCACCTCCCTCCACCAGCGGTCGCTCAACCGCCGGCATATGACACTGCACACAACCCAGGGACGCGATATCCGTCACGCTCAACTCGCCCGTCTTGATGGAAGTCTGATCAGCGCGGATTTCGGCGACCGTACCGCAGGGCGGAAAACGGAAGAAAGTATCCCAACGGTCGCCTTCCACAATATGACAACGCACACAGACTTGATTGGGATTATCCAATTTCTGTACCGGATGCGGGGCACTGGTGTTGCCTATAACGCCCACGATTTTTCCTTCACGATAGTGGCAGGCCGCACAGGTAACCCCCTGGTGCTGGAGTTCAGGAAAAAAAGCCGGGTTATCTTTCAGGATCGGGTCCCATTTATCCTTGTCCCGATAACCCAGTACTGTATGTGGCTGCTGTCGATCAAGTGGCGTATGACACAGGCGGCAAACATGTTGGGCGCCATCAAACTGCCAGTCAGCCTGAAAATAGGGGTCGGTCCAAGCCTGGCTGTGAATGGTAGTGCGCCATTCATTATAAAATGCCGGGTGACAGCGGCCGCAGTCTTCAGCGCGCAGTTCTCCCAATAGTGGTGGTATTTGTGCCGTATCAACCGGCCAGGCAAAGCGCTCATCAACCACAAAGATATTTAACGGCCGAATGAAGCGCCAACCAATAAACAGCAAAATAAAGGCCGCGACTATGAAGAGCGGACGCTTCATTCAGATTCCCGCTAAAACACCATCACATGATCACTGTCTTTGACCCAGGTGGCCAAAGCCTTCATGGAACCGCGTTCGATCCCAGGTATCAGATCACCCTCGGCTATACCACAACCATCGACCGCCATGCCGCAGGCCCGGACTGCCAGACCGCATTCGATTAATTCGCTGAGCAGATCCTCCAGATTGACGGCCCCTTCCGGCACCTGATGGCCGCTGCGACCGATCTCTACGCCGTCATCCAGCAGATGAACACGGACAGTCATATCTTCCGCCAGTGCCGCACCGGCGAAGCGTAGTGCATGCCAGGCCTTGTTGTTTTCCTGATAAGGAAGATTCTGGATCACAATGGTTACGCTCGTCATGAATATCCCCTTTTAACTGCGCCCACCTCAACGGTGTTGGTGATACAGGTTAATATTCTACTAATTGGTTGAATAGTAGAATAGCATGAATTCGGCAAAGGTCAAGTCACAGTCAGTAAGTCCCATCGCAATCACAGACGCTCCAGTGCAGAAATTCCCGGCTTTCCAGGCGCTGTGGATCGGCGAAAAACACTGTGCTTTCCCCTTGCTCGATGATGCGCCCCTCGCACATGAAAATGACCCGCCCGCCCAGACGTTGCGCCTGGGCCAGGTCGTGGGTGACACACAGTACCGGCAGGGTCCGGGACAGGGTCGACAGCGCCTGTTCGATGAGTTGTTTGGAGCGCGGATCCAGCGATGCCGTTAAAGGATAGTCAGAGATTAACGGCCGTCCTCAATTTCTTACCTGTCTGGCTTTTCTCCTGGCGTCCCCACCTGCGATCATCCATGTGACCAATGAGACGACTTACCAATATTCAACTACTAAGTTGAATATTGGCAGGCTATAGTTGACTCGGGCAAGGTTACTTTTGGGATGGCAAGAAAAGGACTCGCAAAGGTGGGTAATGAAATCCGCGAATCGGCCTGAAAAAATTGCGACTTATACGGAAAATACTCTGTTCATCCACATAAAAAAACCCCGTACTTTTTGCAAGCACGGGGCGTAGTATGGCGTCCCCTAGGGGAGTCGAACCCCTGTCGCCGCCGTGAAAGGGCGGTGTCCTAGGCCTCTAGACGAAGGGGACAAAACTAGTTGTCATCCGGACCCCGGCTGAGCTGGGTCACGGTTACGCCGGTCAATAACAGGGCAAACCCCAACGGCACCAACATCAACAGATTGACTGCCATACCGTCGGCATCTTTGAACATCGCACCGAAGCCCGCGATCAGCCCGACCGCAGTCAGGAGAATACCGATAATGACGGCCAGACGGCCGAATCGATGCATCATGCCCTGCCTTCCAGAGTCTGGTGGAGCTAGGCGGGATCGAACCGCCGACCTCTTGCATGCCATGCAAGCGCTCTCCCAGCTGAGCTATAGCCCCGAAAGGAAGCGGGCATATTACGTGTCCGGGGTGCGTCTGTCAACCGCGGATTCCGGCTGGCGGGCGCATGGAAATTGCCTTGCAGATCATTCTGTTGAATCATCCGCCAAGGAGTCTATATACGCCAGGGCGCGATCGATACGGGCCAGGGTACGATCCCGTCCGATAAGATAAACCGTGACATCGATGGGGGGAGAAACCGCACCACCGGAGACCGCCACTCTGAGCGGCTGGGCCACTTTCCCAAGCTTCATATCCAACTCCTCTGCCACAGCCTTGACCGACTCGTGAATCGGTTCTTCCGACCAGTCCTGGAGTACGGCAAAGCGATCACGCAGCCGGCGCAACGGCTCGGCAGCGGCCGGCTTGAAATTTTTCTTTGCCGCTTTTTCGTCGAATTGGTGGAAATCCCGGTAAAAGAATTCACTGTTATCGGCCATTTCGACCAGCGTCTTGGCACGCTCACGCTGCGCCACAACCACCGCCTCCAGAGGCGGGCCCGTGGTGGGATCGATATCGCGTAGCGCCAGATGATGACTCAGGTGACGCGCCACATGCCGGGGCTCGCTTTCCTTGATGTAATGCTGGTTGAGCCACAACAGCTTGTCCGGGTTGAAGCTGGAAGCCGCTTTATTGATATCCCTGGCCTCGAACAAGGCGACCATCTCATCGAGGGAAAACACTTCCTGGTCGCCATGCGACCAACCGAGCCGGACCAGATAATTGATCAAGGCTTCGGGCAGATAACCCTCATCGCGATACTGCATGACACTGACCGCGCCATGCCGCTTGGACAGACGTTTGCCATCCGCGCCGAGAATCATGGGCACATGGGCATAGGTCGGAGGCGCGACGCCCAAAGCGTTCAGGATATTGATCTGCCTGGGCGTGTTGTTGAGATGATCATCCCCACGGATAACATGCGTGATATCCATGTCCGAGTCATCTACCACCACGGTGAGATTATAGGTCGGCGAGCCATCACTGCGGGCAATGATCAAGTCGTCCAGCTCGCTGTTCTGAAACACCACCCGGCCGCGAACCAGATCCTCTACGACCACCTCCCCCTCCTGGGGATTGCGGAAACGGATCACATAAGGCGCATCAGCAGACGGTGGCTCGGCCCCATCCCGGCAATGGCCGTCATAACGCGGTTTCTGCTTATTGGCCATCTGCGCTGCGCGGAGTTTCTCCAGCCGTTCTTTGCTGCAGTAGCACTTGTAAGCATGACCGTCGTTCAACAGCTGGTCGATGATGACTTGATACCGGTCAAAGCGCTGGGTCTGGTAGAACGGGCCTTCATCGTATTCCAGACCCAGCCAGGTCATTCCCTCGAGAATGGCATTCACCGACTCCTGGGTGGAGCGTTCCAGGTCGGTATCCTCGATGCGCAGGACAAAACCGCCACCATGTTTGCGGGCATACAACCAGGAAAAAAGCGCGGTACGGGCGCCGCCGATATGCAGATAACCGGTCGGACTGGGAGCGAATCGGGTACGTACAGTCATAGCTGGGAAAGTGCTGTCGTCGAAAAGCGGCGATTGTAGCAAGAAGCGGCCGGAGTGGCGATCTTACTCCGCTTCGACGAGCGTTCGCAGCAAAGCTTCCAGTTCGGGAAGCACCAGGGACAATAAGCGCTTCTGATCGCTTTCTCCTCCTTCAATTCCAAGGCCGATAATGTCACAGCGCAGACCGGGATTGAGCGCATAGGCCATGGCCAACAGATCTGGCAACGGCAAAGCATGGCTGGACAGAGACCGGCTGACATGCAGCTCGGCGGGCGTCACCCACGCCACCTCGCCAAAGGGTCGATTACAGGCATCGATCAGTACCGCGTGTTCCACGTCCGGCAATCGCGTGGCCAGTTCCACGGGATCACGCAACCCGTGAAAAACCATCAGTGCGGACGCGAATCGGTGTGACAAAGGTTCCATAATCTGCCAGCCAATCCTGTCCAGGGCGCTATCCGAGCCGATGCCAAACACTGTTATCATACTGATATCGTATATTTTTCTGTGTTTTTCCACAGTTTTCCGGGTTGTTTGACAAATATCATGGTGAGATAAATTTTAATCCCTAAACTAAATATAGTTATTACCACCTGTTGTGCTCAGATAGCGAATGACAATGACAACCGAAGTGCTGGTCGAGGGGCTCTCTCAGCCGGGTGCCTTTCCGCACCCGGTTTCCCGGCTGGAGATTATCGAGACCCATATTTCCACGGTCATTCTCACCGGTCCGTTTGCCTACAAGATCCGCAAGCCGGTAAACCTGGGTTTCCTGGATTTTTCCACCCTGGCGCTGCGCCACCAGGACTGTGAAGACGAACTGCGCTTGAACCGCCGTCTGGCCCCCGAACTTTATCTCGACGTGGTAACGATCACCGGCAGCCCGGCCAACCCCCGCATCGGCGGCGACGGGCCGGTTATCGAATATGCCGTCAAGATGAAACAATTCGCTCCGGACCAGTGCCTGGACCGGCTGATCGAGCAGGACCGGGTCGCACCACAACACCTGTTGCAACTGGCCGAAACGCTGGCCCATTTTCATCAGCATGCCGCGCGCGCGGCGCCGGATTCGGAATTCGGTACCGACCTTTCCATCCATCATGACTCCCGCCAGAACTTTCTTCAGATCCGGGGGCGGGTGACCGACCTGGCCCTGTTATCCAGACTTGCGGATGTTGAACGTCTCAGCGAAGCGCGCCATCAGGCTCTGCAGGAAGAATTCATCCAGCGCAAGGCTGAAGGATGGATTCGTGAATGTCATGGCGATTTGCATCTCGGCAATCTGGTATTGCTGGATGACCGGGTAGTACCGTTCGACTGCCTGGAATTCTCACCGCCCCTGCGCTGGATCGATACCATGAGTGAGGTGGCCTTCCTCATTATGGATCTCATTGCCCGAAGTCATTTCCCCCTGGCCCAGACTTTTCTCAACCACTATCTGGCTTACAGCGGCAATTACATGGGACTTTCCCTGTTGTCGTATTACCAGGCCTATCGCGCCATGGTTCGCGCCAAGGTCTCCGCTATCCGCACCACACAACAGGCCGGCACGGCAGAAGATACTGAGGAACTGAGCCACTACCTGAATCTGGCCGCGCGATTTCTGGCACCTTTTCCCAAACCGGTCATCATCCTGCTGCATGGCGTTTCGGGGTCCGGAAAAACCTGGCTGGCGCAACAACTGAGTCAAACCGCGCCGCTCATCCACATCCGCTCGGACGTGGAACGCAAACGCCTGCTGGGCCTGGAGCCCAACCAGCCCACGTCGGACCCGGCAGACGCCTACAGCAGTCAACGTAACCGGGAAACCTATCAGCGCCTGATGGCACTCAGCTACGCCATCACGGATGCCGGTTATCCGGTCATTGTCGATGCCACCTTCCTCGAGGCCAGTCATCGCCAGGCGTATCAGCGCCTGGCCGCGGTCGCCGACATCGAAATACGCCTGTTATCGGTGCATGCTCCCGAACCGGTATTGCGTGAGCGTATCCGGCAACGTCGGCAGCAGGCCCGCGACGCATCCGAAGCCACCACCGGCATTCTGGATCAGCAACTGTCCAAGCAGCACGAACTCACTGCCGCGGAAAACCGTCAGTCCTTGAAGGTGGACACCACCGGGCCGCTGGACCTCCGGTCTTTGTGTCAACAACTCGGACTCACGCCCTGGCACGATTGACCTGCATGCGGAGAAAATGTGTGGCGCAGGAAATACAGGGATCGTAATTGCGAATAACGGTCTCTCCCATGACGCGCAGCTCATCGGCGGAGTGCTCCAGGCCATAAGTGGTCAGCGTCCGAAACAGATCCTGCTCGATACGGGCCTGGTTCTGACTGGTCGGCGGCACAATGCGGATATCCCGGGCGCGACCGGCTTCGTCAAAGCGATAGCGATGCCATAACAAGCCGCGCGGCGCCTCGGTCGCGGCACAGGCCACACCGCTGGCCGGCGGACAGTCGGCATGACTCTCCCCGGGCCGTGCATAGTCGGTCAGCAGCCGTCCCGCTTCGGTAATCACCAACAGAATCTCGGCCGCCCGGGCCAGGGCGCTGTGAAACATATTGCGGCTGGGGAAGGGATTGCCGACCTCGGCCAGCACCGCCTGGATCTCATCCGGTAACATCGCGCCATTGAGATTCATCCGTGCCAGCGGACCAACCAGATAGGGCTGTCCCTGATACAGGCAGTGCAAGGCGGTGGAATGTGCCACCTGGTGTTCCTGGAACTCCGTCTCGAATGCTTCTACCGGCAAGTGTCGCCCGTCACTGATCTGCAGGTCGCCCTGTTCTATGGCATAACAATGGGGGTCCGACAGCGCCATGGCCACGAACTCCTGCTCACTGTCGGGGACAGACCAGCCGGCCACCCAATGCAGAAGTTCCACGGCTTCCTGCCGGGCCTGCACCAGCCGCTCGCGCATGGCTGATACGGCCGCCTCCACCGGCGCCCGGAAAAAACCACCCGGACAGACTCCCAGCGGATGCACCGAGCGGCCGCCGAACAACGCGATCAGGTCATTACCCAGGGTCTGCAGGCGCAGTCCGCGACGCACCGTCTGCGGCTGTAAGGTGGCCAGTTCGGCCACGCTGGCACACTGGAAAAAATCCGGCGCCGCCAGCAGATGCAGGTGCAGCGCATGGCTCTGCAGCCATTCCCCACAATAGAATACCCGCCGCATATCGGCGACCCAGGGCGTGACCGACAGCCCGGCGGCGCGTTCAATGGCCTGCACGGCCGTCATCTGGTAAGCCACCGGGCAGATCCCGCAGATCCGCGCTACCCGGTCGATGATCTGCTGCGGGCTGTTGCCTTCGAGAAATTTTTCAAACAGACGCGGCGGTTCGAAAATGCGCAGCTTCAGATCAGTGATGGCGCCGTCTTCGATATGCAGCTCCAGCGCGCCCTCCCCTTCCACCCGGGCGAGCACCGGCACGTCGATGGCTATCCGTTGGCGTTGCTCGCTCATCAGGTTTCTCCCGAGCGTTCATTCCGTCCTTTGAACGGTTCGATATGACTATAGAAACCCCGGAAATTTTCCTTAACGACCAGGCCGCCATCCCGCCACTGCCCGGCCGCCTGCAACAATACGGCAGGCTCGGCCTGCTCGGCCGGACCATAGCAGCCGTAGCAACCCCGTCCCAGGCCGGGACAGAGCGCGCCACAACCCTGGCGGGTTATCGGGCCGAGACAGGGTTGCCCCTGACTGACCGCCACACACGGCAGGCCCCGGCGCTTGCATTCCATGCACAGCGGCCTGTCCTCGTCCAGCGGCAGCACGCCCCGGCTCAAAGCGGCCAGCGCCTGCAAGACCGCCTTGCGATCGACCGGGCAACCCCAGATCTCCGCATCCACCCGCACCACTTCACGGACCGACCTGACCTGGTCGAGGCTGGCGATATATTCCGGGCTGGCATAGATCTGTCCCAGCCATTCTCCGCTGGCGCTGAGATTACGCAATGCCTGCAAACCGCCGGCCGTGGCACAGGCACCGATAGTGACCAGGAACCGGCTCACTTCCCGGATGTGTTTGATGCGTTCGATATCGGCCGAGGTCGACAGACTGACTTCCACCAGCGCGATCTCCACCGGCGCCAGTTCGTCAAGCAGCCCGGCCTCGGCGAAATGACGGATATCCAGCTGCTGCACCAGATCCAGCAAGGCTTCTCCCAGGTTCAGAATCGCCAACTGGCAGCCATCACAGGAACTGAATTTGTGTACCGAAACAGTGGGTCGGTGAAAATCGTTCATATCACAAGCCTTTGACTCCCAGCCGGTCGTGAATCCGCTGCAAAGCGAATACCGGCCCGTCCTTGCAGATAAAATCGGGACCATACTGGCAATGTCCGCAATGCCCGGTGGCACACTGCATATTGCGCTCCATACTCAACCAGATCTGTTCGGCCCGGCAGCCCATGGACAACAGGTGACTGGCCGAAGCACGCATCATCGGTTCCGGACCACACATCATCACCCGGGCGGTAGCGACCTCCAGATCCACCCGGTCCAGCAAATCGGTGACCAGCCCCACATGCCAGCGCCAGCCGGCTCCGGCCACATCCGCCGCCAGCAGCACCTGGACATCGGCGCGCTGCTCCCACTGTTCGTATTGCCGCCGCCAGATCAGGTCTTCCGCGTGCTTGACTCCCTGAATGATGGCGATACGGCCGAATTGATCACGCCGCTGCATAACATAATGAATCACCGAAACCAGCGGCGCACAACCCAGCCCGCCGGTGATCAGCAACACATCATGACCGGCAATATCCGCCAACGGCCAGCCATGGCCAAAAGGCCCGCGCAGACCGATCTGATCACCCTCCTGAAGCCGTGCCATCGCCCGTGTGACCCGCCCAACCGCACGGATGGTATGCCCCAGCAGCGGTGTCCGGGGATCGGAGACAATGGAAATGGGCACCTCGCCGATACCCGCCAGTGACAGCATATTGAACTGGCCGGGATGATACACATAGTGTTCATGAAGGCCGGCGTCGACAAAAGTCAGATGCCAGGTGAAAATCGATGTCGACTCCTGAATACGTTCGACGATGCGGACACTGTGCGGTACGTCAACACTCAGCATCGTCACTCTCCAGCACCTGGCGGACACTGGCGACAAGATCGATGCCGGCCGGACACCAGGCGATACAGCGGCCACAACCCACACAGCCACTGCGCCCGTATTGCTGATGCCAGAATCCCAGCTTGTGCGTCAGCCACTGCCGGTAACGGGCTGTCGTATCGGCGCGGATCACGATGCCATGAATATAACTGTGCTGGGCGGTAAAACAACTGTCCCAGCGTCGCGATTGTTCGTGCCTTCCCGGCTCGGGCAAAGACTGTTGCTGTTGACTGGAACAAAAACAGGTCGGACACACGGCCGTGCAGTTGGTACAACTCAGACAGCGCCCGGCAACGGCCCGCCAGGCCGGCGACTCCCATTGCTCCCGCAAGCCCGGAGTCAGATCACCCGGTGGCAGAACCCGCTGCTGCTGACCGGCCGCTTGTTCCAGTTGGGTCTGTTGGCATTCGATCTGCTCCGCAGTGGCGGGAAACACCGGCAGACGTTGCAACACCGGCTGTCCGCGTTCGGACAGCGCCTCGATCAGGTAGCCTTCGGCCAGTTCGTGCAGGCGCAGATCGGCACCCGTGGCAACGGCCGGGCCATCGCCGGTACTGTGGCAAAAACAGGTTTCCGCCGAGGTATGGCAATCAACCGCCACGATAAACAATGCCGCCGCACGGCGGCGGAAATGTTCGTCTTCCCGGCCCGGTTGTTCGAAATGGCGACGTTGAAGGGCCAGCGCCGCGAGATCACAGGCACGCGCGCCGATCACGGCAGTGGGTCGGATATCAGGCTCCACCACGCTGAAGTCCAGGCCCTGATTTTCGTCCACCCGCCACAGCGCCTCTTCAGCGCAGAAGGTGAGCGGTTTCAGCGCCTGAGGCCCGACGGCCCAGGAAAAACAAAAGACATCATCGTGGCGCGTGAGACGGTAATGGCCCGGGGCCTGCTCAACGTGGACGCCCTGCAAGCTCGCCAAAGAATCCGCATCGGAAAACTGGATGACGCCGGCGCGCGCCACCGGCGCCAGTACCCGATAACCCGCATTTCCGAGTTCCCGGAACAGTGCCGGCATCTGATCCCTGGGTAAGAAAGCATCCATACTCCGGACCTTAACAATAAACTATTGCCTTTTGATTGATCCGGCTCAAACTAGCCGGCATTGTCAGCCGGTCAGCCAGAAATACCCCAGATTGTAGTAGCCATGCAACAGAAAGGGGCTTAGCAGACGGTGATGACGGTCGCGGAAATAACCGAACAGCAGGGAAGGAATGAGCACACCGAGCGCCGCCAGAGGCGGATGATAGAAGAAATGAGCCGCTACAAACACGCCGCTGGTCAACAGGTTGGCCAGGGTCAGTCCACGCCATTGGCGCTGAAAGGGGACTCGCCGGATCAGTTCTCCCTGGATCAGGCCCCGGAACAGCCCTTCCTCGATCAACGGGTAGAGGATCGCCACCTGTATGGCTTCACGCCAGTGGGTCAGTGGCCAGGCCGCTTGCGGATGCAACGGATATGACACCAGCAACAGACCCCAGAAAACCATGGCCGCCAGAACGGCGGCCATGAAATGCTTATCGGATAAAACCTGCTGAACGGTAACTGGCTGCATTCAGGCATTGTAATAGTCCTGGTACCAGGCGACAAAATTAGCCACGCCCTGCTCCACCGACATGTTGGGTTTATAGCCGACATCGGCCACCAGCGCCTCGACATTGGCATAGGTGTCGGGCACGTCCCCCGGCTGCAGCGGCAGCATGTTCATTGTGGCTTTCTTGCCCAAGCAATCTTCCAGCAAAGAAATGAAATACATCAATTCAACGGTGTTGTTGTTGCCGATATTGTACAAGCGGTAAGGTGCCTTGCTGGTCGCCGGATCCGGATTATCTCCTGACCAGTCGGGATTGCCTGCCGCCGGCTGGTCCAGAACCCGCACCACGCCCTCGACGATATCGTCGATATAAGTGAAATCCCGCCGGTGCTTGCCATAATTGAAGACATCGATCGGTTCGCCGGCCAGAATCGCTTTGGTGAACTTGATCGGCGCCATGTCCGGCCGACCCCAGGGTCCGTAAACAGTAAAAAACCGCAACCCGGTGGTGGGCAGCTGATACAGATGGCTGTAAGTATGGGCCATCAGTTCGTTGGCCTTTTTGCTGGCCGCATACAGGCTGACCGGATGATCCACGTTATCATGCACGGAAAACGGCATGCAGGTGTTGGCGCCATAGACCGAACTGCTGGAGGCATAGACCAGGTGTTCCACGTCGTTATGCCGACAGCCTTCCAATATATGCGCGAAACCCACCAGGTTGGTATCGACATAAGCCAACGGATTCTCGATGGAGTAACGCACCCCGGCCTGGGCGGCCAGATTCACCACCCGTTGCGGCTGGTGTTTTTCGAACAGTGTTTTGATGCCCTGGCGGTCTTCCAGGCTGATCCGTTCCATGACGAAGCCGGGATACGTTTAGGTCCTGGCCAGCCGGGCTTCCTTCAGGCTCGGATCGTAATAGTCATTCAGGTTATCGATACCGATGACTTCATCGCCCCGTTCCAGCAAACGCAGGCTGAGCGCCGAGCCGATAAAACCGGCGGCACCGGTAACCAATACTTTCATGCAATCAAACCTCGTGAGTAATTGTTGGCAGCGCGAGACAAGCTACAAACGCCCGTCCACCTCATCCTTGCGGAACAGGTATTTGGCATCGAACAGCACATGATTGCTCTTGCCCAGGGCATGGATCTCGGCACTGCCCATATCCCTGAATTCATCATGCGCCACGGCAATGATGATCGCATCATAGGTGTTTTTCTGCGGTGCATCGACCAGTTCAATACCATACTCGGCACGCGCCTCGCCCTTGTTGACCCAGGGATCGTACACATCGACCTGGCCGTGATATTCATTGAGTTGTTCGATGATATCCACTACCCGGGTATTGCGCAGATCGGGACAGTTCTCCTTGAAACTCAGACCAAGGATGAGTACCTTGCCGCCCACAATACTGATGCCTTTTCTGGCCATCAGCCGGATCGTGCTGTCGGCGACATAATAACCCATACCGTCGTTCAGCAGCCGGGTGGCCGGAATAATGGTCGGCTGGTATCCGGCTTCCTGGGCCTTGTGCACAAGATAATAGGGGTCGACGCCGATACAGTGGCCGCCGACCAGACCCGGACGGAACGGCAGGAAATTCCATTTGGTACCGGCGGCTTCCAGCACTTCCTGGGTATCGATGCCGATGCGGCCGAAAATCAGTGCCAGTTCGTTGATGAGCCCGATGTTGACGTCGCGCTGGGTGTTTTCAATGACCTTGGAGGCTTCGGCGACCTTGATGCTGCTGGCTTTGTGGGTGCCGGCCCGGATGATTTTCCGGTACAGGGCGTCCACCAGGTCAGCCACCTCGGGCGTGGAGCCCGACGTCACCTTGAGAATGTTGGTGACCCGGTGTTCCTTATCGCCCGGATTGATGCGTTCCGGACTGTAACCGATGTAAAAGTCCTGGTTATAGCTCAGTCCGGATTCAGCCTCGATGATGGGTACACAGACTTCTTCCGTGGCGCCGGGATAAACTGTGGATTCGAAAATGGCGATATCCCCCGGTGCAATGATCTGACCGATGGCCCGGCTGGCGGATTCCAGTGGACGCAGATCCGGACGCTTGGCCTCGTCGATCGGCGTCGGCACCGTGGCGATATAGACGTTGCAGTCCTTGAGCGCCTCGAGCCGGTCAGTGCAGCTCAGCTGAGTCGCCTCCCGAAGTTCCTCATCGGACACTTCCAGGGTACCGTCATGCCCCGCGTTCAGCTCGGCCACCCGCTCCCGATTGACATCGAATCCGATTGTCGGCAGCAACTTGCCGAATTCCACGGCCAGGGGCAGGCCGACATAACCCAGCCCGATAATACCGATACGGGCTTCATCTAGTTTGACCATCTGTGCTCTATCCTTAAAAATTTCTCATTCACTCGTCATCCCGCTCATCCCGCTCATTCATCCGTCATCCCGGCGCAGAGCCTGTGCCGGACTCGATCCGGTACCGGGATCCAGGTTTTAGATTTTCCAGATTCGGCCTATAGTTGAACTCGTCACCTGGGTCGATGAATCCCTGATGATCCAAACGACATCTTGGAACAACGGAATAACGTTTATACCTTTAACCCCAGAGATGGTTTGAACGGTTTAAATTCATCTCTTCCCTCTTGTTTCGGTCCGCCGCGCCGAGTCTTGATGGCCGGTGCGAGAAATAGTGATGTTCGCTCATTCGTCCCGCCACAACAGGCGCCCCTGACTAGCCTTGTCAATCGTGGCCAGACAGGCCTGATGCTGCTGCCGCTCGCCGTCGTCGGCTCGGATCACAGGCAGCGACGGACGTTGCTCCGGCAGGCGGCGAATGCTGTCCAGCAGGCCGGGTTGCGAAACCGCCCCATTGGTGTCGGCGGCGGTCGAACTGTCCAGCGACAGGCTGACCTGGCCACCGGTCATGGCCAGATAGACATCGGCCAGTATTTCGGCATCCAGCAGTGCGCCGTGCAGTTCGCGGTTGGAATTGTCCACCGCATAACGCTTGCACAGAGCATCGAGATTATTACGCTGCCCCGGATGCAGATTGCGCGCCAAGGGCAGGGTATCGAGTATCGTACAACGATCTTCGATGTGGCCCTGCGCTGTTCCCAGCAGCTTCAGTTCATGATTGAGGAAACCCACATCGAAGGGCGCATTGTGGATAACCAGCTGGGCTGCGTCGACAAACTGCAGAAAATCGTCAACGATATCGCCGAAACGCGGCTTGTCGGCAAGAAATTCATTGGTGATACCATGCACTTCGATGGCGCCTTCGTCGATTTCCCGGTCCGGCTGCAGATACTGGTGAAAAGTACGGCGGGTAAGACGGCGGTTTTGCAGCTCCACGCACCCGATCTCGATAATGCGATGCCCTTGTTCGGGTTCCAGTCCGGTGGTTTCGGTATCCAGCACAATCTGTCGTGACATCGGTAACGGTTCTCCTGTCAATATTCATGGTTGGTGGAAAAACTTCCACCGGCTGTCAATCCAGCTCATCGATGCCCCGGTTGGCCAACTGGTCGGCACGTTCATTCTCCGGATGTCCGGCATGGCCCTTGACCCACTGCCAGTCCACCTCATGGCGGGCGACTTCTTCATCCAGGGCCTGCCACAGATCCTGGTTCTTTACCGGTTTGTTGGCGGCGGTTTTCCAGTGACGTTTTTTCCAGTTGGGCAGCCATTCCTGGATACCCTGCTGGACATAGCGCGAATCCGTGGTCAGGGTCACCGGACAGGAACGGTTCAGCGCCCGCAGGCCTTCGATGGCGGCAGTCAGCTCCATGCGGTTGTTGGTGGTGTCCCGTTCCCCGCCATACAGCTCTTTTTCGCGGCCGTTGTAGCGCAATACCACGCCCCAGCCGCCCGGTCCCGGATTACCCCGGCAGGCACCATCGGTAAAGATTTCCACCCGTTTGTCGGTCATCGGGACCCCTGTCGCTGACTGGGCTCAACCACGCCCGGCGACAAGATACCACGCCTCGGGCGCCAGCGCGGCCGCAAAGGTGTCATACCGATCACCCGTTTGCGGGCGATATACAGGTAGCTGGCCGCCGGCACCGGCCAGCCTTGACGCCCCAGCCGGTTCAGCCATTCACTGTATTTGAGCAGTCCCGGATGGGCCAGGGGCGGATTGACCACCACCGGGAGTACTTTGAGTGTCTCGAATCCCAGTAAACTGAACCAGTCACGCAAGCGCCCCGCGCTGTAGAAATGTCCACACCAGGGCGGCTGGCGACGCCAGCCACTTAACAGGTGACGCAATCCCCATAGGCCGAACGGCTTGAACCCCAGAATCACCACATGACCCTCGGGAATCAGGCAGCGATCGACTTCACGCAGTATCTGGTGCGGATTATCGGCAAATTCGAGCACATGTGGCAGAACCATGACGTCCACGCTGTCGGTCTGGATCGGCAGGGCATCTTCCCGGCCAGCCACAAGGTTACCGGCCACCTGGCGTCCGGCCCCCAGTCCCAGTTGATGCCTGATCCGGCAACTCTCCAGCGGCTGCACGTCCCAGGGGCTGTTGAGCCAGATCAGATGATAACCGAACAGATCGGCCAGAACGGTTTCCAGCAGTGCCTGCTCGGACTGCTGCAAGCGTTGGCCCAGAACGCCCCGGTACCACTCGGCCAGTGCCTGGTTACTCCGGCTGTCACACCAGTGATGGTGAATAATTCGTCTCCAGCTTCTCATGCTTGTGATCATACCCAAAAAATTCAAAGTGGGTGGTTGACCCCTGCGGCGACAACTGTCAGGATGCCGGGCAATCGGTCGCTAACGTTCTATATGACAGACAATTACCTGAAAACCCTCTTTTTCTTTGTGTTGTTTCCGCTGGTACTGGTGATCGGCGGCTGCGCGCTGGATGAACCCCGTAAACCGGCTGCGGCCATCCCGGCGTCCGGGTCCGCCGCTGAAGCTCCGCCGGCAGCCATCCGCCCGGCCGCCCAACCCGCTCCGCAGCCCGCCCCCCTCCGTCCCGCTGTTTCTGCGGAACCGACAGCCTCACCCGAACCCCGGGAGGTGGCGATTCCCGCCGAGAGCGATCTCTGGTCCTTGCTGCGTTCCGGCATGCAGTTGCCGAACGACCGGAACCGTCGTATCGAGGCCCACCTGGACTGGTTTCGCAAACATCCCGACTATCTCGGCCGGGTGTTCGACCGTGGCCGGCCTTATTTGGCCTGGATTCATCAGCAGGTCGCCGCCCGTGACATGCCCGCCGAAATCAGTCTGCTGCCGGTCGTGGAAAGCGGATTTAACCCTTTCGCCTATTCTCACGGCCGGGCCGCGGGGCTGTGGCAATTCATACCGGGAACCGGCAAACGCTTCGGCCTCAAACAGAACTGGTGGTACGACGGACGCCGTGACGTGGTCGCCGCCACCGACGCTGCCCTGGATTATCTGAGTCTGCTGCATGACCGTTTCGACGATGACTGGCTGCTGGCTCTGGCGGCTTATAATGCCGGCGAAGGCAATGTCATTAAAGCGGTCAGAAAAAACCGCCGGCTGGGCAAAGCGACCGACTTCTGGTCGCTGGATCTGCCGCGGGAGACCAAATCCTATGTCCCCAAGCTGATTGCCCTGAGCCGGATTATCCGCGCACCCGCTGAGTATGATCTGACCCTGCCCGAAATGCCGGCCCAGGTCCGGCTCGCGCTGGTTGATACGGGTGGTCAGATCGACCTGGCCCGGGTAGCGGATATGGCGGACCTCCCGGTCAAGACCCTATACCGTTTCAATCCCGGCTTCAACCGCTGGGCCACCGCACCGGACGGGCCGCATCGCCTGGCCGTGCCAGCGGAGCTGGCCGACAATCTGCAGGCGGCACTGGATGCCCTGCCAGCAAAGGAACGCCTGTCCTGGGTCCGTCACCGTATCCGTAGCGGCCAGACACTGAGTCATATCGCCCGCGACTATCATACCAGCATAGCGTTGCTGAAAGACGTCAACGGCCTGGGCAAAAACGGCATCATCCGGGCCGGACAGTATCTGCTGATTCCCCGGGCCAGCAGAGATCTGGACCAGTATTCGCTCAGTAGTGTCCAACGTGAGAAACACCGCCTCGCGGCCGGAGGCGACAGCGGTAAGATTCATCAGGTACGGCCGGGAGATACGCTCTGGGATATCGCCCGCGCCTATCAGGTCAATATCCGCAGCCTGCCAGCTGGAACGGCATGGCGCCGGGTGATACGCTGAAACCCGGCAAAAAGCTACTGATTCGCACCGCTGCGGACCCCACCGGTTCAGGTCCGGCTCCTGGTCTGCAGAAAATCCGTTACACGGTTCGCAAAGGCGACTCACTGGCCCGTATCTCACAGAAATTCCGCGTCAGCCTCAATGACCTGCTGCGCTGGAACCGCCTGTCCAAACACAACTATCTGCAACCCGGGCAAAAACTGACCTTGTACGTGGGTGTCACCCGGCAATCCTGAATCACTGGATCTGCCGGATTTCACCCTGCAAGCTCCGCGACCTGAAAACTGGCATAATGGCCGGATGCACACCGCTTCCGACCTGACAAACGAGCCCGGCTTCACTGCTGACCAAATCGCCGAATTTCACCAGCGCGGGTATATGATCGTACCCCAACTGGCCGCCGCCGAGACGGTCAGCGCACTGCACATGATCGCCCAGGAACATCTGCAAAAGTCCATTCCGCCGTTCGAGTACGAAGCCGACACCCACTACCCCGGTGCGCCGGACTCCCGGGAAGCCAGTGGCGGGCACACCATCCGTCGCCTGTTACGCGCCCAGTCGCGGGACTACCGCTTTACCGACTGGTTGCTGCAACCCTCGCTCAGGCTACGCTTGCAGCAACTGCTGGATGCCCCGCTGGTGATGCCGCTGGCACATCACAACTGCATCATGACCAAGCAGCCGGCGCACAGTTCCGACACGGGCTGGCATCAGGATATCCGTTACTGGAATTTTCATCGCCCGGAACTGATCAATGCCTGGCTGGCGCTGGGACCGGAAGGTGAGGAGAACGGCTGTCTCCGGCTGATACCCGGAACCCACCGGATGCCGTTCGCAACCGAGCAGTTTGACGACCGGCTGTTTTTCCGGGAAGACCTGGCGCAGAACCAGGCCCTGATCCGGGAGCAGGTCACAGCCGTGCTGGAACCGGGCGATGTCTTGTTCTTTCACGCCCGAATCCTGCACGCCGCCACCCGCAATTATGCAGAGCAGACCAAGTTCTCAGTAGTCTTCAGTTTTCGCCCGGAAGACAACCACCCCCTGCCCGGCACCCGTTCGACCAGTCTGCCGGAGTTGTTGATTCCGTCGGTCGATTGATCCGCCGACGACCAACAGCCGACAGCGCAACGCATCAGGCCGCGGCGTACACCGCGCTGGCGGCGGCCACCGCCACACCGGTCTTTATCGGCGCCTGCATCTCACTGAGCACGGCCTCCAGTGCCCCCAGACAGAGCAGGATGTTCTTACGGTGGCTGGCATGGCCCATCTGCCCGATACGCCACACCCTGCCGGCCAGCGCCCCCAGTCCGGCGCCGATCTCCAGGCTGTAATCCTGTAACAGACGGGCACGGACGGCGGCTTCGTCGACGCCTTCGGGTACCGTCACTGCGTTCAACTGCGGCAGCCGATCACCTTCGGCGACCACGAACCCGATACCCATGGCTTCCAGCCCGGCTTTCAAGGCTTCGTGATTGAGCCGGTGTCGCGCCCAGGACGCCTCCAGCCCTTCTTCTTTGAGAATCACCAGCGCTTCATGCAGGGCATACAGCGTGTTCACCGGTGCCGTGTGATGATACGCCCGCTTGCCACCGCCGCCCCAGTATCCCAGCACCAGGTTGAGGTCCATAAACCAGCTCTGAACCCGGGAGCCGCGGTTTTTCACCTTGTCCAGCGCCCGCTCATTGAACGTGACCGGCGACAGCCCCGGCACACAGGACAGACACTTCTGGGTGCCCGAATAGACCGCGTCGAGCTGCCAGTCGTCAACCCGCAATTCCGTCCCGCCCAGGGAAGTGACGGTATCGACAATGGTCAGGCAATCGTGATCATGGGCCAGCCTGGCCAGGGTCGCTGCGTCGGACTGGGCGCCGGTGGAGGTCTCGGCATGAACGAAAGCCAGGATGCGAGCTTCCGGGTGCGCCTTGAGGGTGTCTTCGACCTTGTTGGCATCGACCGCCTTGCCCCAGTCATCCTCCACCAGGATAGCGGTACCCCCGCAACGTTCGACGTTTTCCTTCATGCGCCCGCCGAATACGCCGTTCTGACAGACCACCACTTTGTCACCCGGTTCGACCAGATTGACGAAACAGGTCTCCATGCCGGCCGAACCCGGCGCCGAGACCGGCATCGTCAGGTCATTCGTGGTCATGAACGCATAGCGCAGCAGATCCTTCATCTCATCCATCATGGTGACAAACACCGGATCGAGATGACCGACCGTGGGCCGGGACATGGCTTCCAGAATGCGGGGATTGACATCGGATGGACCGGGGCCCATCAGGGTTCGCTGCGGGGGATGAAAAGATCGGGTCATGTGCCTGCCTGAGTCGATTATTGATTCATTGGATGAAGAATTCTAACATCCGGGTCTATTGCCAAACACCAGCAATTATCAGGGATTTTGTTCCTGCTCGTAAATCTGGTCCATGGCATCTTCGAGTTCATGCATACGGCGCTGATAATCCTTTTCCGCCTCCAGCATTTTTTTCTCGATCGCCCGTTCCTGTTCCTGCAGCTTACGGTAGGCCGCCTGTTCCGCCTTGCGTTGCGCTTCTTCCGCCGCACGTTGGGCCTGGACCTGACGCTGGCGGCAGTCCTTCCAGGCCCGGGGTGGACATTCTTTGCAACCCAACGGGTCATGCGGATCAGGTTCCAGGCAGGCACTGCCGCAGGTCATCAGCGTCTCCCCGGCCAGATTGTCAAAATAATAGACCGGTCCCTCCTGCCGGTAATCACAGTTGAGACGCAGGATCTCTTCACACCGTTCCAGTTTTTCACAATGCGTCTTGACATAATGCCCATCCAGAAATACCTGAATGTCCGGATGGATCGGCTTGGGTTCGGGTTTTGGCGGCGCTTCCGGCTCGACCTCCGGCGCCGGCTGCTCGGCCTGTTTCGGCGGCGGCACAGCCACCATCGGCGGCGGTTCCTCGAACGGCGTGGGAAAAGGTTTTACTTCAACCTCGGCCGGCACCTTGTCGCGCATATCGATAATCTCGGCTCCCGGCTCGCTGTCCGACTTGCGGACGAAATCATCCGCAGCGGATATTCCGTTCCCCAGCAGCCCGATCAATACCAGCCAACGAACTTTCATAGCGTCCAGCTTACTCCACCAGATGGCATTTGACCCAGTGCGCATCGTCGATGCGGGTCTTGGCCGGATAGGCCGACTGGCAGCGCGGTTCGGCCCGCGGGCAGCGCGGATGAAAATGACACCCCTCCGGCGGGTTGACCGGAGACGGTAAATCACCCGTCAGACGGATGATATCCCGCCGGCTGGCAGGATCGACCTGGGGCACCGCGGAAATCAATGCCTCGGTATAGGGATGCCGGGGTGAGGCCAGCACCACCTCGACCGGGCCTTCTTCCACCACCCGGCCCAGATACATCACCGCCACCCGGTCTGCCAGATAGGCGACCACCGACAGATTGTGGGTGATAAACAAATACGACAGGCCCAGGTCATGCTGCAGTGATTTGAGCAGGTTGAGTATCTGCGCCTGTACCGAAACATCGAGCGCGCTGGTGGTCTCATCGCAGACGATCAGCCGCGGTTGCACGGCCAGCGCCCGTGCGACACAGATGCGTTGTCGTTGGCCGCCGGAAAATTCGTGCGGATACCGCCGGCTGTGTTCCGGACGCAGACCGACCTTCTCCAGCAATTGCTGGATAATGGCCTGCCGTTCCGCCGCGTTGCCACCGACCTGCTGGGCCACCATCCCTTCCTCGATGATCTCCGCCACCCGCATGCGTGGATTCATGGAGGAAAACGGATCCTGAAAGATGATCTGGAAGTCCGAGCGGCGTTTGCGTAAAGCCTCCCCCTTGAGGGTGGTGAGTTCGGTACCGGCGAAATTGACCTGCCCGGTGGTGGGCCGTAATAATTGCAGAATGGCCTTGCCCACCGTGGTCTTGCCACAGCCCGATTCTCCCACCAGCGCCAGGGTCTCACCACGGGCTATCTGCATATCCACCCCGTCGACGGCATAGATATAACCGGCCACCCGCCGTAGCACGCCCTTGTGCATCGGAAAGTGCATGCGCAGATCGGTAACTTGCAACAGCCGCTCGCCGGGAGGCTTGACGGCAACCGCCTCCTGCCATTCAGCTGCCGGCTTCGCTGATTCCGGTTGCTCGACCGCCGCCTCATACAGAAAACACCGCACCCCGCGGCCATCGGACAGATCCTGCCAGGTCGGCACGGCCTGCTCACACTGGGTCCAGGCCCGACCACAGCGTTCGGCAAAACGGCAATGATCGAAGCGTTCGTTCAGGGGGGGGACTGTGCCCGGTATCTGGGTCAGAGGCCGGTCGCGCTTGAGCATGTCCGGCAGGGACTCGAACAATTGCTGACTGTAAGGATGAAGTGGCGCGGAAAAAAACCGTTCCCGGTCGCCGCTCTCCACGATCTCTCCGGCATACATGACCGCCAGCCGGTCCACCAGGTTGGCCACCACACCCAGGTCATGGGTTATCAGCAGCATGGCCATGCCGGTATCCTGTTGCAGCTGTTGCAACAGATCCAGCACCTGGGCCTGAATAGTGACATCCAGCGCCGTGGTCGGTTCGTCGGCGATCAGCAGATCCGGTTCCCCCGCCAGTGCCATGGCGATCATCACCCGTTGTTTCATTCCGCCCGACAACTGATGGGGGTATTCTTTTACCCGCCGGACACTGTCCGGAATACCCACGGCATCCAGCAGTTCCCGGGTCCGATCCCGCATCGCCGCCCCGCGCAGCCCTTTGTGCAGCTGCAGCGCCTCGCCGATCTGCTGCCCGACGGTCATCACCGGGTTGAGCGAGGTCATGGGCTCCTGGAAGATCATGCCGATCCGCCCGCCCCGGACCCACCGCATCGCCATTTCCGGCAGGCACAACAAATCCTCGCCATCAAGACGCACCGAGCCCTCGCGGATATGACCGGCCGGGCGTGGCAGCAAGCGCATAATGGACAGGGCGGTCATGGACTTTCCGCAACCGGACTCCCCCAGCAGGGCAAAGGTCTCTCCCCGGGAGATACTGAAACTCACATGGTCGACGGCACGCACGGCAGCCGGCCCCTCACCCAGCTCGGTGGTCAGATTGCTTATTTCCAGCAAGGGTCTAGTCATACCGTATCACTCAGGATCGTTGTCTCAGGCGTGGGTCGAAGGCGTCGCGCACCGCATCGGAAAACAGATTGGCCGCCAGCACCAGGGCGAACATGAACAGAAAAGCGCCCAGCAGTGACCACCACACCATGGGATCCCGAGCCATTTCCAGCCGGGCGCGGTTGATCATATTACCCCAGCTGTTCATGGACGGATCGACGCCAACACCAATATAGGACAATACCGCCTCGGCCAGCACCAGGCCGGAAAAATCCAGTACCACCGCGATCAGCACGATATGCATGACATTAGGCAGAATATGCCGGATCATGATCGTGCCATGGCCAACCCCGAAGGCCTGCGCCGCCTGGACATAGTCCAGTTCGCGCAGCTTGATGGATTCACCGCGCAGCAGGCGACACAAGCCGGTCCAGCTGGACACCCCCAGAATGATGCATAAAAACAGCAGCCGGATGTCGGCTCGTTCAACGGCGGTTTCGAACACATCCGGATGAGTGGAAATGTACACATCCACCATCAGTACTGCGGCGGCAATCAGCAGCACCCCGGGGATGGAATTCAGGGTGGTGTACAGATACTGGATCACATCGTCGATCCAGCCCTGGAAAAAACCCGCCGTAATCCCGAGCATGATCGCAAACGGCAGCATCACCAGGGTGGTCAGTGTGCCGATCACCAGGCCGGTGCGAATGCTCTTGACGGCCTGATAGAACACATCCTGGCCGACCTTGTCGGTACCCAGAATGTGATAATGTCCGCCCAGGTTGATTACCAGGCAGACCCCCAGCACGATCACCGTCAGGGTCGACAACGCCACCTGCCAGGGCAGTTCGGTACGGCCGCGCCACAGATCTTTCAGGCCGGCTTCAGCCACCAGCGAGCCACGCCGTTTCAGCCACCACCCCAATCCGGCCGAAACCATCCACATGAACACCAGCGTTTCTGCCAAAGCCAGCGAAGATCGCCGCAAGACATCCGCTAAGAGATCACGGGCCGGATCTTCCAGATGCGCCCCGCCCCATTGCAGTCGGGGATACTCCCGCACCACACCGCCCCCCGGCAGCTCGATGGTCTCTTTGGTAAACAGGTGGGTGGCGAATGGCGCCGAATAGGTCTTTTCGACATGGGTCCGCATATCGCTGAGCAGCACATCCAGAACGCTCAGCACCTCGACCGAATAATGCTGCTCGTGGGACGGTAGCTGAGCGTTATCGGGCAGGGCCTCGCGGAAATGCAGCGTGTCCAGCAGGCCGGTGACGATAAAGGCCAGTAGCACCACCAGCGAAGCCATGCCCATGCGGCTTTGCAATACCCGGCGCCAGGGCTCGCGCAGATGCGGCTGCCGGCGCGCATACCAGGCAAAGCCGGTGACCACGGCGACCAGCAACAGAATCAGGATATCGGTCGTCAGTAATACCGGCATCATGACAATCTGACCCGCGGATCGACCAGGGTATAGGAGATATCGGTCAGTATCAGGCCGAGGATATACAGGACCGAGCCGAGAAACACCATGGAACGCACAATGGCGAAATCCTGTCCCTGGATGGCCTCGATGGTGTAACTGCCCAGCCCGGGAATGCCGAAAAACGACTCCATGATCAGGCTGCCCATGAACAACAGAGGCAAGACCGCCACCACGTTGGTGAGAATGGGAATCAGCGAATTTTTCAGCACATGACGGAACATCACGCGGTTTTCGGCCACACCCTTGGCGCGTGAGGTCCGAACATAGTCACGGTTCATCTCTTCCAGAAAAATGGATCGGTAAAACCGAGAATTCCCGCCCACCGACGCCACCACGGCGATCACTACCGGCAGGATAATGAATTTGAACGCCAGCCAGCCGGATTCATAACCGGATATCGGCACCAGGTGGAGCAGCTTGCCGACCAGGTACTGGCCAACAATGATATAGAACAGGCCGGAGATCGACATCAGCACCACGCACAGAACGACCCCACTGAGATCCAGATAAGTGCCGCGGAAAAAGGCCAGCAGGCCGGCAAAACTGACATACACCAGCATGCCGACCAGCAAACTGGGTATCGCCAGCGCCAGACTGGGAAACATCCGCTCGCGGATGTCGGCGCTGATATCCCGGCCGCTGTCGGATCGGCCGAAGTCGAGCAGAAACAGGCGCATCGATTTCTGGAAAAAAATAGTATCGGTGATGCGCTCCAATCCCTGGGCCGAGGCATTGTACACCACCGGCTTGTCATAACCCCGTTCCGCTTTCCAGCTCTGAATGGCCTCCGGCGTCACGCGCTTCATACCCAGTTGCATGCGCGCCATATCATCCGGTGTATTGACCACGAAGAACAAGACAAAAGTAATCAGATTGACCCCCAGCAGGATGGGTAGGGCATACAGCAAACGGCGAATGATATAGGCCCACATCAGCACTGCCCTCCCAGGCCGCTTGCTCTTTCGTGCCGCCGGTATCCGGCAACCGCCGGCCAGATCAGCACCACCAGGGCGAGCAACAACAACCCGAGCGGCCAGAGTACCGGGCGGTTCCATTGCTGGCGTTTTTCGGCGCGCAGGCTGGGGTCGATACGGCGGTATTTGAGCGTATTGCGCGACATCAGGTTGGGTTTGGCGTTATGAAACCAGCTGTGATAGAGACTGAAAGACTTGGGATAATAACCAAACAGCCACGGACCGTCGCGGCGCAGAATCTACAGCATCTGATCAATCAGCTGTTGGCGCGCCGGGCCATCGGCCATATTTTTCATTCTGTCGAACAGCCGGTCGAAAGCCGGATTGGCATAATTGGCGGCATTCTCACCCTGGTGTTTGACCTTGCCATTCGGTCCATACAACAGAAACAGGAAATTCTCGGGGTCGGGATAGTCCGCGTTCCAACCCCACTGGAACAGCTGTGCCGTCCCATTGAGCATCTTTTCCTGGAAGCGGTTGTAATCGGTGGCGCGGATCACCAACTGGATATCCAGCTTACGGAACTGCTTTACCAACCAGTCACGTTGCGCCTTGCTGTCCGGCCCGGTGCCGGTGGTATCGAAATTCAATACCAGGGGTTTACCGCTCGCCGCATCTCGGCCGGCGGGGTAACCGGCCTGCGCCAGCAGGGATTTGGCTGTCGCAACCGATTTCCGTTGCGGTCGCCCGTCGACCCAGTCGTAAACATAAGGGTCAATACCCGCCTGGCCCTCCCGATGCCCGAAAATACCGGGAGGCAGCGGGCTTTGCGCGGCCAGGCCGCGGCCATTGAGAAAAATGGAAATATATTCCTCGTAATCCACGGCAATGGCAATCGCCCGGCGCAACAGCCGGGCACGCTCGGTGTCGCCACCAACCACCGGATCCAGCATATTGAAGCCCATGTAAAAAATCGAAGGCGCGACCGCCGTGTTGAGGCGAATACCTTTTTGCTGCATGGAATCGGTCAACGCGATCTCACCCGAGCTGCCGACCTGTACGGCCTGGTCGAAGGAATCGGAACTGATGGCGGACAAATCGTAATAGCCCTGCAGAAACTTGTTCCAGTAAGGAATGGTTTCTTTTTCCAGCTTGAACACCACCTTGTCGATAAACGGCAGCGGCTTGCCGGCGTCGGCCAGCAGGCCCGCTTCACGATCTCCCGGCTCTCCTGTGCGGGGATAGTTTTCACCATGGAAGTTGGGGTTTTTTTCCAGCAACATTTCCCGGTTGGGATTGTTAAGCGTCAGCATGTAAGGACCGGAACCCACCGGATACCAGTCCAGCACCAGATTCTTCTTGATCAAGCCTGGCTGGGAGTAAAAACGATCGGCTTCCCACGCCATGGCAGAAAAGAACGGCATGGCCAGCCAATATTGAAACTGCGGGTAGACACCCTTGATACGGATCCGGTAATGCGTGTCGCTCAAAACCTCGACGCCGCGCAGGGGAAACTGCCGTAAATCGATAAAGGCGGAGTCCTGGCCCGCAGCGCGTTGCCGGGCACGTTCCGCCTTGAGCTGTTTCGCCAGCTCGTCCAGACCGTCGATATAGGCGGACATCAGGCCGAAGATAGGCGAATGCAAAGCCGGGTCGGCCAGCCGCTTGATCTGGTATTGATAATCCCGCGCGGTCACCACCCGTGTGCCGGTGCGGGGAAAATCATTGAGATCATCGATATCTTCCAGCTGGGATGCGGTCAGGTCGTGGTATAAATAATGACCGCTATCGTCGCGCGCGAAAGCCGGGTGCGGCTGGTAGCGGATTCCCGGTTGCAACTCGATATCGTAAAGAGTGAATGCCACCTGACTCGGATCGACATCATCCGGCAGGCGCTTGCCTGCTGCATCCAGAAACCGCGGCTGCGGCACCCGGGTCACGGTGCGCGGTACCAGCTGGTAAGGGCGTTTGAGAAAATGGTATTGCAGGGGCGCTTCATAGATCTGTTCAATGAAGGTCCATTCACTGGAACTGTAAGACCGGGCCGGATCGAGGTGCTTGGGACGCTCGGAAAAGGACTGGTAGAGAATATTCTGAAATTGCTCCGAAGCCGGGTAAGGGCTGTTCCAGGGCTGTTCGGTACAGGCGGACAGCCCTACCAGCCAGCTCAGCCAGAAAATAAGAACAAGCGCTTTGTTAGCCGTGATCGCGTGCCGCTCGCGGGAAGGATTCATGATCCTCGATTATAGGGAGATGATTGGCAAAATCCAGCTGTTTCCGGTAACTTACGCCTGCTGAAATTCAGGCTCCAAATACCGGGGCCAACACTGACAGAAGGAATGGGACCATGGGTTTTCTCGCCGGTAAACGAGCTTTGATCGTCGGACTCGCCAGTAATCGCTCAATCGCCTGGGGTATCGCCCGGGCCATGCGCCGGGAAGGCGCCGAACTGGCCTTCACCTACCAGAATGACAAACTCAAGGCACGGGTGGAGAAAATGGCCGCCGAGTGTGATTCCAGCCTCTGCCTGCCCTGCGATGTCAGCAGTGACGCGCAGATCGATGCAGTATTCACGGGGCTGAAATCACACTGGGACGGACTGGATATCATCGTTCATTCGGTTGCTTTCGCGCCCAAGGAAGCCCTGCAGGGTAGTTATATCGACGGCGTCACGCGCGAGAACTTCGCCCTGGCGCATGATATCAGCTCTTATAGTTTTGCCGCCCTGGCCAAGGCCGGTCGGGATATGATGTCCGGACGTAACGGCGCCCTGTTGACCCTGAGCTACCTGGGCGCGGAACGCGCACTGCCCAACTACAACGTCATGGGCGTGGCGAAAGCCAGTCTGGAAGCCAATGTCCGGTACCTGGCCTACAGCCTGGGGCCGGAAGGTACCCGGGTCAATGCAGTCTCAGCCGGCCCGATCCGTACTCTGGCCGCATCCGGCATCAGCAATTTCCGCAAACTGCTGGATTATGCCGAGAAAAACACTCCGCTACGCAAAAACGTCACCATAGACGAGGTCGGCAACACGGCCGCCTTTCTGTGCTCCGACCTGGCCTCGGGTATTACCGGCGAGATCACTTATGTCGATGCCGGCTACAACATCACCGGCGGCGCGCCGCAGTTCGACGAGGAGTGATGTCGGAACCCCACGAAAATAAAAAGCGTCACGGAAGACACGAATGGGTAACTATAATTACACCCGGCGATTCCTGACCGGTAGCGGGTAACGGCCGACTTGCGGAGGCCTTCCGGCCGGCGGGAAAACGACGGATACCCGGAGCGTAGCGACTGTATCCGGCCCCGCAGGCCGGAAGATTAAGCCGCAGCACCGGAGGCCGGGAGCCGTAACCGGTCAGGGGCCTTGCGGTTGGGTTTCCTCGCTTCGGCTCGCTACGCTCACAGGCGCTCGAAAATCCCAACCCCAAAGCCCTGGTATTTTTCCGTACCTTCGGTGTTTTCCGTGACGCTTTTTATTTTCGTGGGGTTCGTGGTAAAAGGTCCTTGGCTATTTCCCCGGCTTCGCCAGAATCCCCTGCTCACCTTCCAGCTTACCGATCACCACGGCGCCGCAGGAATCACTGAATACATTGACACTGGTGCGGCACATATCCAGAATCCGGTCCACGGCCAGGATCAGACCGACCGCCTCGGCCGGCAGGCCGATACTCGCCAGAATAATCGTGATGGCCACCAGACTGGCGGCCGGGATTCCCGCCACGCCGATCGACGTCAGCAACGCGATCAGCACAATGGAAAACTGGGTGGCAAAACTGAGTTCGATGCCATACGCCTGGGCGATAAACATAGCCGCCACACACTCATACAGAGCGGTACCGTCCATATTGACCGTTGCCCCAAGCGGTAACACAAAACTGGTCATACGGTTGGAGACTCCGGCATTCTTTTCCACGCATTCCATGGTGATGGGCAGAGTCGCCGAGGACGAGGCGGTGGAAAACGCGGTCAGCAATGCCGGCATCATGGCCCGGTAGTGAAGGCGCGGATCCACGCGGGCAATAAAACGCAGTATCAATGGCAGAGTAATGAGAAAATGAAATGCCAGCGCGGCCAGCGTCGTAAGAAAAAACACCAGCAAAGGCCGGAAAGCCTCCAATCCGGTCACTGCCACCACCTTGGCCACCAGGGCGAATACGCCCAGCGGGGCGAACTTCATCACCAGATCGGTGATGCGCATCATGACCTCGAACACACCCTGCCAGAAATTGTACTGTACCCCGGCCAGATTATCGCCAATGCGGGTCATGAAATAACCAAACAGCAGACTGAAAAAAATCAGCCCCAGCATTTGTCCCTCGGCGGCCGCCGCAACAATATTCGGCGGAATCATGCGTAGAAAGATTTCCACCACGTCGCCGGCGCCCTTACCCTCCACCCGGGCGGTAATATCAGCCGTGTTCTCCGACAGGCCGATGATTTCTTTGGCCGGCTGTCCGTCAACCAGACCGGGTTGGAAGAGGTTGACCATCATCAGACCCACGAGGATAGCCAGGAGACTGGTGGCGGCATAATAGAGTAGTGTCTTACCACCCAGGCGGCCCAACGCGCCACTATGCCCGATACCGGCAACCCCGCTGATAATGGACGACATGATCAGGGGCACGATGAGCATTTTCAGCGCATTCATGAACAATGCACCGACAAACTCGTAGATCTGATAAAACGTGATTCCCAGCAATCCGGCTTCCTGGCCGGTCAAACTACCGATGACAACGGCCAGTACCAGGGCGATCAGAATCTGCCAGTGAAGCTTCACGAAAAG